>JACCDU010007660.1_pt1 | contig 27041 bp, 18 predicted proteins | sample 7446081 | NCBI WGS metagenome assembly JACCDU01 (sample SAMN15323447, study PRJNA562643) | freshwater metagenome | isolation source: river surface water | place: USA:Blue River Watershed | collected 2017-08-17
CCTATGTCAAAGCCGTGGCACTGGGTGCGGACACCACGCTGACCGGCGACACGATCAGCTTTGGCTCGACGATCACGGGTGCGCATGCGCTGACCATTGATGGCAGCGGCCTCACCACCTTCGGTGGCGCGGTCGGCGGCACGCCGGGCACGGCCAACAACCTGAGCTCGCTGACGGTGAATGCCAGCGGCGGGAGCGCGATCAATGGCGGATCGATCGCGACCAGTGGTGCGCAGACCTACGTGAACGCGGTGACGCTGGGCGACGACACCACGCTGAACGGCGACACGATCGGCTTCCAGTCCACGATCGATGGCGCGCACGCGCTGAGCATCGTCGATGTCGGCACCACGACGCTGGGTGCTGCGGTCGGTGCGGGCACCGCGCTCAGCTCGGTCAGCATCGATGCGCGGACCCTGAATTTGTCCGCGATCACCACCACCGGTGATGTCAGCCTCACCAGCGCGACTGCGTTGCAGCTCGTGGACCTTGATGTAGGCGGCGCGCTGACGGTGACGGTGGGTCGCAACAATGCAGGTGCCGGCGGTGTCAGTCAGGCGGCCAACACCACGTTGCTCGTGCATGGCAATGCGGTCTTCATCGCTGACACGGTGCAGGACCAGGATGCGCAACTCGCGAATGCCGGCAATGACTTCCGTGGCACGCTGACTTTCCGCGATACCAACAACGGCAGCTGGCAAGACCTGAGCGTGACGGATGATGATGGCTCGCTCGCGATTGCCGGCATCGTCGCGACCGGCCAGGTGAATCTGACGGCTTCCGGCGGCGCGATTGCGGCGACCGGCGTCATCGACGTGACCGGTGGCAGCCTGACGCTGACCGCCAACGCCGGTGTTTCGCTGGGCTCATCGACCCAGGCCGACACGCTGCAGATCACTGCGGATGGCAATATCACACAGGCCGGTCCGGTCGTGGTCTCGGACACAGGCACGATCTCGGCTGGCAGTGGCAGCGTGCAACTGGCTGATGCGGGTAATGATTTCGGCGGTGTGCTGACACTGAATGCAGCCAGCGCAACCATCGTTGACGGCACCGGCGGCCTGCAGCTGGGCAATGTGACGACCACCGTCGGCGGCCTGGTGGTGCAGAGTGATGCGGGTGCAATAACGCAGGCGCCGAATGCCGCGATCACCACGGCTGCAGCCAGCAGCTTCACCGCCAGTGCGAATGGTGCGGGTTCCGCCGCAGCCGACATCGTGCTGTCGAATGCGAACAATGATTTCAATGGCGCGCTCGCAGTGTCCGGCGCATCGGTCGAGGTGACGGACCTGAATGCGCTGACGCTGGTGGTCAATGATGTGGCCGGTGACCTCACTGTGCTGACCGGTGGCACCACCAGCATCAGCGCCGGCAGCGTTGCGGGCCAGCCGGGTGGTTTGATCGCCGGCGCGCTGACGGTGGAAGTCACGCAACCTGATCCGACCCAGCCGAATGCAACGCAAGCGAACCTGACGCTGGGCGGCCTGACCGTGAGCCAGGGCACGACCGTCGATACCCATGGTGGCAACATCAGCCAGAGCGCGCCGCTGGCATTGTCGGGTGGTGTGTCGCTGACGGCCGATACCGGCGCGATCGACCTCAGCCTGCAGGGCAACTACTTCGGCGGCACTGTGGTGCTGGATGCGGGCAGCACCACGCTGGCCAGCAGCGGTGACCTGACCATGGGCACCGTGTACAACCGGGGCCCGTTGTCCCTGATCAGCGACGGCAACCTGACGATGACCAGCGCGACTACGGTGCAGGGTGGCCTGACGCTGAGCAGCCAGGGTGACCTCAGCCTCGGCAATGCGAACGTCGATGGCTCGCTGTCGCTGAGCACCGCAGGCGGTTCGGTGACGGTCGGCGAAGCGGTGGTGAAGAACGACATCATCATCGCGTCGGCGGGTGGTGACGTGACGCTGGGCTCGGTGGGACAGAACTCGCCGACTGGCAGCATCGTGACGCAGACCGGTAATCTGCAAGTGAACGCGGGCGCCGGCGATGTGACACTGGGTGCCACCACGATTGCCGGCAATGCGAGCGTGATCACCAGCGGCGCGAGCATCACGCAGACCGCAGCCATGAGCGTGTCCGGTACCGCGAGCTTCGATGCCGGCAGCGGCAGCGTGCTGCTGACCAACACGAACAATGACTTTACCGGCGCGGTGTCGCTGGTGGCCGACAGCGCGACCGTCAACGATGCGAATGCGCTGGTGCTGGGCAACCTCGCGATTGCAAGCGCGCTGGACGTGACCAGCCAGGGCAACCTGACGCTGGGCACCGGTACCGTCGGCACCGCCAACAACGCCGGCACGCTGACCGTGAATACCAATGACGGCAACCTGACCCAGCAGGCCGGCGGTGTCGTCGTCACTGGCACCACCACACTGCAGGCGGGCACCGGCAGTGTGACGCTGGCCGATGCGAACAACAGCTTCAGCAGCAGCGTGGATGCGACTGCGGCCTCGATCGAACTGAACGCCGCGAGCGCACTGACCATCGGCACGCTGCAGGCCGACGATGCGAAGATCAGCAGCGGCGGCCTGCTGACGCTGGGCAGCACCACGATCCGCAATGAACTGCAGGCCAGCGGCACGGCCGGTATCGTGCAGGTCGCAGCGCTCGACATTGATGGCAAGGCGAGCTTCACCTCGACCGCCGGTGATGTGCGGCTGACCGACGCCGGCAACCAGTTCGGCGGCGCGGTCGCGATCACGTCGAACAAGGCCGAGATGGTGAGCGCGTCGCCGCTGGTGCTCGGCAATGTGCAGACACTGTCGTCGCTGACCCTGCAGACGCTGGGTACGTCAATCACGCAGCTGGCAGGCACGACGCTGTCGGTGAAGGGCGATACCAACCTCGATACGCGCAATCCGACCACTGGCGCGGTCGCGGCGATCAATCTGTCGAATGTGGGCAATGATTTCGTCGGCGATGTGGCGGCGCGCGGCGCGGCGATCACGCTGCGTGATGATGTGGGCAACCTGAGACTGGGCACGATCAGCGCGACCGGCATGCTGGACGCGACTGCGCGCGGCGGCCCGATCATGCTGGTGCCGGGCAAGCTGCAACTGGCAGCCGGTGGTATCCGCATGGTGCCGGACCCGCGCCCGGCCGGTATCGATTATCCGAAGCCGGCAATGGAGAGCCTCGCATCGGCACGCGGCACCGCCGCGGCCGCGCCGCCATCTTCGGGCGCATCGTCGTCGGCGACGGCCGCGCGTGGCTCGGTGGTGCTGCTGGCGACCGACCAGAGCGCGTCGTCGGGTGGTGACAGCGGGTCTACGATAATCAAGGTCAGCCAGGTGCCGCTGACGCAGACCGCACGTAACGTGATCCCGGTCGGCAGGGCGATTGCGCTGGATGCATCGGCGAAGGCAAACGTGATCCAGAGCGCATCGTTCGAAGTGGTGGATGGCTTCGCGACAGGCAACACCACGATCGAAGTAGCACCGGCGGCTGAACTGCCGGCGAAGGTGGACAACAGCGCCGGCAAGGTTACGCTGTCGGGCGAGGCATCGGCGGCCGACTATGACAAGCTGATCCAGAGCATCAAGCTGCGGGTCGGCGACAATGTGCCGGAAAACGCGGTGTTCCGCATTCGCATCACGCTGACGGATTCCAGCGGCAAGACGGAATCGAAGACGGTCACGCTGCAGCTGAACAAGCCGGATCAGATATCACGCAATCCCTGATCGGGGTTGTGCTGATTAGGCTTGCTGAATGCTCGTGCTGATTACGCGTACTGATTGCCTGCACTGATTACGCGTACTGCTCCCGCCTGCGCTGAAATCGTCGCGCCTGACGCGGCAGCGTCAGTCGAAGAACACCGAATAGCGAAGCGCAATCTCGCGATCGAGCCGCATGCCATTGTCACCCGACACATCGCGGCCATAGCGCAGCTGGACCTGCTGCTTGCCTGCATCGAGCAGCATCATGCCCGCATTGACGCGGGTATTGTTCGGTGCGCCGGTGTTGGGATTGCCGTTGAGCTGCGTCGCGCCGCCGGCATTGAAGACCGCGCCGCCGTACAGATGGAAAGCGGGCGTGAGCCGGTAGCGCAGGATGCCGCCGGCTGCATAGGACACATCCTGCGACAAGCGCTTCAGGCCCTGTAGCGTCCTGTATTCCGGATTGTCGCCATAGAACGCGACCTCGGACATCAGGTCCACCACCCAGCGGTCGTCGAGCGAGCGCATCATGCCGGCGGCCAGCACATAGCGGTAGCGGTTCTCGCCGAAGTTCAGCACGCGTGTGTTGTCATAGGTACCGGTCGGCAGCAGCGCCGATGCACTGAACATCGTGTAGCGACGGTTTACGCGATCCGCTTCGAGCCACACCGCCGCACCGAGGCGCAGGTCACCATAACCGGAGGTGTCGCGGATACCGACATTCTTGAGGGCGGTGTTGGTCGTGCCTTCGCCCCAGCTCAGCACGGCCAGCGGGCCGAAGGTGTACTGGCCATTTTCGCCAAACGAAAAATGCTTGCCGACGCGCAGCGCATACAGGTTCGCGTCAAGTTCACCCGCCAACTGCTTGCTGCCATTCTTGTAGGGGCCGATGCCTTCCTGCTTCAGGCCATACAGCGCGACATTCTTCTTGCCGTCGGGGAGCGCGATGTGATCGGTCGGGAAAATATCATTGAGGGCCGCGAAACTGACGGCGGGCATGCTCGCCAGCGCCATGCAAAGCGCGCGCTGCAGGATCGTCATGGGATCTCCTCGTTATTGTTTTTTGTAACTTTCCTGTAGTGTAACCGAGCTTGCGTGCCGGCAGTCGGTTATCCTTTCGGCATCGGTGCTGCAGATCCGTGAACCGGCGCCGGATCTCGGCGTGTTCTGTCCCGGGCCTTCTCTCTGTCTGTCTTGCCTGTGATGACTTTTCTTTCGTCCAGCCTGCGTTACCTGCCGCGTTCGCGCAGCCTGCGTGTGCTGTCGCTGCTGGCGGCGCTGTCGCTGTTTGCGCTTGGTTGGCTGCTGTTCATCGGTATCACCATTGATGGCGAGCGCTGGCGTGGCACGCTGGCGCGGCTGGCGTCGGCGCAACTCGGCCGCGAGTTGCGGCTGGATGGCGCGGTACAGCTGCGGGTCAGCCTGAAGCCGGCGCTGCTGGTGCGTGATGCGCGCCTGTTGCAGCCGGCTGCCTTTGCAAAGCTGGATCAGGATTTCGTGCGCTTCGGCGAACTGCAGGTGAAGCTGGACCTGTGGCCGTTGCTGCACGGCCGCCTGCGCGCGGACACGCTGTCGGCCACCGATGTGACGCTGTCGCTGGTGCAGCGCGACGATGGCAGCAACAACTGGACCTTTGCGACGCCGGCATCGGCATCGGCGCCGGACGAGACCAGGGACGCGGCACACGGCAGCGTGGCGAACAACGCCGGCAAGGACACGGCGAAAAGCGCCGCCGACGGCGACGGGCTGGATGCGAGCGACGCTGCGTTGATCGACATCCGTCGTCTCGCGCTGAAAAACATTCGCGTCAGCTACCGCGACGACGACAGCAAGCCGATGCAGGCCAGCCTCGACACGCTGGAGGCCAGCATTCCGGCCGATGGCAAGCTGACGCTGCGCGCGAATGGCAAGGTGGAGCAGCACTTGCCGTATGCGTTGCAGGTCGATGGCGGCAGCTGGAGCGATTTTGCGGCCGGTCGCCCGGGCTGGCCGCTCGCGATGACACTGGACTTTGCCGGTGGACGCTTGTCGGTGCAGGGCACGCTGCGCGAGGCCGACAGCCAGCTGCGCTTTGGTCTGGGTGCGCCGGACCTCGCGGCCTTCGGCAAGCTGCTCGGGACGCCGTTGCCGAATGCAGGCACGGCGGGCGTATCGGGCGCGCTCCGGCTACGGCCGGGGCGCATCGAACTGTCCGACCTGTCGGGCATGCTCGGCAAGTCGGTGCTGGGCGGCGCACTCAGCATCGATGCGCGTGGCGACAAGCCGCTACTGCGCGGCGACCTGCGCTTTGCGACACTGGACTTGCGCCCCTTCCTCGGGCAGGACAGCGAGCAAGACCCGCCGACCGACTGGCAGGCGCTGTACAAGAGCCTGTCGGATGCGCGCATTGACCTCGACGCGATGAAGGAAGCCGATGCGGAGCTGAGCCTGTCGGTCGCGCAATGGCTGAGCCTGCCGGGACATATTGACGATGCATCGCTGAAGCTGACCCTCGCGAACGGCAAGCTCAGCGTGCCGATCGCAGCGGTGGTCGAGGGCGTGCCGCTGAAGGGAAGGGTGGAGGCCGATGCGAGCGGCGCGGTGCCCTCGCTGCGCGTTGATTTTCGTGCGCAGGATGCCGAGGTCGGCGGGCTGGCGCGCATGCTGACCGGCTTGCCCGGCATCGAAGGCCGGCTCGGGCGGCTGCAGCTGTCGATCGCAGCACGCGGCCGTCAGGGACGCGAGCTGATGCGCTCGCTGGCAATCGATACCGAACTCGCAAACAGCCGGCTCAGCTATGGAACCGGGGGCAGCCCAGGCAGCGGAGGCAGCGGAAGCAGCCCGGGCAGCGACGGCGGCCATCGCAGCGCTGGCCAGTCTGGCAGCAACACAGGCACGGTAGCCAATACCGGCATATCAACGGCCAAGCGCGTCGGCTTCACGGTCGAGCGCCTGACGATGGCGGTGGCGGGCGACAAGCCGCTGGCGGGCATGTTCCGTGGCTCGCTGCTTGGCAAGCCGGTGCAGGCCAACCTCGCGGGGGAGTCGCTGATTTCGGCGATGGACAAGGGCAGCTCACCGGTGACGCTGACACTGCAATCGGGGAATGTGGCGGGGCGCTTCGCGGGCGTGATCGATGGCGCACGGCAGAGCGCGGATTTCACGTTCAGCCTCGGCGCCGGCAAGGCCGGCGATGTCGCGGCATGGCTGGGCTTGCGGCCCGACTCGACGCTGCCGATCGCGCTGGCCGGCAAGCTGCGCGGAACGCCGCAGAAATGGTCGCTGTCGCAGCTGGTGCTGCAGGTCGGCGACAGCAGCGCGTATTCCGACATCGATCAGGAGCAGACGGCCGACAAGTCGCATCTGTCCGTGAAGGTCGAGATTGCGAGCGTGGACCTGAAGCAGCTCGATAATTTGTTCGACGCATCACCCGCGCCCTCGCCGTCCAGGGGGAAGACGACGCTGGATATTCCGATCCTGCCCGGCAAGCTGGTGCTGGATGACGCCGACCTGCGGGTGCGCGCGCGCGACGTGCGCGGCACGCAGCTGGTGCTGGGCGAGATGGGTTTCGACGGCCGTGTGCGCGACGGCTACATGCAAAGCTCGCCGTTCTTTGCGAATGTATCCGGCACGCGTTATGAAGGCGCGGTGATGCTGGACCTGCGCTCGGCCGAGCCGCATGCGCAGCTGTGGTTGTCGGCGGCTGGCGTGGATGTCGGTCTGCTGGCGCGGCAGCTGAAGCTGGCCCGGCACATCGATGCGACGCTGGACCGTTTTGCGCTGTATCTCGATACCCGTTCCAGCCAGTTGTCGGCACTGATGGCGAATGCGCGGCTGCAGGGCGAGGCGGTCGGCGGCAAGCTCGCGTTGCGTGACCCGAACACCGGCACCCAGTTGCGCGCCGCGCTCGACAGCCTGGTGTTGTCGGCGGCGCCGGGCGAACGCATCACGCTGAAGCTGGCAGCCAGCATCGATGATCAGCCGCTGCAGGCGACCTTGAAGAGCGCGACGGCGAAGGAACTGGCCGACCCGACACGACGTGTGCCGTTTGATCTGCAACTGGATGCGGCCGGCACGCGTTTGCAGCTGTCGGGCAGCATGGACCGTGACATCGATGCGCGTGACGTGGAGCTGGCGCTGGATGTGCGTGGCAAGGCCTTCAACCAGCTTGACAAGCTGTTGCGGGTGTCGCTGCCGCCGTGGGGGCCATGGTCGGTGGCGGGGCGCTTCAGGATGTCGGCCAACGGCTATGCGGTGGATGACATGCTGCTGAAGGTCGGCAGCAGCTCGCTGAAGGGTCAGGGCCGGATGGACACCCGCAGTGGCCGCGCGAAGCTCGACATTGCGCTCGCCGCGCCCTTGATACAGCTCGATGATTTCAGGTTCGACGGCTGGTCGGCGCTGGGCGAGCAGCCGTCGAAAGACAAGAAGGCCGGTGGCAAGGCCGGCGGCAAGGACGATGCCACCGACGCCGACGCGCTGCGCAAGAAGGCGGTCGAGACCAGCGATCAGGTGCAGGCACTGCTGAGCCCGGAAGCGCTGAAGCAAGCCGATGCGACGCTGACCGTGCAGGTGGATCAGGTCTTGTCCGGCAAGGACAAGCTGGGCCAGGGCCGGCTGGCGGCGAAGCTTGCGAATGGCCGCGCCGACATCGGGCCGGTGCTGGTCGAGATGCCGGGCGGGCAGGCGACGCTGGCGCTGTCCTATGAGCCGCGTTACCTGAAAGGAGAGAGCGGCGCGCAGGAGGTGCAGGCGCAACTGAAGATCGATGTCGACAACTTCAACTACGGCGTACTGGGACGGCGGCTGAAGCCCGACAGCGAGCTTGATGGCCGTTTTTCATTGAGGATGGATGTCGCGTCGCGCGCGCCGCGCCTGTCGCAGATGCTCGCGCACGGCAATGGGCGCATCGAGTTTGCGGTGTGGCCCAAGGACTTGCGCGCCGGCGTGTTCGACCTGTGGGCGGTGAATCTGCTGGTGGCGCTACTGCCGACCGTGGATCCGAAGAATGAATCCACGGTGAACTGCGCGGTGGGTCGCTTTGCGCTGAAGGATGGCAAGCTCGCGCAGAAGCAGCTGGTGATCGATACCAGCCGTATGCGGGTGACGGGTGTGACCTCGGTCGATTTCGGCAGCGAGAAGCTGCACATGCGCTTGCAGCCGCAGGCGAAGGCGGTGCAATTCCTGAGCCTGGCGACGCCGATCGAAGTGCGCGGCAGTTTCAGCGATTATTCGATCGGCCCCAATCCGGGCGACGTGATCGAGACCGCGATACGGCTGGCGACCTCGATCGTGTGGGTGCCGATCAAGCGCCTGTTTTCCGAGAAGGTGCCGGCCGATGGCCGCGATGTGTGCGTGACGACACTGGAGTGAGGCCACTCAATTGATGCATTAGAGGGGACGCCGGGGTGACGCCACCGGGGTGCATAACCGCGGCCTCAGATCGCCTTGCGCAACTCAGGGAGTACGGTAGCCTGCCAATCCTGATTGTGGTGTTCGCGCGCGATTCCCTCGAACGCACGCGCCGACAGCGCGCGGCTGTAGAGCCAGCCCTGGATCTCGTCGCAGCCCAGTGCGCGCAGGATCGCGAGTTGTGCCGGCGTCTCGACGCCTTCGGCGATCACGCGCAGCCCCAGGTTGTGCGCAAGCTGTACCAGCGTGCGCACGATGACCTCGCCATCGGCGGCACGTGCCTCCTTGCCGGCTTCGCCGGTCTCGCCGGTCTCGCCGAGGTCGCACACGAATTGCCGGTCCACCTTCAGGCAGGACAGCGGCAATTGTTTCAGGTACGCGAAGCTCGAGTAACCGGTGCCGAAGTCATCCAGTGCCACATGTACACCGCGCGCATGTAGTGCGCGCAGGGTTTCCAGCGTGAGCTCGATGTTGGTCATCATCAGGCTCTCGGTCAGCTCCAGTTCCAGGCAGTCGGCCGGCAGACCGGACGAGGACAGCGCCTCGTCCACCAGCGTGATTAGCTCCAGGCCGTTCAACTGACGCAAGGACAGGTTGACCGCAATCCGCAAACGTCCAAGCCCCGCCTGATGCCAGGCCGCGCACTGCTGGCAGGCTTCGTTCAATGCCCATGCGCCAATCCGATTGATCAGCGTGCTTTCCTCGGCAAACGGAATGAAACGTTCCGGCGACAGCAGACCGAGTTCCGGATGCTGCCAACGCAGCAGGGCCTCGGCGCCGACCAGCGCGCCATCGGCGAGACTGATCTGCGGCTGGTAATGCAGCAGGAATTCACCGGCTTGCAGTGCGCGCGGCAGCGTGCTTTCGATCAGCGCGCGTTCCTGTACGCGTGCATGGATCTCGGCGTTGTAGAACTGGCTCAGGTTGCGGCCCGATTCCTTCGCGCGATACATCGCGGCATCGGCACGCTCGATCAGCATCGCCGGCTGGTCGCCATCGGCCGGGAACGCGGCAATGCCGAGGCTGCAGGTGATCGTCAGCGCATAGCCGTCGAGTTGCACCGGCTCGCAGACGGCGGCCATGATGCGCTCGATCGCCTGCGTGGACAGTTCATGCTTTGCATCGCCTTGCAGCACGAGGATGAATTCATCGCCGCCATAGCGGCCGACCACGTCCTCGCGCCGCAGTACATCGCGCAGCCGGGTGGTGATGGTTTTCAGCAGACGGTCGCCCACCGCATGGCCATAGCGGTCATTCACGTACTTGAAGCGGTCAAGGTCAACGAATGCGACCCACACCGGGAAGCCATGTCGTCTGGCGCTGGCAAGGATGTCGTCGAGGCGCTCCATCAGCGCCTTGCGGTTGTGGACGCCGGTCAGCGCATCATGCGCGGCCTGCCAGGCCAATTCCTGCTGGCTGTCGCGCAATGCATCAAGGGCTTGCTGTCGCTCCTGCGCTTCGAGGAAGAGCTCCAGACTTTTTTGTTCCAGCAGCGCTTCGGCCTGCTTGCGGGCGCTGATCTCGCGCTCCAGCCGGCGCTGGAAAATCTCATCCGGCGTGGACATTCGCGCTCCGTGTGAGCGTGAAGCGGGTATGCGCACCCTGATCGTCGGCCGGCAGGTCGGTGCGGGTCACGGTGATGGGCTGGCCGAAGTGCGCGATGCAGCCTTCGATCAACCCCTCGGCAAAATCAGCGAGCGCGCGATGAGAACGGTAGTCGAAGTGCATGCCGCCATCCGGCAGCGCTTCATAGCTGAACGACGGCAGTTCGGCGTCGACGTACAGCTTCTTCACCTCGACATGGATATTCCCGTCCAGCTGCTTGAGCAACTCGAAAGCGCTCTGGTAGCTGGTCACGTACTGCGGATGGATCACGGTGAAGCGCGTGAACAGATGACGACCGAAATGGTTCAGCAGCGCTGGCACCGGCTGGCCGGTGTGCTGCGACAGGTTGACTACCAGCGACACCATCTCCGCATGCGGATAGGTGCCGACCGAGGTGTACGCGCCGCCGGTGGAGAGTTCGGATGCGGTGATGATCGCGTCTGCCGTCGCGAGCGAGAATTCGTTTTCGACCATGTCGATGAATTCCCGAAAGACGATGCCTTTCATTGGGGAAGGTCCCTTGTTATTGGTGGCGCCAAGATATGTGGTTTATAACCGATGGCAGGATTTCCGGCAAGCACAGGCCGAGTCAGGAACCTTCATCCATTAGTCGGCATCCGCCACCGTCGCGCGGCTGGCTGCTTCCGCATGACGCTTGCTCACGCAAGCCTTCGTACGTTCCCAGAACACCTCGCCGCTACCGCCGTAGCGCGCCGGCAGCCGCAGCATGCGGCGATGGGTGCGGGCCAGTGCTTCCTGCATCTCGGCATTCATCAGACCCAATTGTTCCAGCTGCAGATAGGCTTCGCAATTGGCCTCGATTTCATCACGTGCCGGGTCGGTCGCATGCGCGCACTCGTGGTAGAACACGAAGTCGGCCATGTGCGGGTCGCGCGCGAGCATCGCGCCGAACACCACGTTGTCGAAGTAGATCACCGGCCAGCCTTCGGCATCGGTGCGCACCACCGCAGCGGCGCCGCCGAGTTCCGGATGGCGGTCGCCGACCGCGCCTTTGCCGAGCCAGACCTCCTGTACCGTGCGGCGCACGCCATTGCGCTCGACTTCACAGCTGACGATGCTGCCGTCCGATCGCTCGAAGGCCTGCGCGGCGGACGGTGCGAGCAGCGCCAGCGGCACCAGCAGCGCGGCCAGCAAGAAGATGGACATGTACGCCAGCAAGGACGTGAGCACGGCCGCCAGCAAGGACGCAAGCAAGCGCGACCAGAACGCTGTTTGCATCGCTGCCGTCCTTTCGGGCCTCGTTGTGGGTCTGGTTATGGGCCTGGTTGCGGGTGCGCTTGCCGGCTTAGTTGCGGTACCCGGCCACCGGCAGCGCCGGCACGTTCGCGAAGTGCTTCGGCACCTCGCCGGTCAGCGTGCGCAGGAACGCGACCAGGTGCTTCACATCGTCGTCGGTCAGCTGACGGCCGAGCTGCAGGCGCGCCATGATGCGCACCGCATCGTCGAGCGTATCGACACTGCCGTCATGGAAGTAGGGCGGCGTCATCGCCACATTGCGCAGCTGCGGCACCTTGAAGATGAACTTGTCCTCTTCCTTTTTGGTGTCGTGCCAGCGGCCCATGTCGCGGCCCTTCAGCGCCGGTTGTTCGGCGCTGCCGGTCGCCTTCCAGTAGTCCTCGGTGAGGCCGAACTTCTGGAACGACTGGCCGCCGACGGTGGAGCCGTTGTGGCAACCGGCGCAGCCATAGCTCATGAATTTTTCGAGGCCGACCTTTGCGTCGGCGCTGATGGCCTTCGTGTCGCCTTTCAGGTAGCGATCGAACGGTGCAGGCGTCAGCAGCGTGCGCTCGAAGGCGCCGATCGCAAGCGACCAGTTCTCGGCGCTGACCGGGTCTTTCTCGTTGGGGAAGGCTTTCTCGAACCAGGCGTCATAGCCGAGTGCCTTCAGGCGCCCCTCGGCTTCCTCGAAGCTCTTGTTGCCGTAAGCGAAGGGGCTGGTCAGCGCCTTCAGCGCCTGTTCCTCGACGGTCTGGCGGTTGCCGCCATAGTGCTGCGCGACCAGCAGCGGGGTGTTGAACACGGTCTGCGCATTGCGCGGCATTTTCTGGCCATGCACGCCGATCGATACCGCGCGTGAATCGGCGCCATGGTAGGACGGGCTGTGGCAGGACGCACAGCTCATGCTGCCATCGACCGACACGCGGGTCTCGAAGAACAGCATCTTGCCGAGTTCGATGCGGTCTTTCGAGTGCGGGTAGTCATCGACGCGCGCATGCTCGGGCAGCGGATTGAACAGGCCGCGTGCGCGTTCGAGCAGCGCCTTGTCGGTATCGGCAGCGGTGACAACGGTGGCGAGGCCGGCGAGGCCGACGGCGGCAACGCCGGCAGCAGCGATCAGTGCGCGGCGCAGGGAAGGATGCAGGTTCATCATGCGGGTCTCGGAGCTTGTTGGTTTTTGAGGGTGTCGGCGGTGTCAGGTCCGGGCTGCGGCTCGGCACGGCAGTCGCCTCGGTGCCCTTGTTACCTTCTTAGTTTGTTGCGTTGTTGTCTGGCGAGATTGTGCGGGAAAACCGCCGCCGCTGCACGCGCCGCCGGTTCAGAAGCGCTTCAGCAGGCCGGCATGCCAATGGCCGCCGCCGCTGCGGCGCTCATGCCCGACCTGCAGGTACAGCATCGCGCTGGCGGACAGGTAATGCTCGTAGCCGCCGCCGATTTCCTCGATCGGCTGCCAGGCGCCGAATTTGTTGAATACCTGCTCGCTGCGCACCAGCACCAGCTTGTATTCGCCGCCGGCGACCGGGAAGCGGGCGGTGCCTATCCAGCCCCAGGGGCTGGCGTCGGGGCGCGGGAACGCGGGGTCGGTACCGCCGCCGTCCATGTCGCGGGTGGAGTACAGCAGCTCGGTGCCCAGCTTGACTTTGCCGAGCTTGCTGTGCACGCCGGCGACGTAGTTGCGCGCGCGCGGGCCGAAACTGTAATAGCCGCTGGCCAGCTGGTGCCGGCCCGGCATGTCGACGCCCGCATGCAGGCCCCAGTTGTCGGCATCCCAGGTCAGCACCATCTTCAGCGAGTTGCCATCGGCCGCCTGCTGGCGCGCGGCAAACTGTGCTGACAGCTGCCAGCCGTCGCTGACCGGGCTGAACCAGGTGACGGAATTGGGAATGCGGAAGCCGCCGATGCTGGCCATTTGCGCGAGCAGGATCTTGTCCTGCACCAGGCCGTCATTGCTGAACGGGTCGATGCGGCTCGCGATGCCGTTGATCAGGTCGCGCGTGCGTCCGACCCGCAGGCTGCCGAAGCTGCCGTAGATGCCCAGTGTCGCATGGCGGTCGAAGTAGAAGCTGTGCAGTGCATCGATGGTGCCTTCGAGCCGCGCTTCGAGGCGATTGCCGCCGCCAAGGTCTTCGAAGGCTTCAAAGCCCAGCCGCGAGGTGTAGTTCTGCCGGACGCCGGTGCCATTGCCGTGATACCAGTTGTGGCGCAGGTCATTTGCGGACTCGGGGACATGGACGCCGAAGCCGCCGATCAGGCCTTCGTCGAGTACGCCATAGACCTTTGCCTGCGCCAGGGCGGTCGTCGGCAGCCATGCCGCCATTGCCGCGATTGCCGACAGCAGCAATGCGGGCAGAAAGTTTTTCATGCTGGGGAGGGTATTTTGGTTATGCGGCGCCGTACTTATCATGATTTTGCGTATTGTTAACATACCACGCGGGTTCTAGACTCCGGTTCAAAAATCCAAAAGACAAACCGGGGGAACCGCCAAAAGCGGTGACTAGATCAGATGAGACTTCGCCGACCATCGCTGTCGGCGTCGCAGGCCGTCCTGGCCAGTGCGACGAAGATGGCGAAACCTGCTTGCGCGGCCAGCGCTGCAGCGTCCTTCATGGTCGCTGGCGATGCTCCCGCCGCCCACGCCCCACCGCCTGCAGCATCCGCCACCTCTTCACCATCCGCTTCACCTGCACCCGTCGCTTCCGCGGCTATATCCCTACCCATGATGAAAACATTCCGGACCTTCGCCGCTGCGCTCGGCCTGTCGGCGGCAGCGCTCGCCCATGGCACTGTTGCCGCTGCCGTGCCTTCCCAAGCTGACTGGCAGGATGACCTGCGACCGCTGCCGTCCTCCGCATGGAGCCGCGAGCGCGCCGCACACCTGCTGGAGCGTGCCGGCTTTGGCGGCACGCCGGCCGAGGTCGACAAGCTGGCGGCGATGTCGCCGGCGGACGCAGTACGCTCGCTGGTGCGCTACCAGCGCATTCCGGACAAGCTGCCGGCCTTTGATGAATCCGGTGCGTTCGATCCGGGCCTTGACCCGTTCGCGACCTCGCGCCCGGCGGCCACCGACCTCGGCAAGGCCACCGGCGAATCACTGGGCGTGAAGGCCAAGCCGGAGGGCAACCGCAAGCTGCAGCAGGTGGCAGACCGTTTCCTGTACTGGCTGCGTGCGTCGAAGCTGGAGACGCAGCGCATCGGCTACTGGTGGGCGAATCGCATGCTGGTCACGCAGCGTCCGCTGGAAGAAAAGATGACGCTGTTCTGGCACGGCCATTTCGCGACCGGCGAAGAAAAGGTGCGTGACTACCGCAAGATGCTGAAGCAGAACATGCTGTTGCGCGCGAAAGCGACCGGCAATTTCCGTGACCTGCTGATCTCGGTGTCGCAAGACCCGGCGATGCTCGCGTATCTGGATGCAGCGGTGAACGTAAAGGGCGCGCCGAATGAAAACTTCGCACGCGAGATCATGGAATTGTTCTCGATGGGCGTCGGCAATTACACCGAGGAGGACATTCGTGAAGCGGCACGCCCCTTCACCGGCTGGAACTACCAGGGCCTGAAGTTCGTGATCGACCCGGCACGACATGATGAGGGTCCCAAGACCGTGCTGGGCCAGACCGGCAATTTCGATGGCGTGCAGGTGATCGACATCATCCTGGCCAAGCCGGTGACGTCGGAATACATCGCGACCAAGCTGTACAAGTACTTCGTACGTGAAGACGTGACGCCGGAGATGCGCGTGAAGCTCGGCAAGCTGCTGCGTGATGCGAAGTACGAGATCGCGCCTTTCCTTGAGACCGTGTTCCTGTCGAAAGACTTCTACAGCGACGCGTCGGTCGGCACCCGCATCAAGCCGCCGGTCGAGCTGGTGATCTCCACCTATCGCAAGATGGGCCTGAAGGAAGTGCCGGGCATCCCCGACTTCAATGACCTGACCGAAGCGATGGGCCAGAAGCTGCTGTTCCCGCCCAACGTGGCCGGCTGGGCCAGTGGCAAGGCCTGGATCACGCCGGGCCTGCTGCTGGTGCGCGGCAACTTCATCTATGACACCGCGTACCCGCAGATCGACTTCGTGCCGAATGACCGAGTGCCGGATGACCGCTATGGCATCGTGCCGGTCGCCGACAAGCTGGCGATGGGCAAGGACGTGACCACCGCGACCCGGCCGGACGGCAAGGACGTGACCTCGATGTCGATGCAGAACGACCGCGACGAAGACTTCAACACCCGCCTGGCCAGCTATCACGCGTGGCGCAAGGCGATCGAGAAGGTGAAGCCGATACCGCGCGCACCGGCCCGCCTCGACCTGTCGAAGATCGTGCGTGATGCCGGCTGTACCACCGCAAGGCAGGCGGTCGACCATCTGGTGCTGCGCTTCCTGTCGGTGCCGGTCGATGAGGCTCGCCGCGAAAAGATTGCGCAATTGCTGGCATCCGACCTCGGCACCACGGACCTCAAGCATGCAGACTCGTATATGGAAGAAGGACTGCGAAATGCGCTGCACGTGATCCTGTCGCTGCCGGGCTATCAGCTCGGTTGATGGCACGACTGCCGATAACGATACCGGCTCGGTCACGCACCGGGCAACCGAGACCAGGGACAAGAAGCGGAACATGACCATGAAACACGAACACACGAACTTCTCGCGCCGCGACCTGCTGAAGGCGCTGGCCGGCGCTGGCCTCGCTGCCGGCCTGCCGATGGCGCCGTTCATGCCGGCCTTTGCGGCGAATGCTGCGAACAAGGACAAGCGCATCCTCGTGGTGCTTGAGCTGTCGGGCGCGAACGACGGCCTGAACACGCTGGTGCCGTATGCGGACGATGCGTACTATCGGCTGCGCCCGCGCATCGGCATCCGTGCCGACAAGGTGCGCAAGATTGACGACCATTACGGCTTCAATCCGAGCATGAGCGGCTTCGAGAAGCTGTACAAGGATGGCCACATGGCGATCATCCACGGCTGTGGTTACGAGCAGCCGTCGTTCTCGCATTTCACGTCGATGGCGTACTGGCATACCGGGGTGCCGAACGGCGGTGAGCCCTATGGCTGGCTGGGCCGTGTGGCTGATGCGATCGACCCGGCGATGACGCCGAACTTCCTGGTCAACATCGACGAGCGCCAGTCACTGGCGGTGACCGCAGAGCGCCATGTGCCGGTGGTATTCGACGATCCCGAGCGCTTTGCGCGCAAGGGCCTGCACCAGAGCCGCGCGCTGCTCGACATGGGCGGCGACGGCAACGCACGGACCGCGGCGCAGAAATACCTGGACGAGATCGCGAAGAGCGCGAAAGAGGCCTCGGTGCTGGTGCGCGCTGCATGGGACAACTACAAGACGCCGGTCGACTACGGCATCATCCCGGTCGATCTGCCGAAGGTGGCGGCGATGATCCATGCCGGCCTGCCGTCGCGCCTGTTCTATGCGGCGTATCGCCACAATGCGTTCGACACTCATGTGCAGCAGTCGGAGCAGCACCAGCGCCTGCTGTCGTATGTGTCGGATGCGGTGGCCGGCTTCATGAAGGACATGGAGCGCATCGGCCGCGCGGATGACGTGACGATCCTCGTGTTTTCCGAATTCGGCCGGCGTGCGGCAGAAAACACCAGCCTCGGTACCGACCATGGCACCGCGAACCACATGTACATCATCGGCAAACCGGTCAAAGGTGGTCATTATGGCAACGCGCCATCGCTCACTGACCTCGACGATGGTGGTAATCTTCGCTTCACCACGGACTTCCGGCGCGTCTATGCGACGCTGATCGAGGGTTGGCTCGGCCATGCCGACAGCAAGGCGCTGCTCGGCGCGGCTTTCCCGACCTTCCCGGTCTTTGGTTAAAAGAACAGGCGCCCGCGCAATCCGCGGGTGCACTGACGGTGGCTGCGGGCCTCACAAGCGCCTGCGGCAATGACCCACGATAAAAACCGACGAAAGAGATTCATTCATGGCTGCGCATTTCGACCTTCCCGATATCAAGCTGTTCGTCAACATCGCGGAGGCCAACAGCCTCACGCGCGGTGCCGAGCGCTCGCACATGTCGCTACCGGCGGCATCGATCCGCATCAAGAACCTGGAAGAGGGGCTGGGCGTGAAGCTGTTGTATCGCACCAGCCAGGGCGTGACGCTGACCCCGCCGGGCCAGGCGTTCATGCACCATGCGCGGCTGGTGCTGCAGCAACTGACCGATCTGCGAGGCGACCTCGCTGAATACGTGAAGGGTTCGCGCGGCCATGTGCGCATCTTCGCCAATACCACCGCAATTGCCGAATTCCTGCCGGCGCTGCTGCCGAAGTTCCTCGCGACGCACCCGGACGTGAACGTGGACCTGAAAGAGCGCCTGTCGCATGACATCGTGCGCGCGGTGTCCGAGGGCAAGGTCGATGTCGGCATCGTCGCCGGCAATGTGCGTACCGAAGGTCTAGAAGTGCTGCCTTTCCATGAAGACCGTCTGGTGCTGGTGACTTCCGACAGCCATCCGCTGGCGAGCCGCGAGCGCATCGAGTTCAGCGAGGCACTGGCGTATGACTTTGTCGGCATGGTCGAAGCGAGCGCGATCCATGCATTCCTCGCGCAGGCGGCGAACGCGCTGCATCGCCAGATCAAGATCCGCATCCAGGTCGGCAATTTCGAGGCGGCTTGCCGCATGATCGACGCCAATGTCGGCATCGGCGTCGTGCCTTATTCGGCCGCGTCGCGCCATGCGAAGAGCATGGGCATACGCATGGTCGAGATCAGCGATGAGTGGGCGATCCGCAAGCTGCAGATCTGCATCCGCAGCATGCAGTCGCTGCCGCTGTTTGCACGCGAGCTGGTCGAGCTGCTGGTGGCCGAGGGCGCCGCGATGGGGTCGGCCAATCCGGCTGTCGCCAGCGGCGCGAAGGCTGCTGCCGAAGTGGTCTGATCTGTGCGAACGGGTGCCGCGCGCACTCCTTAATCTTCTTCAAAATCAAGGGCTTGGGGCGCTTAATTCGCCCCTAAGCCCTGCTTGCGAAAATCTGAATTGTTCACCACGCCGGCTTCGGTGAGACTTCGTGCACCACATCGAAGTCTCACCTTGCCATGGCCCCGACCCAAGCCGCGCACCAGGATATCCGCGACGCAATTCGCGCGCTGTGCGCCCAATTTCCTGCAGACTATTTCCGTCAGGTTGACGAGGAACGCGGCTACCCCGAAGCCTTCGTCAATGCACTGACCGAAGCCGGCTGGCTGGCGGCGCTGATCCCGGTGGAATACGGTGGTTCCGGCCTCGGACTGGTCGAGGCGTCGGTGATCATGGAAGAGATCAATCGCTGCGGCGGCAACTCCGGCGCCTGCCACGGGCAGATGTACAACATGGGCACGCTGCTGCGCCATGGTTCCAAAGCGCAGAAAGAACACTATCTGCCGAAGATTGCGAGCGGCGAGCTGCGCCTGCAGTCGATGGGCGTCACCGAGCCGACCACCGGCACCGACACCACGAAGATCAAGACCACCGCCGTAAAAAAAGGCGACCGCTATGTGGTGAACGGTCAGAAGGTCTGGATCTCGCGCGTGCAGCATTCGGACCTGATGATCCTGCTCGCGCGCACCACGCCGCTGGCCGAGGTCACGAAAAAATCCGAGGGCATGTCGATCTTCATCGTCGACCTGCGCGACGCGATCGGCAAGGGCCTCGAAGTGCGGCCGATCCGCAACATGGTCAACCACGAGACCAATGAGCTGTTCTTCGAGAACCTTGAAATCCCGGCCGAGAACCTGATCGGCGAAGAGGGCAAGGGCTTCAAGTACATCCTCGATGGCCTGAATGCGGAGCGCGCACTGATTGCGGCCGAGTGCATCGGCGACGGCTACTGGTTCATCGACAAGGTCACGCAGTATGCGAAAGAGCGCGTGGTGTTCGGCCGTCCGATCGGCCAGAACCAGGGCGTGCAATTCCCGATCGCGAAAGCCTTTGTGAACGTGGAGGCGGCCAGTCTGATGCGCTACAAGGCCTGCGAGCTGTTCGACGCCGGCCAGCCCTGTGGTGCCGAAGCGAACATGGCGAAGATGCTGGCTGCCGATGCATCGTGGGAAGCGGCCAATGCCTGCCTGCAGTTCCATGGCGGCTTCGGCTTCGCGGCCGAGTATGACGTCGAGCGCAAGTTCCGCGAGACCCGGCTGTATCAGGTCGCGCCGATCTCGACCAACCTGATCCTGTCCTATGTGGCCGAGCATGTGCTCGGCCTGCCGCGTTCGTTCTGATACGGGTACGCGACGGAGCCTATCGATGAAAGACACGCTCGCCCCTGGCGCGCAACTCGCGCACTTCGCGGCCACGCTGCGCTACGAGGACATTCCCGACGCGGTGCTGCGCCGCGCGGAGGATTTGTTCTTCGACTGGTTCGGTTCCGCACTGGCGGGCAAGGCCGGACGCCCGGTGCAGGCGATCGAAGCCTTTGCTGCCGAGCAGGGCCCGAAGGACGGCAAGGCCGAGGTGCTGATATCGCGTCGCACGACGTCGCCGCTGTTCGCGGCGCTGGTCAATGGCGCGGCGTCGCATTATGCGGAACAGGATGATGTGCACAACGGCTCGGTGTTCCACCCGGCAGCGGTGATCTTCCCGGCGGTACTGGCCATTGCGCAGGACCGTGGCCTGTCGGGTCGCGACCTGATCGTGGCCGCGATTGCCGGCTACGAAGCCGGCATCCGCATCGGTGAATTCCTCGGCCGTTCGCACTACAAGATCTTCCATACGACTGGCACCGTCGGTACCGTTGCATCTGCGATTGCGGTGAGCCGGCTGATCGGGCTGGATGCGCAGCAGATGCAGCATGCAATGGGCTCGGCCGGCACACAGGCCGCCGGCTTGTGGGAATTCCTGCGCGATGCAGCCGACTCGAAGCAGCTGCATACCGCCAAGGCGGCGGCCGATGGCCTGACCGCCGCGCTGCTGGCCGAGAAGGGCCTCACCGGCGCGAAGCAGATTTTGGAAGGCAGGCAGGGTATGGGCGCTGGCATGTCGCAGGCGCCGAATCCGTCCGCACTGATCGACCGCCTCGGTGAGCGCTGGGCCACGATAGAAACATCATTCAAGTACCACGCGAGCTGCCGTCACACGCACCCGGCGGCCGATGCGTTGCAACAGGTGATGCGTGAAGCAAAGCTGAACGCAAGTGACATCGTCGAAGTGATCACGCAAGTGCATCAGGGCGCGATCGATGTACTGGGCCCGGTGGTAGACCCGAAGACCGTACACCAGGCGAAGTTCTCGATGGGCACCGTGCTGGCGATGGTTGCGCTGCGTGGTGCGGCCGGCGTGAATGAATTCGAAGCGCACTACAAGGATGACGACATTGCCGACTTCCGCGTGCGCGTGAAGATGGTGCTGGATGACGAAGTCGATACTGCGTATCCGGCGCGCTGGATAGGCAAGGTGACCGTACACACGCGCGATGGCCGGGTGCTGCATGGCCGTGTCGATGAACCGAAGGGCGATCCCGGCAATACGCTGACGCGTCCCGAGCTGGAGACGAAGGCGCTGCAACTGGCTGCGTTCGGCAATGCGGCGTCAGCGGAAGAGATGCAGCAGGTGTTCCGGCGGCTCTGGAATATCTGCAATGAATCAACGCTGAGCGGCTTGCTGCCGCGCTGATCTCGCCCACTGTTCCGCCAGTTTGTTCGCGAGCGGACTCTCACATCCGCACATCCGTAGTTCCAACAACAACCAGGTTTGGCCTGGATTTGGCCTTTGCCCGTCGCCTCAGCCAGCGACGGGCATTTTTTTCGCACATTCACGATGCGTTTGAAGGTAACGCCTTGAGCAAATCAGGCAGGGCAATTTTCACTGTATCCCAAACGACACCGAGATCCATGTCGAAGTAGCCATGCGCAATCCGATTACGCATGCCTCGCATACTTCGCCAGGGGATTTCCGGATTCGCAAGCGCGAAGGCTTGGTGTTGATCCATGATCTTCGTCGCAGCCTCGCCGATGATGATCAAATCCATGATCACAGCGAGTTGCGTGCGTTTGTCATTGATGAACGCCGCTTTCGACAAACCGTCGATGAACCCACAAGCCTCGCTGGCGGCTTGCCGCATGTGCTCGAGGTAGTCGGTCAGCCGACTGCCGCTCATAAAGGCTGCGCTTCCTCGATGACTTTGTCGCGAATTTTCGGAGGCAGGTCGCCGGGTGTCAGCAAGTCCACATGCACGCCGAGAAGCGATTCCAGCTCGACTTGCAGGCCTCCCAAATCAAAGAGGGTTGTGCCAGGAAGGGGATCCACCAGCAGGTCGAGATCGCTACCATCAGCGTCAGTACCGTGCAACACCGAGCCGAATACTCGTGGATTGGCCGTGCGAAAGCGCCGCGTCACTTCGATGACGGCGGAGCGCTTGGATTCGAGGGCAACGGACGGGCGCATGGCCTGAGTATATCGAAGGCGCTGGATTCGGGGCAAACCTCTGTGGTGAAAACGGCAAGAATGCAGCAGGTAGGCGTGCCCCGGCTGCTTGCTCGCTGACCCGATCAGGCTGATTTAGCCGCCGAACGCGACCCGCTCGACAAACAATCCAATCCCGACTGCCAGCACCCCCACCGACGCCAGCCGCACCACGCGCGCCTCGAAACGCGTGCTGCGCAACCAGACCAGCAGCGGCAGCACGACCAGCACCGCCACCAGTTGTCCCGCCTCGACGCCGAGATTGAAGTTCAGCAGTGACAACAGCAGACTGTCCTTCGGCAAGCCGATTTCCTTCAGCACCGACGAGAAGCCGAAACCATGGACCAGCCCGAACAGGAAGCTGATGGTCCAGCGGCGTGACACTGCATAGCGCGGGTAAAGGTTTTCGAATGCGACATACGCGATCGACAGCGCGATCACGGCTTCCACCATAGTTGACGGCAGGGTGAGCAGATCGAGCGCGGCTGCGCCCAGCGTCAGGCTGTGCGCGATCGTGAATGCGGTGATGATCTTGATCAGTTCGATCAGTTTGCCGCCACACAGGATCAGCGCCAGCAGGAACAGCAGGTGGTCGTAACCGGTGGCGATGTGCTCGACGCCGAGCAGGAAGAAACCGGTCGCGCTGGATGGCGCTTGCGGGCTGCCAGCCCCGGTTGCATGGATGGCTATCCTGGCTTCCGGCGCGTCTTTCGCGAATGCATGCGACAGGCTGCCACCAGTCCAGGTGACGACCGCGATCACATGATGCGCGTCACCGAGCACGTCGAACAGCTGATCCTTCAGCACTGCGTCTTGTATCGGCTGCGGGCAGCGGAAGCTGACCGTCAGCGTCGGTTCCGCGGTTTGGTCCACCACACAGGTCGTGCCATCGGCGCTCAGGCTCAGGTGTGTGCGCAGCAGCGCAGGCAGCGCAGCCGGGTCGGCCTTCGAGGCGGGTGTCGGTGTATAGACGTAGGTGAGGGTGTCGCCGCTGATCGTGGCACTGGCAAAGGCGGTGGCGTCGCCTGCATGCGCGAACGCACTGACGGGTGCTGCAAAAAACAGGCTCAGCGTCAGCAGCCAGCGCCTCATGCGTTGCCGGCTCCCATCGCCTTCATTGCCTCGATCAGGCCCAGCAGGTTCTTGATGTGGAAGTCGGGCACGGTGACCACATCGGCGCTGCCAACCGGCAGCAGATAGCGGCTGAAGGTATCGGTCGCGACCGAACCGACCGCATAGCGTGCCAGAGGCTCGGCCGCCTTCGCTCGGTACACCATGATGAAGATGTCGGGGCGGGTGACGCCGAACTCATCCTGCTCGGCCTGCAGCGGCAGGCTGCGCTCTTTCTGCATGCGGCCGAAGGCGACCATGGCCTGCTCAATCAACTCGGCGGCCTTCGGATCGGTCTTGTGTTCATGGCCGGCCTGCGCGGCATCATGCATGCCGTGGTAGTACCAGCGGGCCTGATCGTCGCGCTCGAAGCGGTGCATCGTGCCCTTGATCATGATCTCGACGATGCCGATATCGTCGATGTCGACCGGCAGCAGCCGCTTGTCCTCGCGGGCGACGGGTGCATTGATCTCGGCGCTGCGCTTGTGCTCGCCGATGTAGATTGCGGCCGCCAGCGCGGCGACCACGGCCCAGATGGCCAGCAGCGTGCCGCGCTTCAACGACGCCTCCACCAGACCGCCAGACCGATCGCTGCCATCAGCAGCGGGATCAGGATGATGGACATCACGAAGGTGGCCTTCATCTGCGTGTTGGTCATGCTCACATAGGGCAGGTCATAGGTGCGCGGTTCGATGCCGATCAGGTTCTCGCGCGATGCGAGGAAGTTGACCGCATTCAGGAACAGCGCGCCGTTGCCGAGGATGTGATAGAAGGAATTGGTCGCGAAATCGGAATCGCCGACGACGACGATGCGCGCTTCCTTGCGCGTGATTTCCGGTGCCTGTTGTTCGACTTCCTCGCCGCGGATGCGGCGCATCACGGTCTCGGCCGATTCCACCACTTTCGGGTTCGCGCGCGCGGTGGCCATCAGCGTCAGCGGGCCATCCTGCGACTTGCCGGCCAAGTATTCGACGCGTGCCCGGTCGGTATTGCCAAAGCTCTTTTTCAAGGTGTTGACCAGCGGTCGTACCGACACGCCCGGCACCGGCTCCGCAGTCGGCAGCAGCGGACGCGCGCCCGGGAAGAACGACAGCGGCAGCTTGTGCGTGATCTCGTGACGGTTGTAGTCGGTGACGGCCGGCGTCGACGGATCAGCCCAGAAGTGGCTGGCCTGATCGATAGCGATCGTATCCTGCAACACGATGCCGAACTTCTTCAGCACGCCGTCGAGGCCGGTCTTCACGAACGGGTCGATCATGAACAGTGCATTGCCGCCATTGTCGAGGAAGGCATCGATCTGCTTCACCTCGCGCTCCAGCAGCGGTGTCTGCGGGCCGGCGACGATCAGCACCGCGCACTGGCTGAGGTCGGTACCGGTGTTCATCAACGATACCTTCTCGACCACGTAGTTCATCGCTTCGAGGCCGGTGCGCGCCTTGGCCATGCCATGCCGCTCATGCTGCACGAACTTGGTTTCGATGCCATGCGAATGGCCGGCCTCGCCCTCCATGTGGTCATGGGATTCGAGGCTGAACGGGTCTGGCTCGCCGTGGCCGTCGAGGAAGCAGGCCAGCTGCTGTTTCGCCTGCGTGATGCGCAGGATGCCGTTCGCGATGTCGGTCTCGGTCGGACCATTGACGGTCAGCTTGCGGCCCTCGCTTTCATAGATCGCGGTGCCGGCGAATTCGACGCCGCGCAGCTTGGCTTGCGCCGGGTTCAGCATCGGGTCGAAGAATTCGAGGGTGATCTTGTCATTGTGCGACGCGAACAGTTCATACAGCTCGACGGTCTCGCGCATGCCGCGATCATGGAAGAAGGTGATGTGCACCGGCTTGTCGATCGCCTTCACCATCGTGATCGTCTGCGGCGACAGCGAATATTCATGATTGGCCGTCATGTCCAGCCGCAGCGGGTACAGCGCACTGGCCCATGCGAGCGCCACCAACAGGGCCAGCACCGTGACGGTGGACGACAGCAAGGCGCGTCGGCCCGGGCTGAACATCAGCTTCAGGTCATCGCGCAGCGCATACAGTGCGACCGCGGTGACACCGGTACCGGACACGAACAGCAGCAGCGCCAGCAGCGACGAGTTGACCGACAAGGAGCTGGCCACTGCCGACGCCGCCAGCAGCACGATGCCGGCGATCAGCACCAGACCGGAACGAAAATTGGTTTCCATGTTCTTGTTCTTTTGATGCGGGTTCAACGGCGCCACTGCAGGTAGCTGGTGTTCAGGGTGAGTGCAACGCCGGCCACCACCAGGAAATACACGATGGCTTCGGAGCGCAGCAGACCGTGGATGAAGTCGCCGTAATGCAGCGAGAACGACAGATGTGCGAACAGGTCGCGCAACAGCACCGACGATTGCAGCGTCTGCAGGAAGCCGATGAACCAGAACAGCAGCAGGGTCGGGATCGTGATCAGCGCGGCGACGATCTGGTTCTCGGTCAGCGCGGAAAAGAACTGGCCGATCGCGATGCAGGCCATCCCGAGCAGGATGAAACCGATGTAGCCGGCAATGATGTTCGGCGTCTGCGGATTGCCGAACAGGTAGAGCGGCACCAGGTTGATGCACGAGAATGCAACCATCAGCAGCAGGATCGTGACTGCACCGAGGTATTTGCCCAGCACCACCTGCCAGGTGCGCAGCGGCAGCGTCATCAGCAATTCCATCGTGCGCCCGGTGTACTCGCCGGAGAACAGCCGCATCGTCAGCACCGGCGCCAGCACCACGAGCAGGATGCCCATGTTCTGGAAGGTCTGGTCCAGGGTGCCGACGCCGGTCAGGAAGATGTTGGAGGTGAAGAAGTAGCCGGTGCCGAGCAGGAAGACCGCAATCACGAAATACGCGATCGGCGAGCGGAAGTAGCTGATGATTTCCTTGTCATATACGGCCTTCACGCCGTTCCATGCGCTCATGCCGGTGCTCCTTCGTTGCGCGTGCTTGCCTGTGAACCGCCGCCGTGCCCGATATAGCGCAGGAACACGTTCTCCAGCGTCGGCTGCCGGCGCTCCAGCTTGTACAGCTCGCCATTTGCGATCAGCGTGCGTGCGATACGGGCTTCGACGCCATCCACAGCATCGACCTGGCATTCGATGATCTGCAGCCGCTCACGCGACGGCAAGGGCTTTACGCTGACATCGCGCACGCCTTCGGTCTCGGCGAGTGCGCGGTGCAGGCGGTCGGGGTCGCCGCTGGCTTCGGCCAGTACCGAACTGGTGGCTTCGGCCGCCTGCTGCAGCGAGGCGGGCGTGCCGGTGGCGAGGATACGACCGTGATTGATGATGGCCACGCGCTGGCAGATCAGCGTGACCTCGGGAAGAATGTGGGTGGACAGCAGCACGGCGTGCTTCAAGCCCACGGAACGGATCACCTCACGGGTTTCCTGGATCTGGCCCGGGTCGAGGCCGGCGGTCGGCTCGTCGAGCAGCAGGACCTCGGGGTCGCCGAGCAGCGCCTGCGCGAGGCCGACACGCTGACGATAGCCCTTGGACAGCTTGTAGATTTCCTTTTTCGTGACCGCTTCGAGACGGCATGCGTGGATCACGTAGTCGAGCCGCGAGGCTTCCACGGAGCGCGGCACGCCTTTTGCGCGCGCGACGAACTTCAGGTACGCGGTGACGTCGAGC
>JACCDU011178735.1_pt1 | contig 27032 bp, 32 predicted proteins | sample 7446081 | NCBI WGS metagenome assembly JACCDU01 (sample SAMN15323447, study PRJNA562643) | freshwater metagenome | isolation source: river surface water | place: USA:Blue River Watershed | collected 2017-08-17
CCGGGCCAGGCTCAAACGGCCGCCGCCGGTCAGCCCTTCTTGGCTTCGGCGCGGAGTGCCTCGAGCGTGCGCTGCCGCTTCGCGGCGAAGTCCCCGTTCGCCATGCCCGCGCTCGAGCACCGGCTCCCCGTCCCGTACGCGGCGAAGGTCGAATACGTCCAGGCCATGCCCGAGCCCGCGCAGGTCCTGCGCGCACGGGCCAGGATCCGGGCCGCGACCTCGAGGCAGCGGTCGAGGGCCGCGGGGTCCGTGCCGAGCAGGGACTCCGCGAGCTCCGAGCGCTCCGCCTTCGTGAGCGCCCGCGTGCGGTCGGCCTTCGAGAGCCACGATGCGTTCGCCTGGATCTGGTCGGGCATGACCTGGGCCACGCACACCTCGCCGGCGGGACCGCGCCCGACGGGCGGCGCGCCGATCTGGATGTCTTCCCGCAACCCCGACTCCCAGAAGGCGACGGTGCCGAGCGCGAACGCGAGCTCGCGGGCGCGGCCCGGACCGCGCGGCCACGAGACGGGCTCGCAGTCGAGATCCACGGAGCCGTCGGCGAGCTTGCAGTCGACGACGCGACGCGCCACGCGCTCGGCCGACTCCGCGATCCCGCGCCACCGGGCCTCGGCCTGGGCACGGTTCTCGGACACGACCCAGGCCCCGCGCACGCCTGACCAGCGAGGAGCCACGCAGAGCGGGCCAGGCGCCTCGCAGGCACGCGAGAGCGCGCAGGCCGGGGCCTTGGGGTCTGTCCCGCAGCCGGGCGCAGGAGCGAACGAATAGACGCTGCCACCGGGGGCGCCGTGGGCGAGGAAGTAGCCGACGAGGATTGCAGCCGTGCTGGACATGGGCCGGAGCCTACCTCGGGTGGGGTGGCACGTGCCAGCCCAGGCCCTACGGCAGGTCGACCCCGAACCGCTGCGCGACCCACCGCGCGACGATCGCCAGGACGGCTGCGCCGGCTCCGGTGACGGCGCCGCGCTTGGCACCGGCGAGGGAGCCGGCCCCGGCGCCGGCGGCGACGAGCTCGGTCTTGATCGCGCCCAGGTCCCGTTCGTGCTCCACGGTCTTCTCTTGCTGGCGGAGCACGGTCCCGACGAGCTCGCTCACGTCCTCGCGAATGCCGCGGAGGTCGGCGCGCATGGCCCGCACGTCCTCGTCCGTAGCGCCGTGGCGGGACTCGACGCGGTCGATGCGCTCCTCGAGGTCGGCGAAGCGCCCGAGCAGACGGCCCTCGAGGCCGGCGAGCTCGCGGAGCACGCGCTCTTCGGGAGGGACCGACGCCGGCGGGGGCAACCGCGCTCCGGGAATGCCCGGCGTGCTGGGCAGTCGCCGGCGGTCCGTCACGACTCGCCTCCGGGCTCCAAGCTGTCCACGCTGGGCGACGGCCGGTCAGTCCGGGCCCGGACCTCGAGGTCAGCCACGCGGCGTTCGAGCGCTGCGAGCCGGGCGTCCTGCTCGTGCCGGTGCTCGACGAGCATGGTCAGGTTCGCGTCCACCGCACGGTGATGCTCCAGCTCGTCCCGTTGGTGCGCTCCGAGCTCGCGACGGAGGTCCCGGTGGTGCTCGCGCATCGCCAGGAGAACGAGCTCCGCGACCTGGCGGAGCGAGATGTCCGGCGGGACCGAGGGCGGGGGCTCGTGGCCGCCCGGGTCCGTGCTCGGTGGCTCCGGCTCGGGCCGCTCGGAGCTGGGCATGGTCGGCGTGTCATCGCTCATGGCTCGTCCTTGTCGCGAATTGCCTCGTCGCGGAGTCGGCGCTGCTCGTCCTGGTCGAGCTCGAGAGGCAGGAGGGGAGCGGGCTCGGTCTCGCCCTGGGGCCTGCTCGTCCCCTCGCCGGGGCCGTCGTAGTCCTCTTCCCCGATGGGGGGGAGCGCCGGCGTCGGCGTCCAGTCCTTGAGCGCCGCCGAGATCGTGGCGAAGTGCGGCTCGAGCCAGCGCCCGTACGCGGCGACGTTCTCCGCGTTGCCGTCCCGGAGCTCGTCGTCGGCGGTGCCGAGGACCTTGTCCGGCCCCGGGTGCGCGTACGGTCCGTGAGGCGAGAAGCCCCAGAAGTAGCCGCGGGTGTACATGGCCGCGGCCAAGGCGTGCACGCTGCCCTTCGGGTTGTCGAGCACGGGCCGGGACGGGAACCCGGGCTCGGCGACGAAGGTCAGGTAGTACTCGGCGCCATGGGTCTCCGTGTCGAACGCCGCGAAGAAGACGAAGTACGGGATCTGGACGGAGCGACCGCCGACCTTCTCCGTGCGGCTGTCGCAGTGGATGGTGGCGCGCGGGATCAGGACTCCGCGCTTGGTCGTCATGGGCTGGAAGCTGAGGCCGGCGGCCTCGAGCGCGGCCGCCGCCTTCTTCGCGGCTTCGACGTGCCCGGGGCCGACCGTGGCCGCGACGCCGGCGGCCTTGATGGCTGCGAGCTCGGAGGCGTTCAGGGACCGCGCCGTCGTCGCGCCCCAGTTGTTCTCGTCGTCCTGGGTCCCGACCATGCCGTCGGGCCCGGGCCAGGAGTCGCCGCACCGGGTCTCCGCGCTCGGCGGGCACAGGGCGAGGATGACCGTGTGCTTGGCCGGGAGCGCACCGTACCGGCGCGCCCACGCATGCGCGAGGGCGTCGGCCTTGCGGTGCCAGCGGGCGATCTTCGGGTCCACGACTCAGCTCTCGACGGGCGTGAAGTCGACGTAGAAGGCGTGGCCGAGCTTGAGCTGCTCCGCCGCCGGCGGGTTGTCGACGGTCATCGTGATCGTCCCGCTCGGGGTGAACTTGTGGAAGCGGTCGTTCTCCGGTGTCCCGTCGTTGCTCACTGCCATGAGCTCGATGACGCGCACCTCCGGGTTCCAGTCGACGTGCTTGATCGACGTGACCCTGAATTTTCCTCGGACCATGGTTCATGCCTCCTTCGAAACGGACACCGGCGGGGGCGCTGGGGGGGGGACAACGCCGCCCGCCGGTGACCAGCTTGGGGGCGCGTCCGCGCCCGTTGTCTTCGTCTCCGGCCACAGGTGCCCGACGAGCAGGCCGGCCAGGCGCACGTTGCCCTCGTGCGTGAGGTGCACGCGGTCTCCGGGCTCGAGCGCCAGGCGCGGGCACCAGAAGACGTCGACGCCGCTCTCGCGGAGGGCGTCGTGCATGTACGAAAGGTCGAAGCGGAAGCCCTCGCGGGCGGGCGCGACGAAGAGCACGGGCGAGCGCGAGAGCTCGACCAGGGCCGCGTACGTCTCGGCGAGCACCCGTCGCTCCTGCTTCACGCAGTTGATGCCGAGGCAGGCGACAACCTGCCGGGGCGCGTGGCGCTCGACGGCCGCCCGGAACCAGCCGCGCCGCAGGAAGTTCCGCGCGCTCTGACCTCCTCGAGCCTCGGCCGCGAGCCTCCGCGGCTTCATGGCACGGGCGAACCGCGGGGCCAGGGCGAACGCCCACGAGTCGCCGATGACGAGCGCGTCCGCGCGCGGCGCTGCCGACGCCAGGGGCGCGACGGCCAGGCCCGCGAGGAGCGCGCGGCGAGAGATCACGAGCGCCCCGTGCAGTAGAAGCCCAGGAGCCAGAGGTAGTGCGTCCACTTCGACCGCAGGCGCTCCGCGATGTAGGCGAGGACGCTCATGGCGGCCCGCCGTAGCCGCAGGCGTTGGCGACCTCGCACGATCCCGCGTCAATGACGCACGCCAGATCCAGGGCCGTGGCCCCGCTCTGCTGGACGTTGTTGCAAACGTCCTCGCACGTGGCTCCGGCGGGCGTAGGCTTCGCTTCCTCGCATCCGAGGTGCTCGAGGCGAGCGCACGCCGTCGTGCAGTCCGCGGGCGTGCCGGGCTCGGGCCGCTCCTTGGGCGGGATGACCACGGGCTCGGGCGTGCAGGACGTCAGGACCGCGAGCGCGAACACGGCGCCGAGGACGGCGAGACAGAAGGCGACGAGAACGCCGCTCACACGGTCACGCATCGGAGCCTCCGTCGACGTCGAGCGCCCAGACATCCTTGGTGCTCTCCCAGGCGAGGTAGTCCTCGGTGAGCCAGCCGAAGCCGCCGTCGCCCCAGTAGCGGCCCCAGCTGTTGCAGACGCGGAAGCGCCCGGGCTCGTACCCGACCACGAGCATGGCGTGGCGGCCCACGATGCTACTCGGCACGTCGAAGGCCAAGCCAGCGCTGACGCCGTTGACGAAGTCGCGGCTCACGCCCGTGCCGAACGCGACGGGGCGCTCGGCGGCGATGGCCTGGCGGATCTCGTCGAGGCGCTCGTCGCCCGCCGTGACGATGCGGTAGTACCCCCGGAGCCCGCGCTGGTCGAAGGCGTGGCGATAGGCGGCCCAGGCCGGGGAGCGGTTGATGAGGCGCTCGTCCCACGGGCAGTGCTGCTCGGCGGGCGAGCCGAACGCGATCTGCCCCTTCATGCAGGCTCGGAGCAGGGTGCCCATGTCGACGAGCTCGTCGCCGCCGTAGCCGCGGGCGTGCCAGTAGAGGAAGCGCCGCGAGGGCAGCGCGTATCCGAGATTACCGGCGGCGCGGTGCGCGACGAGCAGGCCCTGGGCGATGGCCTGGGCCACGCACGACTGCGTCCCGCCCTGGTCGAGGACCGTGCAGTGCGCCGCCAACGAAGCGGAGCTCGGGGCGGCGCCGGCGAGGCCCAGGCGCTCGAAGGGGATGTCCCGCGGGTCCGGGTTGTCCTCGCGCCAGCCGAGCCCGCGCTTGGGTCCGAAGAGTCGCGAGAACAGGCTCACGGCGCCCCCGCGTCTCCACACTGCTCGGGTTGCGGCGTGCCTTCACGCTGCGCGCGGAGCACGAGATCGAGCCACGGGCGCAGGTCCTGGCAGAACGTCTTGGCCGCGTCCTCGAGCGAGACCTGCTCGCGCTCCGAGTAGTGAAGAGCGCAGAGGTCGCGGGCGACGTCGTTGGCAACTTGAGCCGCGGGCTTGAGCCCGGAGCAGGCGGTCGCCGGCAAGATCAAGCTCGCGCAGAGCAGGACCATGGGCGCCTTGTCGCTGGGCGCCCCGCGGTGCCAGGTGATTCCCACCGCCCAGGCGAACGCCACGAGCGCGGCCTCGGCCTGCTCGACGGTGATCGTGTGGGTCACGAGCAGGACGGTCAGGGCCGCAATCGTCGCCAGGATCAGGGCGACGACCGCCCACGTGTTCGCAAGGATCTTCTTCAGGGTGTCCACGGGTGCCTCCTTCTTTCGATTCTACGCCGCCAGGGATGTCATGTGCCAGCCCCGAGGGCGTGACTTGCAGCGGTCAGGTCACAGCGACGGGCAATTTGTAGGCAGCCGCTGCTAGTCGCATCGCGAGCTTCCGTTGCGCCGTCGTCGACGCCCCCGAAAATCCAGCGACCAGCGCGATAGACCCCGTCATGTAGTTCGTCACGATGCCGCCGCCGAGACGCAGGGTCGTGATGCCGTTGCTTCCAGGGTTCTGCCCAGTGAATTGCGGCGTCGTGTATTGACCGACCCAGCCCTTGCTGCTTGCGCCGTTGAACTCGGCAACCAGCACTTTGGGGCTCGTCACGCTACCGGCCGTGCCGATTTTCGCCGAGCCTGCGTAGAGGCTGAGATACTCGTTCGACGTCGTGGTGCCGGCATAGATGCTCGTCGTCGCGCTCTCGACGAAGCCAGAGGTGTCTACGACGTTGTGCCCAACCACGAGCCACCAGAAGGGCTGTGCCAACGCCAGGCTTCCGGCGTTCGCTAGCCGCTGCGACGATGCCGCAGTGAAGTCCAGCGTACCGCGGTTGCCATAGGCCGCGTTTCGCGGGGTGAAAACGGGGCGATTACCGGCGGTCGCTTCGGTCAACTCGAAGCCCGCTGAACCGCGGTCCTGCAAGAGGCTGCACTTCGTCGCGACGCGCGTCATGTAGCGCTGGTCTGCGTACGCCAAAAATACCGGAGACAACTGAAGCAGCGCCGCCAGGTCGTCGGTCGTATCGATGATGATGGCGCTCGATGCCTGCGTTAGACTCACCCATTGGTTCGTGGGCGGCATCACGAGGTTCGTCACGGCCACGTCGAGATCGGTGGTGTTCTCCGCTGCCGAACACGCCTCCATTTTGGGATCGTCCTCGGTGTTGATTTTGAAGCCGGTGGTGTTCCCGACGGCCGCAACGCCGATAAGCCGCGAGCGCTGCCCGTTGCCGACGATCACACCCACCGTGTTCCCGAAGTACGAGCCGCCCCGGATCTCACAGTCGACGCCGCCTGCATTTCCCGTGTGCGCAGCGCCGTAGTAGGAACCCGAACCGTTGCAATCCTGGATGGTGCAGAACCAGGAGTCGTACACGGCATGCGCCGCCGCGGCCCCTCCGGTTCCCAGATTCTTTGCGGTACACCGGATGATGTGGCAACTCTCGCCGCTCTCGATGGTCATGCCACCGTTAATCGCGGCCCCGGCGCTGTCCACCGTGCAGTCTTCCCATCGGCAGCGAAGGCAACCGATGTCCCACGACGCCGCCAGGGAGCCGACGCCGAGCGCTCCACCGCTCGGATCCATGTGCACGTCAGACACCACGGAGTCCCACGTGCCGCCGAACTCGAAGTAGCGGTCGGCCGTGCCCGTAACGAGCATTCCGCGCCCCTCGATGCGGATGTCGCGCGGAATGCTGGTCCAGCCGTAAACATTCGCGCCGCTCGGCCACGCTTCGCAAAGCGGCCGGTCCAGCGTCAGCGTGTACGGACCGGCGCCCGAGACGCTCTGGACCTCGTAGTATTGCCTGCGCAGCGAACCCGTTTCGATGCTGATGTACGAGCCGGCCGAATAGCTTGCATTGCTCGAGACCGTAACGGCCCCGCGCGTCGCGGCGCTCGCCAGGGTTGTGTTGGCGCCCGACGCCGCGACGTTGGACTGGAACGGTGCATTGAAGACGTCCACGCCTCCGTAGGTCAGATCACATTGCACCACGACGTCAGGCCCGCCGATGATGTGAGCCCCGCTGGGCAACGCGACCTTGCTAGCGCATCTCCAATCGGCGGGGAGCCCAGCGCGTGTCACCGGCATCATTTGCACGGGCCGCCTGTAAGCGTGTGCGGTCACCCGGGCGATCAGTGCCGGCCAATCGTCGCTTTCGCCGCCCGCTGGGTATGCGGGCACCACGTCATTCGCTAGTGCGAATTCTAGAGCATCCGTGCCCACAATCAGGGAACCGTCGCCGCGCAAGGAATAAGTCAGGCCACCGTATCCGTCCCCGGCCTGCACCGCGACCGTCAGCCCCGGCGTCACGCTCGCCCCGGCGGCCATGCCGGGAGCTCGTGCGAGCGTCATCACGCCATCGCTGACGGTCGCCACGTACTCGCCATTCTCGGTCGGGTCGGTCTGCAGCGGCAGCAGGATCCGATACCCCGTTGCCACCGTTTCGCCGTCCACGATCGGAGAGAGAAGCGCCTCCGAGTCCAAGTTCAGGTTGCCGGTGGCAGCGAGGCGGACTACCGAGCCGACTTGGGTGGCGGAGACGACGATGCGCGTCTCGTCGTCGTTCTCGCTGTCCGTCACGTCGAGCTCGACGCCGGTGCCCGAGACGAGCGCGAGGTTCGTCCGCGTCGGTTGCTCGACGCCGTCGACGAGCACCGTCAATCTGGGAAGCCAAGAGCCCGCCATCACGCCTCCTCGATCGTCACGACCACTGCCTTGAAAAGCAGCTTGTTCGCCTGAGTGTTGGTCCCGCTCTCGCCGTGGAGCACGGCGTAGAGCCGCTTGTCGTTCTGCACGTCCCAGACGTAGGGCGTGCCACCCATGTCGCTCTCGACGTAGTGGTGAGCCTCGTACGCGGCTTGGCTCGCGGGCGTGTCGTTCTGCGTGTCCAGGGTGGCGGCCGAGGCCTTCGCGCCGAAGTCCTCCTCCAGAATCACGAGCTGGGGCAGGGTCGCGCCGCCGGCGACGGGGTCTGCAGCGTGCGTCGCGCAGGCGAGGTGCACGCCGATGGCCGTGATCCGGCACTTCTTCGGCAGCGCGGCCCCGACGTCGAAGCTCAGTGTCCCCGAGTCCGTGACGTCGGTCTGCAGCCACCCGATTCCCACGCCAGAGAGCGAGGCGAACTGGAATCGGTCGCCGACTCCGCCGCCTTCGTTCGACAGGCCGTACACGTTCAGCGGGGTGAACGGGATGATGATCTGCGTCGCTGACCCGGGCTTCGCGACGCCTGCAATGCGGGCCTCGAGGAAGGCCGTGCGGTCGGCGAGGGCCTCAAGCGCGGCCGCCCAGGCCGCCGCCGCCGGCGAGACTAGATCGCTGTCGTCGAGCACCGGGATGGTGTCCGCGAAAAGGGTGTCGTCACCTGCGTACGGGGCGCTCACGAGTACTCCGCTCCTTCCACGCCGCGCCAATAGCGCGCGGTGTCCAGTCGGCTCGGGATGTAGTTCCCGGCGCCGTCGTCCTTGCCCCAACGTCCCCAGTGCCCGTCAGGCTCTGGTGCTGCGGGGTCGAAGCTCGCGTCGTCGAAAGCGATGACCACCCACTCGCAGCGGGTGCCGGCAGGCTTCCAGTCGCGGATGATCGCGCGCACGGTCGCGACCTGCTCGGGCGTCGCCGTCGTCCCTACCGTGGTCGTCTCGTCGCAGCCTGTGCCGCCCCAGACGGCCGGCCCCCACGGCTCGCCGGACGTCGTCGGGTAAATGATGACCCAGAAGCGAGCCCAGCGGTCGAGGCCGCCGTCGTCCCACGACCAATTGGCCTGGTTCAGGAGCCAGGAGACGGAGCCGTCGCGGTCGAGTGCATACCAGTTGCCGCGGCGGTCCACGATGCGGATGCGGACGTCGGCGTTGCAGTAGGCCCGGAGCTGGGCCATGAGCGCGAACGGGTTGCCCCGCACCCGGTGATCGCGGAGCCAGCGGCGCAGGCGCGCGCGGAAGGTCGCGACGGGCTCGTTGATGCCGCGCACGATGCGACGGTCGCGCGCGAGGTAGGGCAGAGCCGAGGGCGGCGCGTACGAGGGCCACCGGGCCATGAGCCCCTGGCGCGTGCGCTCGGCGAAGGCGTCCTTCATGACCCCGAGCGAGTACAGGACGTCGTCGGCGAGCCACGCCGGGACCAGCTTCTTGAAGGCCGTGCGGTACCGGGCGGCCATCAGGGATCCTCCACGAACGTCACCGTGGGCGTCGGGGTCCCGAGGACCGCGACCTGGCCCTCGGTCAGGGCCGTGTCCCCGGCGGGCGCCGAGACCGTGACGGCGAAGCAGTGCGGGGCCAGCGCTTGCCGGATTGTGGCTTCGATGAGCGACAGGTAGATCTTCCCGGACGCGGGCGGCACGACGTCGCCGCCGATGGGACGGGCTCCAAACATGCTCGCGAGGGCGTCGGCGACGTCGGTCGCGATCTCCGGCTCGGTCTTGCTGATCCCGGAGTACACCCAGACCGTGTACGTGACGGGGATCACGACGTTGGACGCGGACGCGACCGTGGGAGTGATGCAGAGCGGCAGGGCGTTCGCCACGATCGCGGCCTCGACGTCGGTGCGGTCGTCGCCGGAGACCGCGCCGGATGGCCCGGCCAGGTAGAGGAGGACGTCACCCGTGTCGGAGTCGTCGTAGGTTCGGGCGCGCGTGACGCCCGTCGTGCCCGTGAACTCCGGCGTCGTCGCGATGTAGACGTAGGCGTCGCGGGGTCCGTTCGGGCTCAGGGCGCCGAGCGACGCCCGGGCCCGGGCGACGAGCACGGGCGTGGCCTCCCGGTCCGTGCCGACGGCAGCCGTCGCGTTCGTGACGACGAGGTTGTCGTTGTCGCCGAGGCTAGTGACGAGGTCGTCGATCTCACCCGGCCCCGCCGAGCTCGCGCTCCCGGCCTCGTCGGCGATGACGTCGAGCTCGACCGTGGTGCCGGGGCCGACATCGAGGATGCCGGCTTCGGTGTTGTGGTAGGTTTTGCCCGAGGCCGTGCTCTTGAACGTGAGCTGCCCGTCCTGGATTTCGTAGTAGCCGCCGCCGTTGTTCGTGATCGTCACCGACGTCTGGGCGTGCGTGGCCTCGACGATGTCGACGTCGTAGCCCTCCTTCGCCCAGAGCGCGGCCCAGTCGTCGCCGACGAAGTCGCCGTACGCGGCCTCGATCCACTGCACGACCACGCCCTCGAGGTTGGCCAGGATCTCGGAGAGGTAGTGATAGTCCGAGCGCGTGGGGTCGCCCGACTCCCAGGACGTCGTGGTGAGACCCACGGCCTCGGCCACGGCGAGGCCGGCGGCGTAGATCTCGTCCTTCGTGCGACGGGCTAGCAACGTGAGGAGCGTGAAGGAACTCATGGCGTCACCCGAAGGAGCTCGACGGACACGGCGGAGGCGGCGAGAACGAGCGTGAACGTGCTCCCGGACACGAGGACGACGTCGATCTCGATCTCATACGAGACGAGCACGCCCGATCGCGTGGACGTGAGCCGGACCGCCGTGCTCAAGACGCGCTCGTCGAGCTCGAGCTGGGAGCTGACCTTCGACCTCAGCGCGAGCTCGTCGCCGGCGTTGACGGTCTTGCCAATCTCGGCGGCGAGATCAAGCCCGTAGAGCGCATCGTAGCGGAGCCAGCCATTGGGCGTTTTGAGCCGCCGGTACAAGCTCAGGGCGACGTTCATGGGCCCGCTCGCGTACCGCCCGGGCTTCCGCGAGTCCGCGCACCACGTGTCCCTGCCGTAGTCGGTCGCCATCAGGCCACCGTCCCCGTTCCGGTCCCGGCTCCTGCCGGGCACGCCGTGACGACCGAGACCGCGGCGTTGGCCGCGATGTGCGCGACGACGGCCCCCGCGATCGCGAAGCACGTCGCCTTCAAGGCCGCGTTGTCGACGGCGCCGGTCGCGGGCTCGGCGAGGAGCGCGTCGCGCAGCTCCTTGCTCAGACCCACCGTGCAGTCGGCATCGCCGGCGTTCATGCTCCGGCCTTGACTCGGGCGCTTCCGCCCGTGATGGTCCCGCCGAAGGGCCCGGCGACGACGGTGTCCGTGGTGCGGGCGACGCCGAGGGCGACGCCTCCGACCGGGCACAGGCTCAAGCTGTCGGGGAGGAAGCCGGGCCCGTCCGCGTCCTCGAAACCGGTGACGACGGCGCCGCTCGGATCCGCGTTCACGAACGAGACCAGCACGGCCGCGCCGAGCTTGGGCGTGGATGCCATGCCGGGCAGGCCCGGGCGGACCCGCACGCGCCGCAGGTTCGGCAAGCCGAGCGAGGTCCGCATCGTCTGCAGGTTCAGGCGCGCGCCCGTGCGGGAGACGACCCGGTACTCGTAGGGCCCGCCGCGGAAGCGGTAGTCCGGGAGCGCGGCCTCGATGAGCGCGCGCCAGGCGTTGCGGCCCTGGCGTCGACAGTAGAGGATCGAGCGGATCCCGGTCGGCTCGAGCTCGTGCACGACGTCCAGGGCCTCGAGGTCCTCGACGACGACGCCAGGCACGAGGGCCGCGAGGCTCGCAGCGCCGTGGAGCTCGACGACGCCGGAGTCGCGGTCGACACGCGTCGTCGTCACGGCCGAGCCGAGCTCGGTCCGAGGCCGGGCTCCGCACCGGCCCACACCGTCCTCGCCCACGTACCAGGCCGGGGACACGAGCTCGAGCACGCGCGCCGCCGGCGCGGCCTCACGGAGCCAGCGGCGCCCGAGCACGGCGGCCGGGCACGTCGAGAGGTCGAAGGCCTCGCCGGCGTCGTGGGCGGCCTCGCGGATGACGGTGAGGGGCGTGACGCCGGCGTCGTTGACGTAGTCCTTCTCGGGAACATCACGGCCCCAGCCGCCGGCGCCGGCGACGAAGCGATAGCGGCTCTGGCCCTGCCAGGTCCCGCCGGAGACGACGGTGCCGGAGAGCTGGAGATCGCCGAGCACGATGGCAGCCGCGGCGCCCTCCGCGAGCTCCGTGCCCGGGACCTCGGCGTCGACGTACCAGAGCCCGCGCGCTGGGGTATGCGTGTGCATGCGCGTCGCCGTGGCTCCGTTGACGGTGCCGGCGCTCATGGCGAGCTCGCCTCCTTCAGGAGCGCGTCGAGCTCGGCCTCGGCTTGCGCGGTCGGGCTCATGGCGTCGGCGATGGCCTTGGCCGCATCGTCCGTGGAGCCCTTGGCCTTGGAGCCCGGCTTCGGAGCTCCGGTGCCGCTCTTCTTCTTCGGCGGCCGGTACTCGGAGAACTTCACGCGCACGTGGCCCATGCCGTTGTCGTCGTGGCTCATGCCGCCGACGCCGGCGTTGACGACGTGCGTGAAGCGGTTCCGCGCCAGGTCCGGGTGGTAGATGGGCAGCGCCGTCGGTTGCGGTCCCGACGTCGTGGACTCGATGAGCTTCTGAAACGAGTCCCATTCGGCGAAGTCGTCGATGCCTCCGGGGATGTCGCGGACGAGCGTGAAGTCGGCCTCGAAGCCTCCCAGGGGCTCGCCCTCGAGCGTCATGGTCGCGCCGGCCTGGCCCTTGGCGTCGTTCTTCTTCCAGTTGATGGGCCGCTCGTGACCGGAGAGCTTGACCGTGCCCGGGCTCTTCCGACCGCCGAGGTCGAGCGACTTGTAGAGCTCCGGATGCTCGTACGGGTTCGGCATCAGGTCGGCTCCGGCTGGGGCTCGCGGCCGCCCAAGGTGAGGATGTCGCCGGCGAGGATGCGGAGGAGGAGCTCGCGGAAGCGGCCCTCAGCCTGCTCCGCGTTCGCGACGCCGTGGAAGACGAACGTGGCGCCCGCGAAGTTCAAGGACATGGCCGAGCCGCCGCCCGCGGCCGCTGGCGCTTCGACCATGGCCTGGGTCGCGCTCTGCGCGGCATCGGCGCCGCCCTCCACGCCTTCGGTGAAGCCCTCGGCCGTGTACCCGCCGAGCTTGGCGAAGACCTTCGACGGCGAGGCGATGCCGAGCTTCTGCTTGGCCGTCGAGATCGCGGACTGCACGACGCCGCCGAGCGCGGAGATGACCTTCGAGGCTCCGCCCGTGATGCCGTCGGCGAGCCCCTGCAGCATGTCGGACCCGATGTCCGCGAGCGAGATGCTGTCGAGGTACGCGACAGCCGCCGCGGCTCCGGCCTTGATCGACTCCCAGGCCTGGTACCCGGCGCCGTAGAGGCGGCCGAAGGCCAGGACCGGCGCGGCCACGGCCGCGGCCAGGAGCGCGACGCCCACGACCACGGTCCCGATCGCGGCGCCGAGCGCCTTGCCGAGGAAGATGGCCACGTCCAGCCCCGTCTTCAGATCCGGGCTCGCCTCGCCGAAGAGCTCGGACACGGCTTTGATCGCGGGCTTGAACGCGATGTAGAGCTTCGTGGCCGCGATGGCGACGCCGAGGACGAAGCCCTTCACGAGCGGGAGCGACGCCTTGGCTCCGTCGATCACGGGCTGGAACAGGCCTTCGAACACGGCCTTGAGGAAGCGGCCGGACGCCGTGTTCTTGTCGAAGAGCCCGACGAGATCGGACAGGCCCTCGAGGAGGCCCTCGATCTTGAGGCCGCCGAACGTGCCGGCGAGGTTCTTCTTGAGCCTCACGGCCTGGGCGTCGAGCGAGAGCAGCTTCCGCGACACGATGCCGCCGAACTTCGAGTTGACCTCGGCGGCGAGCTCGGCGGCGGTCTTCTTCCCGGCCTTGAGGTCCTCGAGGAGCTTCGACGTGTACGTGGATCCCGCGCCCGCGGCCTCGGCCACGGCGATGGCCTCGAGCGCCTTGGGCATGTCCGAGGCCTTCACCTTCGCGTCCGCCAGGCTGCCGGCGAGCTCGAGGAGCTTGTCGTTGGCGAGCCCCGTCTTCGAGGCCAGGCCCGGGAGCAGGTTGTCGATGCCGGCCAGTGCCGGGTTCGCCTTCTGCAGGGCCTCGACGGCGAGTCCCGCGCTCCGGTTCGCGTCGGCGAGGGCCACGCCCCAGGCAGCCGTCTTCGCGATCGCAGCCCCGGTCGCGACGCCGAGCGCGACGACGGCCGCGGCCAGGGCGACGACGACCACCACGGACGCCGCGGCCGCGCCCGCGGCCGTGCCCATGGATCCGCCGAGCTTGCCGAACCCCTCCGCGAGTCCCAGCACCTTCTGCCCCACGGCGCCGACCGGGCCGCCGAGCTTGCCGAAGGCCTCGGACATCTCGTTGACCTTGCCGCTGCCGTGCTCGAGCGCGGCCTGCTTCGCGTCCAGGGCCTTGGCCGTCTTCGCCGCGGCCTCCAAGCTCTTCACGCTGCCCTCGAGGCGCTCCTGCTCTGCAGCCGCGGCGCCGGCCTTGGCGCGGAGCTCGTCCAGGGCCGCGGCCTCGGTCTTGAGCGCGGCCGCGGCGGCGTCGGCCTTCTGCTTCAGATCCGCGGGCACGGAGCCCGTCGTCTTCTGGCCGGCCTTCTCCAAGGCCGCGGCGGCGCGCACGGCGGCCTTCTCGAGCTGCGCGTACTTGGCCTCGCCGTCGGCGAGCGCCGAGGCCGTGCTCGAGGCCGCGGTCTTCGCCTGGTCGAGCTGGGTCTTGGCCGTGGCCAGGGCGGCGTCGAAGGCCTTGGCGGCGCCGTCCACGCCCGTGAGCCCGTTCGCGATCTCGACGAGCTTGTCCGCGACGTCGTCGCCGCCGGCGAGCTTGGCCGCGATGTCGATCAGGTATTGCGTCGAGTCCGCGGCCACGTCACGCCCTCACCTTCAGCGATTGGCGGATGCCGATGACGGTGCCGGCGAGGACCTCCGCGGCCGCGGCCGCGTCCACGCGGTCGGCGTCGAGCTCGCGCGCACCCGAGAACAGGACGTCCAGGGCGTGGCCGAGCTGGCGAGGGCGTTCCGCGATCTCTCGCACCCTCGCCTCTACCTTTTTCCCAGGGCCTCGAGCTTCGCGCCGCACATGTGCGCGGCCTTGCCGCCGGCGGCGACAACGATCCCCGGGAGCTCGGCTTCGAACTTCATGAGCGTGTCGCGATCGGGGTGCAGGACGCAGGAGAGGCCGAGCTCAGTCGAGGCCCGGACGACGTCGGCGCCGTCTTCCTTCTTCGCCACCCGGTCCTGGTAGCGCTTGAACTGCGCCTCGTTCGGCATGCGCACGATCACGAGCACGGGGAAGCCGGGGATGTGGCGCTCGGCTTCGACGAAGCCAATGCGCTCGCTGCCGTGCTCGGCCTCGAGCTCATCGAGCCGAATGCGGTCCTTGAGCTCCTGCTCGTCGCGCGCCGCCGCGGCCGTTGCGAGCCGCGCTTCGCGGTCCGCCTTCAATCTGTCGATCTCGTCTCGGATGCTCATGGTTCCCTCCCGGGGTTTTCAGACGTTGGCGACCTCTGGGGTCAGATCAGGACGACTTCCTGGCCGTCGTAGATCTCGACGACCTCCTTGCACGTGACGGGCACGTCCACGACGTCGGCATCGGGCCCCTCGGCCATGGCGAAGGCGCGGCCGGTGAGGCGGCAGGACTTCACCTTGATCTGGTAGATGAGGGTCTCGCCCGGCGGCGTGCACCGGTAGAGGAGGCCCCAGTGCACGAGCGAGATCGCCTTCTGGCTCCCGCGCACGATGGGCGCGAGCGGGATCAGGGCTTGGATGAGCTTGCGGAGCCCTGAGCGATAGAGCTTCATGCTCACCTCGGGCTTGTAGACGCCGGAGGTCGTCGCGATGATGCGGCCGCCCTTCATCTGGAAGCCGACCTCGACATCGTCCTTGATCGACAGGTCCTTCAGATCCGGATCGTCGAGGGTCGTGCCGCCGTACACGTCGAACGAGATCGACGCATCCGACCAGCTCGGGGCGATGCCGTTCAGCGTCGAGTATTCCTTGCTTGCCATGATCGCTGCTCCTTCGGCGCCTTCCTGACGTGCCTCAGCTGACGTTCACCTGCGTGTTCACGTGGACGATGGTCCCGCGCAAGTTGAGCTCGAGGACGCCGTTCAGGGTCGCGTTCGCGCCCCGGAGGTCGTCGTCCGTCGCCGGCGTCCAGTCCACGGCGCTCGCGCGCTGGCCCTCGCCGAGCTTGTCCTCGAGGAGATCGCCCTCGAGCGCGGTCACGACCTCGGCCTTGAGCTTCGCCAGCGAGTCCGGCGTCGCGTAGCCCGTGTCCTTGTCGAGCACGAGCGTGCGGCCCACGGCGTTCTCGGTCGTCGCCTGGCAGACGGAGCAAGCGAGGTTCGCGACGTGCGCGTTGTGCGTGAGCTGCAGGCTCGCATCCTCTTCGGCGCGGGTGAGGGCCATGCAGCAGAAGACGCCCACGGGGCCGTTCGCCCACGTGGTCAGGCACGAGAAGCCCGCGGCCAGGGCGCCGCCGTCCAGGCGCTCGTCCCACTCGACGAGGGCGCCGTCGGCGTCCTCGAGGTCGAGGTCGACGTCGAGGGCCCCGATGTCCTTCTCCCAGGGCGCGACGTGGATGTCGTGCTGGTACTCGCGGATCGTGATGAACCACGCCGCGGGCATCCGGTACTTGTAGCCCGTGAGCTCGGACTTCGCGCGTGCGCGGCCGGCGGTGAGGTCGAGGCGGAAGTCGGCGGCGCCGCGCACGTCTTCGAACTCGGCGTCGAGATCGGCCATCCAAGCGGCCTTGCTCTCGCCGGCGGTGATGTCGACGTCGCCGGAGCCGATGACCTCGGCGACCACGGTGCCGGTGGCGAAGGTCAGGGTCGTCGCCGTCACGGCCGTGACCGTGTACGTCGAGCCGTCGTTGCTGACGGTGCCGGCGATGGTCAGGACGTCGCCGACGCGGAAACCGTCCTCGAGCCAGGACCCGCGGTTTCGGGTCAGGGAGTCGGTGCCGCCGCCGCCGTCGACGAAGGTGAGGGTGGGCTCGGCCGTCATGGCCACGCCCGCGATCGGTCCCTCGGCGTCGAGGTCGGCCCCGGCAGCCGGGAACGTCAGGACCGTCGGGGACGTCACGTTCGCGACGCCGACGATGTTGTTGTGGCCACCTCCGGCCACGGCGCCCGTGATGCGGACCGTGTCGCCGTTCACGAAGCCGTCGGCCGAGAACGAGCCCGCCGAGCGCGTGGCCGTGTCGTTGCCGGAGCCGACTTCGGCGAACGTGATGTTCGGCGCGCCGGTCATGCGCGCGAGCACGTGGCTCATGGTCGCGTACGGCAGGCGATCGCGGAGCTGGGCGCGAGCGAGCGAGAACCGGTCGTTCGTGGTCGCGTACGTGTCGATCTCCGTGAGGACGTCGACGGCGTCGTCCTCGACGGCCAGGTCGCCGATCACGAGCGCGGAGCGCGCCGTCTTCTGCGAGGCGGCCATGGCAGCCCGCGCAGCCGTGAGCCCCGCCGAGTCCCAGCGCGGCGCCGTCGCGTGCCAGGTGTGGATGGTGTCGCCCGTGACGAGGGTTCCGGCGGCGAAGCTCACGGTGATGCCGTGCTGGGGGATCGTGTACGAATTCCCGGTTCCGAGCCGGACCTTCTTGAACGTGCGGCCGCCGTCGAGCGAGAGCTCGAGCTTGATCTGGTCGGTTCCGATCGTGCCTCCGGCCTCGACCTTGAGCACGCCGTCGGACTCGGCGAGGATGCCGGACGCGCCGGCCGCGAGCGACGTGACGCTCGTGCCCGAGTTGCCGCTCGTGTTCTCGCGGCCGATGGCGCCGGCGGTGACGATGGGCATGGGGACGAAGAGGACCGGCTTCCGGGTCTTTCGCGTGAACCGGTCGACGAACTCGGCGGCCTCGCAGTAGCCGTGCACGGACAGGAGCGCGGCCGCGTTCGTGTACACGCGCGGCGTGTAGTCGGCGGCGGTCGCGCAGCACGCGAGGACGTGGAGGTAGTTCAAGCCCGCGCCGGGCTTGGCGGCCTGGGCGGAAACGGTCGTATTGGCACTCGGGCGCTCGGGCATGTTCATCCTCCGCAGGCGGTTTCGGGATCGCCGACACCGTTGACTTTCACCTTCGTCGTGCTCGCGATGGCCACGTCGCCGACGCTCGCTTCGGGAGCGGCCTCGCCGGCGAAGTCGGTATCGATGACTCCGCGATCGACGGTGAATCGGAGCTCGTACACGACGCCGGGCCAGGTCGTGAGGTCTCGAGCGGCCAGCTCCTCGGCGTTCAAGAACTTCCCGTTCAAGGGCTTCCAGAGCGTCTGGTTCGACCGGATGACCTTGTCCAGAGCGACGAAGACCTTGTCGACCAGGAGGTCCGCGACGGCCTCGTGGTTCTGGACGCCGGCGCCGGCGACGTTGGACTTGGCGAAGATGCGGGCGACGCAGCCGACGGCGCGGACGCCGTGCATGCGCGCGTTCGTGTGCACGGACCGAGCAGGTCCGAGTCCGTCACCGGCCTGGCGGTCGCGCTCGATGACGATGCGCGTCGGGCTCTGGAGAACCGTGCCCTGGCGCTCGGGCCCGTAGACGACGGCGTACGGGACGCCTCGCGCCTTGAGCTCGGCGGCGACGCTCAACGTGATCTCGTGGATCATGCGAGGGCCCTCCCGATCCGGGCTCGCGCGAGCTCCGCGATGCGCTTCGACCACGCCACGGGCAGGGCGCCCATGGGGAGGATCCGGTACTTGCCGACCAGGAACCGCGCGTAGCGGGTGCCGAGCACGGCGCGGACGACGGTGCCGATGGCGACGAAGCGGACGTCACCGCGAGTCGCGCCCGTGACCTCGAGGTCGAGGGCGTTGCCTGCGACGCCGGCGGGCCGGCCCTCGCCGTACACGGTCTGGCCGCCGCCGTACGCGGACTGGGCCATGCTCGTGAGCGCGGGCGCGACGTCGGCCGCGACCTCCTGGGCGAGCACCTTCGGGATCTGCCGGATCCGCCGGTTGAGCTCGAAGAGCGTGCGCGGGTCTCCCCTGACGCCGCTCATGACAAGCTCCCGTCTCTCGGAGTCCAGCCACGGGGATCGGCGAGGCCTTTCGCGGAGGCCGCGAGGTTCGCCGCCGGCGGCACGATGTCACCGCGCAGGGGCACGCCCGCGGCCCAGCGCAAGAGGTCCGTCTTCTGGTCGGCGATCATGGCCGCGAGGCCAGGGTTCGCGCCGCCCGTGTATTGGAGCAGGTACTCGATGGCGAGGAGCGCGTTCATGCGCACGACGCTCTCCGGGTACGGCGCGGACAGGGGCACGACGTGCGCGGGCAGGAGGTCGTTGATGCGCGCGGCGCCGGCGCGGATCGCGCTCGTGATCGGCAACGGTGCCCAAACGAAAAAATTCGACCCTGCGCTCGAGAGGTCGATGGCGGCGCCACCCGGGGCCGCGGCGATCTTGAACGTCGATTCCGAGACCGGGATCGCGTAGTAGGACGTGCCCTCGGCGAGCCCACCCGGCAGGGCCGAGCCCGCGACGCCGTCCTCGACGCGCACACGGAGCTCGTCGTCGTCGGCGAAGCCGTGGCCGTCGAGCTCGATGAGGTTCGCGCTCGCGTCCGCGGCCGTGACGAGCCGGCCCGGGTTCGGCAACGAACCGCGCGGAAGGCCGTACCGGTAGAGGTCGGCGGGGCTGCAGTACTCGGAGCTCATGCTCTCTCACGCGCCCAAGCCCCGCGGCCCACGGTTTTCCGGGACACGCGAGGCGGGAGCGCGAGCGCTCAGGCTCAGGGAGCCGTGCCGGCCCAACGCTGAATGCAGTGAGGCAGGGCAAGCGCGGCGTTCGCGCGCTTCACGTAGGCCACGCCCACCTTCAGCTGGCTCTTGTAGAGCGGCGAGTCCTTGTCGGAGCGGATCTCTTCGGGGCCGCCTTCGTCCTGCACGACCCAGGGGAACAGGCCGGGCTTGTTGAGCGCCAGCGGGTACCACTGGTTGTCGTCGGTGAGCTGGTCGTTCACGACGATCTTCACGGTGCCCTTGTGGCGGTTGTCGACGGCGGCGCTCGACTCGACGATGAGATCGCGCTCGAGGAGGTCGCGCCAGGTTTCTTCGAGCGCGGGCGGCACCATGACGTGCGTCATCTTCAGGCCGAGAGGCTTGCCGTTCGCCGCCTTGATCTCGCGGAAGCGCTGCTTCGCGAGCACGAGGTTCGCGGTCGTCGAATTCGTGCCCGAACCCGTGATGTCGTTGTCGAAGGTGCCGAGGCCGGTATCGAACAGGTTGAACGGGTGCGCGTCGTCGAAGAACGTGTACGCCGACAGCGCCGTGTCCTCGTAGATGCCGAGCGTGCCGTTCGCCTCGAGCAGGGTAGCGACGATCTCGTTCAGGAGCGCGTCGCCCGCGAGCGCGATGCGCTGCGGCTCCGTGCCCCAGCCGATGAAGTCCGGCGCCTCGACGACGCTCGCGAGCTCGGAGACGCCGTCCTGCCAGGTCTTCGGCTTGAGGGTCAGGCTCTTCTCGAGCAAGGTGCGATACTTCATGTCGCCCTTGAACTCGGCGTAGCCGGCCGCCCCGAACGGGATCGGGTACGTCGTCTTCAGCGCCCGGCTCGAGAAGTAGAAGCCGAGCTCCTTGGCCCACTGCTCGGTCGGCGCCTGAGCGAGCGCCATCGCGAACGCTTCGGAGAACTCCTCGAGCGCTCGCTGCGCGTCGCGAGAGACGAGGTTGTAGTCCACGATGCCGCGGACGTCTCGCAGAAGTCGGATCGCGCCGAGGGGCTCGCGCGGGTTCCTGAGCGCGAGAACCGCGGAGGCCAGGAGAGCCAGTAGGAAGAGAATGTGGACGATGTTCATGGCGGTGTCCTTCACGCACCCGAGGCCCGGGGCCGCGGTTTTCCGCGACGGCCGGGCCGGGGTGGGTTGCCGAACTGCTACGCGAGCACCGCGAAGTGCACGTCGATGGTCACGGCGCCCGCGCTGCAATCGGCGAGGTTGCCGCTCGCGCTGAGGAAGCGCGCGACGAGCTGCGTCGCCAACGCGAAGTGCTTGAACGGCGCGATCCCGAGCGGCATCGTCGAGGCCATGCCGTCGACGGCCGCGTCCGTGAGGTTGGCTCCGTCGACGAGCGCGTCGATGTCACCGGACGAGCCGATGTCCACGGTGACGGGGCCGGTGATGCCCGCGAACGGGGTCGCGAGCTTGATGGCCACGCCGAGAATGCGCGCGTTGGCGGGCAGGGCCGCGCCGATGTTCTCGTCCTCGCTCGTGTCGGCGTCGGTCAGATCGGCATGGCCGACGGTGACGGTGCGCTTCTGGATCGAGACGCCGGCGCCGGCCAGCGCCACGGCCTCGGCGGTCGACGCCGCGGCCGGCGACATGACGACGTAGACGTCGCTGCCGCGCACCTCCGAGATGAACCCGGCCGGGGCCCGGGCGCCCGAGTTGCTCGTGAGCGCGACGGTCTGGTCGTCGGCGGCGTAGCAGACCTTGCCGACGTCGTCGGCGGCGATGGCGTCGGCGTCGGCGCTGTTCCCCCAGCCGAAGACACCGAACTCGACCTCGAGGTCAGCGGCACCGGCGGCGCCCCCGAGCTCGGAGCCCGTGCGGTTGTCGAGCTGGTGCGACGCCTTGCCGATGACGCGCACGGCGCCTCCGGCCAGGGTCGTGGCCGGGATGGCGCGACCCGCGGAGTCGAGCGCGACCATCGAGCCCTTGAAGATCCGGGTGTTGGCCGCGATCGGGTACGTGCCACGGCACGGAACCGGAGAGCCGATGTCCTTGGTCATTCGGTCGTTCGCAAGAGCGGTCATGGTTCAGCCTTCACTTCGGGGGTGCGGGTTCGCGCGCGCCGATGGCCGCGCGGGGTTTCGGTCACGTTGGAGATGCGGTGCGGTGCGAGCGGGCCCGGATGGCCGCGCGGGTTTCGGCGTACTTCGCCGGGTCGATGTTCTTCTTCTTGCAGTCGGCGAGCTCGCGCGCCGACACCGTGATCGTGCCGTTCTGGGTTTCGAACTCCTGATCGCCCTGATCGCCGGCTCCACCCGGGCTGCCGCTCGGCGGAGTCGGGGGCGCGCCCGGTCGGCGCGGCGCGGCCCCGACGGCATCGGCCACGTGCTGGCGGAGCTCGACGATGGTCATGCGCTCGAGGTAGGGCTTGGCCTTCGTGGCCTTGTCGTCGGCCCAGACCGTGGCCGGCCTGGCTCCGCTCCGGGTCACGAGCTCGGCGTACAGGCGCTTGCGCTCCGCGCCTTCGAGGACTGCGCGCTCGTCGGCGATGCGCTTGCGCTCGGCCTCGAGCTCGAGGTGGCTCTTCTTCCAGGTCTCGACCTCGTCGACGGCCTCGCTCATGGTCGTCTTGCCCGTGACGCGGGTCAGGCGCGTGGCCGCGGCCGCGACGGCGGTCTCGTCCTCGTCGGTCTCCTGGCCCATGGCCACGCCGCCGGCGTCGCCCTCACCTGCCCCGGCACCGGCGTCGTCTTCGTCACCGGCGGCCTCGCCCACGATCATGGCCTCGAGGATCGCGAGGGCCGCGTCGCCGTCGCCGGCCTTGATGGCCTCGACGGCCTCCTTGAGCTTTGCCGGATCCATGGCGAAGTACTCGAGCGCCTTGCACTGCTCGAGCACCACGAGCGCCTGGGCCTTGTCGCCGGCCTTCGCTGCCGCGAGCGCCTTGGCGAAGAGCTTCTTCTTCATCGACGGATCTCCCTGATCTTCGGTTCGTGAAAAGGCGACGTAGGCGCGCCGGACCTGGACCGACTCGCCGAGCTCGACGACGCGGTCGTTGAACGTGTACGAGCACTCGAAGAGCCGGCCGCCGACCTCGTACACGACGGAGGCGTTGAAGACGTCGCAGACCCAGACGTACTGATCTTCGGGGTGCTTGGCGCGGAGCGCGCCATTGATGGCCTCAGAGACCTCGAAGAACGACAGGCCCGTCGACCGCGTGCGGCAGTCGCGGGCTTCGCGGCTCGCAGCGACGAGCGCGTCGAGGTCCTTGGTCGCGGGCAGGTTCGTGAGCGCGACGTTCACGATCTCGATGACGCGGCCTTCTTCGTCCGTGTAGAACGCGGGCGAGAAGTACCGGTACTCCTTGGCCTCGAGGGCCGTGGCCGCGGCGTCCGTCCACCGGACGTTCACGGCCCAGAGCTCGCCGTCGCGGACCTCGAGGTCGAACCAGCCCGCGGCCTTGCCGGCGAGGGCGGGGTCGACGGCGAGGCCCTGGACCATGGCGTGCCCGTAGTCGACGGGGAGGTCGTTGCCGTAGTCCTTCCAGGCGGCCATGACCGCCTTCGCGGCCTTGGCGTCGAAGGTGACGGAGCCCTTCGTCGACTCGTTGACGCCCGCTCGGAAAATTCGGAACTCGGTCGGGGCCGTGCCCTCGAGGGCCGTCAGCTTCAGGAACCGGCGCTTCACGCCCGGAGCAATCCCACGAACGGGGTGGCAAGCGCCAGCCCTCGCCGAACGAATGCACCGGTGATAAGCTCGGTTTTCGTGAACCCGAAGCTCGAACGCCTGTCCCGTGCCGAAGCCGCAAGCGCGCGAAAGCTGATTCGAAATCACGAGCCCGCGGAGGCCGCCAGAATGCTGGGACTCCACTCGCCCGTGACCATGTACCGGGCACTGGCGCTGCAGCCAATCCACCCATTGACCGCGGAAACCGTGCGCGCGCATTTGTCCCGAAGCTCCGATGATCGGAGTTTGTGAGGTTCGCGATCGGGGGTGGCGTGTGGCACCCTCCGCGCATGGGACTCCTCGACTCCGTTCGCGCGTGGGCCCGTCCAGGTAAGCAGGCGAAGATCGTCCGGACCGCCGAGGAGTTTGACCTCGGGCGCCTCCGCGCCGCCCTCGACACGCCGCAGTACACGCCGGCTGCGTTCGCCTGGCAGCTCGAGCAGATCCGCGCCGCCCGCGATCTCCAGTACCGCGGCATCTTCAAGGAGCCGGCGCGGCTCGCTCGACACTTCGCGTCCGACGACGCCCTGTTCATGGCGCGCCGGAATCGCCTCGCGCCCCTGCGCGCCCTCGACCTCGCGCTCGTGCCGCCGAACTCGAGCGCTCGAGCCCGCGCCGTCGCCGACGAAGCCACGGCTCTCTACGGCAAAGACGGCATCGGGTTTCCGCTCGCGGCCCAGGCGTCGATCCACGAGGAGCTCGCCGACCACGGCGTCGCGTTCGGCGCCATCGACGCGCGGCCTCGCGAGGACGGCTCCCGCATCGATCTCTTCCTCCGGCACTGGCCCATTCAGTGGGTGCGCTGGGATTCGATCCGACGCACCTTTGTGACCCAGATCGATCCCGCGAGCGCCGGCGTCGACGCCGAGACCGGTGCGCACCCGGACCTCCAAGCGAGCCGCTTCGAGGTGCCGATCGTGCACGGTGATGGCCGCTGGGTCGTGTTCGCCAAGCACGCGAGCGAGCCGTGGAAGTCCGACGCTTGCGTGATTCCCGGCGCCATGGTCTGGGCCGCGCGCGCGTTCGCGCTCCGCGACTGGGCGCAGAACGCGCAAGCGCATGGCGCCGCGAAGCTCTTCGGCGAGCTCCCCGCCGGCGTCGACCTCCTCGACGAAAACAACGGGCTCTCGAAGCAGGCGCAAGCGTTCCTGAGCCTGCTCCAAGACGTCATGACGGGCGCGGCCTTGACCGGCATCCGGCCCGCGAATTCCAAGACTGAGTTCGTCGCCAACGGCTCCACGAACTGGCAGGTCTTCACGGAGCTCGTCAGCAACCGTGGCAAGGCCGCGGCGTGGATCTATCTCGGCTCCGATGCCGTGCTCGGAGCTCAGGGCGGAGCGCCCGGCGTCGACATCTCCGCGCTCTTCGGCGTCTCGACCACGATCCTGCAGGGCGACACGAGCTGCTTCCACGAGTCCACGTACACGGGCCTCCTCCAGCCGTGGGCGGCCATGAACTTCGGTGATTCGCGCCTTGCCCCGCGCCGCCTGTTCCAGCTCGCCGATCCCGATGCCGAGGCCGTGCGTGACAACTTCGCGAAGCGCATGAACGCCTTCTTCGACGCCGTCGGTAAGCTCCGGGAGCGTGGCTTCAACGTTACCCAGGACGTCATCAACGCCCTGGCTGCGAAGTTCGTCGTGCCCGCGCCGACCCTTCCCGAGGAGTCGAAGCGTGCGCCTTCGATCGCCCTGGCTCCAACCGATCTCGCAACGGCCGTGTCCGTGAACGAGGCCCGCGCCAGCGCCGGACTCGGGCGCCTGCAGAAGCCCCTCGCGGTTGGCGGCGGCGACGATCCCGACGGCGACCTCCCGCTCTCGGCGTACCGCGCGAAGATCGAGGCCAGCGCCACCGCGGCTCCGGCTCCGGCCCCTACCGCGAAGCCGAACGGCGCCGCGGCCTCGGCCTAGATCGTCCGGCCGCCTCGAGGTCGGAGCGGGTTCGCCGCGTCGCCCTCGGTCTCGCGGAGCTTCTTCGCCAGGATCTCGATGCCGTCGACGTCGCGCTTCGGATCCCGGTCCGTGCTCGAGAGGTCGAGGACCTCGCTGACCCCGTAGACGAGGGCGTCGAGATCGTTGGGGCTCTCGTGCTTGCCGTCGGGCTCCCACGTCGTGAGGCTGTCCTCGAGCCCGCTCAGGCCCTCGCCGCCCTCGACGTGGTGTGCGCGACCCTTCTTGTACTGGGCCGCCACGGGCTCGGCACGGACCTCCTTCGCCTTGCGCCCCACGACCTCGAGCACGTACACGACGCGCCGGTTGTGCGTGGTGCGCTGTCGGTGCTTCTCGTCGAACACGACGCAGGTCAGGCCACGGTCTCGAGCAGCTCGGGCGATGTTCGCGGAGCAGGCCTTACCGCCCCGGTTCGTCTCGACGATGATGAGGTCGGCCTCGAGCTCCAAGTACTGCGAGACCGAGACGTCGCCCCACGTGTCCCAGTCCGTGAAGCGCTGCGACCAGTTCGCGAGGACGAAGGCCTCGGGCCCCAGGGCGCCGACCGCCACCATGCCCGTCGGATCCGAGGACTCCGCGAACGTGATGGCGGGGTCGATGGCGATCACGGTCCGGGCCAGCTTCGGCGGGCGCTCGCGCCGATGCTTGTCGATCCACTCCTGCTTCCACAGCGCGCCCTCGGCCTCGTCGAAGAAGAGGCCCCGGAGCTCCTCGTCCCCGCGTTGCGTCCCGCCGAGCTCGGCCTCGAGGTCCTCGACGACGCCCTCCCCGAGGTTGTCGGCGTTCGACCAGATGTCGCCGCGGACGACGCCATGGATCTCCGGGTGCCGGCGCGCGCGGTCGAGGAGCAGGCGCAGGATCGGGTGCCGGCGCTTCGGCGTCGCGTCCCAGACCGTCCGCGCCATGCCCAGGCTCGTCATGATCTGCGCGTTCGCCCACGCCTCCTCGCGCGTCGAGGACGGCCAGCTCTGGATCTCGGAAGCCCAGAAGAGGTGCACGCCCGGCCCGCGGATGTTGCCGGGCTTCTCGGGCGTGAACGGGAAGGCCTGGGCGCCGTTCGGCCACACGACGCGTCCGCGCTCCCACGTCGCCCGGAACCACGGCGGGCTCGAGGCGACGAGCCCGACCTCGCCCAGGACCATGACCTCGATGGTCTTATCCTCGGTCTGGGCCATGAACCCGATCCGCTGCGCGCGCCCGGCGCGGACCTCGCGGTGGATGAAGTTCGCGCACGAGCTCGTTTTGCCCACCCGCCGCGCCGAGAGGAAGCCGTGGGACCGCCAGCGGCGCGAGCTCGGGAAGAGCTGCTCCTCACGAGCCCACGTGTGGTCCCAGTCGTAGAGCAGGGCGGCGAGCTCGACCACGGTGAGGTCGTCGAGCCAGGCGTTCGCGACCTCGACGGCCGCGGCCTCTCCGAGCCGCCCGAGCTCGGCGCACATGAGGTCGACGAGCGCGGTCATTCAGAAGCGGTAGTCCTCGCGCCGTCCGTGCACGACCAGCCTGGGCGACGCCGAGGGCTCGCTCATCACGAACTCAATCGACGCGACCCGCGTCCCTACCGGCATCATGAGGGCGATCGTCCGCTTGAGATCTTCAAGCGACCCTGCGCGCGTCGGGCGAATCCCGCGCTCCAGGCACCACGCCAGCAGCCAGCGCTCGCGCGCGCGCGCCTTGTCGATCTCAGCCTGCGCCCCGGTCACCTTCCAAAGCCACCGGCGAACCCATCCCAGTATCCGCATCACTTCGCTCCCTTGCTCGCCGAGCGTCGGATGCGCTCGAGGATCTTCTCTCGCGCCGTCTTCGCGGCCGCGATCATGTCCGGGTCGTCGTTCTCGTCCGGTGGCTTCGCGGGCGTGAACCGGCCGATCTCCTTGAACGCCGCCGTCGAGGCCCGAACGAATTGCAGGTAGACCCCGCGATCGCCCTGGCGGCGCGCCTCCTCGCCGACATCCCGGAGCGTCCGCGCCATCTGCCCGAGCATGCGCCGGATGTCCTCGAGCCCGACCTCGGCCAGGTCGCCATCGGCTTCGCCCCCTGCCGCGGGTGGACTAGCCGGACCCGGCGCGGGCGGCGCGTCGTCCACGCGCGCGGGCTTGGCGCTCGGGAGCACGG
>JACCDU010881487.1_pt1 | contig 26978 bp, 36 predicted proteins | sample 7446081 | NCBI WGS metagenome assembly JACCDU01 (sample SAMN15323447, study PRJNA562643) | freshwater metagenome | isolation source: river surface water | place: USA:Blue River Watershed | collected 2017-08-17
CATTCTGTAACGAGACTTGAACTTGCGATTGCTGAACCGCATCCATATGTTTTAAATTTTGCATCTGTGATGATTCCATTTTCTACTTTGATTTGCAGTTTCATTACGTCACCGCAAGCAGGAGCACCAACCATACCAGTGCCCACATCTGGGTCATCTTTAGAGAAGGAACCCACATTACGTGGGTTCTCATAGTGATCAATTACTTTGTTGGAATAAGCCATAATATGCCCCTTTTGGGTTATTATAACTTCTTTAACTACGTTTGTCTAGTGCTCGATTTGCCATACCGGCTACAGTTTTTTCTGGTGCAGATTTTGGTGCGTCGGTGCCCAAAGACTCTTCTTCACTGTCATCAAATCCAGTTAAGTAAACATACTTAACACCATTAGCATCGTCTTTGATATCCTTGACTAAGCCTTTTACTGTATCGTTGGTTTTAAAAGCACCCTGTAGTGCTTCGAAGTTAAATTCTTTATGTCCAGTGTTCTGAACCATTTGTATTAAACTGTCAACACGGACTTTTGGTACTAGATGTTTTTGTTGGCCACGACTACGTAGAAACTCTAGTGCGGTGATTAAATTAGCATCACCGCGTGAGTCTGCATCATCTTCGATGATGTCTTCGTAGGCGCCGCTGAACTCGTTAAGACGCATTAACGCTTCTCTCTACCTAGTTCTTCTTCGCCACCTGCGGCAGCATCTGTACCAGCAAATTCATCAGCACCCATTTCTGGAGCAGGAACTTCACCGCCTAGTTCAGCACCCATTTCAGGTGCGGCACCTAAGTCACTGCCCATGCTCATGTCACTGCCACCTTCGCCAGCTAGTGTGCGAGCGGCATTGTCTGCTGTTTCACGGCCTTGCTGTAGTGTTTGTGCCAATTGTTGTAACAATGGATTTACAGAACCTTTAAATCCCTCAGCTTGTTCTGTACCAAGTTGATCGCGGATTGTGTCTAGTAGTGCAGGCAACTGTTCGTTCTGCATTTTACTAATTTTTTCCAGCATATCTTGAATGCTGTCAACCATGTCCTTAGCGGCAAGAATAGCTTCTGATTTAGCCATTTCGCTTTCAGCTAAGAAACGTCCTTGGTTTTCAACCATCCAACGATGCAGGCTTTCACGAACCATAAACATTTCCATGTACTTAGGATTCTTTTCAGCAACGTGGATACCGTGTGTGCGTCTAATACTAGACAAGCTCTCTGTAATAGAGGTTGCTAGCTTATATGCTTTAGGCATTGTTAGGTTTTCGTAGTCAACGGCAAAACCAAAGCGGCTTTCCATAACTTTGTTTAGTTTTGTGCTTGTTGGCTTAGAGTTCATTTCTGTTAATTTCATAATAGGTTGTCCCAGATTTTAATATATTTAGCCTGATTTAAAGTTTTTTGTAAATCATTTTTGGCCAGTTCCAATTTGTGCTTTGTATCATCGCTACGTGCTCTAAGCGAATCTACAGAAAACATATCCCCACGCTTTAATGCACGTCTAATACAGTACTCGTAGTAGATAAAATCTGTGTTTAGTTTAGCATATTGTTGGTCTTTAAGCAAGACATCGTGAGCTAAACTATACCTACGAGTTTGATGACTTATACAGTAGAGTATAGCACTACGTTTTTCTGCAAAATCTATGGGGTTTTCTTTATTTGCATCAACCACAGTCCAGTAGCCCTGCGATTGTGTAATTATTTCGTACCGGCCGATTTTCCATCCGGTTTTAGTTGGGACAATTAAAGGAGTATTTTCTGTTTTTAATAAACGATCGGCTTCTTGTCGTGTCCAATGCTTGACATAACCGGTTACTAGATCTGCAACTTTTTCTACTTGTGAGCTAGTAACCGCTTTCTTTTTATTCTGGGATTTTCTTTTTGTATGTGATACGGCCATTTTGATTCTTTCTCAACAAAACATCTTTGTTGACTAATTGATTTGCCACGTGTAACTCTCGTGGCGTGAAGTCGGCCCTGTGTAGTTCTGAGCTTTCATTAAACTTGCCCAGAACATCAGATTCTTCGTTGCTGATAGATAATTGCACTCTGTTGAGTAGTTCTACTATTTTCATTTTAAAATTAAATGGGTAATTAAACCAATAACTGCTGTAAGCAGTACTCCAATAACTGTAGTACCGATTGTAATTAATTGTTTGCTTTGGCCATGGGATGACTCTGAGATTGTTTCTTTAATCTCCATAACCAGCTCTTCAATTTTGGCAGTTCTTTCTTCTAATTGCCCTAATCGTTTATCCAACTGTCCGTACCTTTCCGCACATAATTCTACGTGGGCATCAAGACTAGTCTTTTCAAATTCTTTCGTGGACATGATATTGTCTCCGCTTTCTCTCATTAATAAGCGATGCGTTGATACTGTTGCCTATGGGTGCCTGTGTTTTGCCTATTTGTGCCTAATAGCATCATATACTATTTACATCAATTTGCCCCGGTTTAAAGTATATGTTTTTTATACTACCGTGGGTGTAAAAGATTGGCAACATAAAACGTGCAGTCTCGGATAATCCCGTAACTACCGGCACCTGAGCAAAATCTATTTTTAACTTTGCAACAGGATCGTCATCTTCTAAATATACATCAGCATGTTCAACACCTACACAAGCTACCCATACTTTATGATGACCTTCAAACATATCACCAAAGTTTAAATACCCTACATCTAGTTCTGTACAAACAGGGCCTTCTATGTGTACAGGTTGTGCTTTCATACTGAATACTTGCAACACAGTTTCCCAATTACGCTGTTGATTTCTATCATGTTCGTTGTCTGCTGTGAGTCTAGTAACTCCTGTAGCAGTAATATCAACTAAACTATAGACTGTAAAAAACTCTGTTGCCATACTATTACTTATGGCCATAAAAAAAGCCCTAGATAAACTAGGGCCTTTTGTGCATCTAAATAACTAATTACTTAGTTACAAATGTCATCGCTGTTGTAACTGTGAATGCACCAATTGTAGCGTCAGCTACTGTTGGGCCTTCGACTGCAACGTACAAAGTGTCTGTTGAACCAGCTGTGAATTCGCTGATACCAGAAACTGTGTTAGTTGTTTGTAAAGACTGAATCAATGTGTCGATCTGACTTTGAGTCATGTTTGTAGCGGCACAAGATAAAACTTGTACTGTACGACCGAATGCGCCAAAATTTTCAGAAGCGCCGTTTGTGCGTGTTACGATTGCCATTTTTAAATCTCCTTAATTTAATGAGCTATATAAGCTTCATGTAAATATTTATCTTTTTCTAAAAATTACGGGTTTTTTGCGAAGTTTGCGGCACTAAATTCTGCACGATCAACTAGCTTGATAAGACCTTGGCTGGTTGGGAAAACATAGCCCTCGCCGCCTTGGCGACCATTGATACTGCTTTGTACTGCACCCTGCTGATTGTCTAACTGTTCAATTAAACTACGCTTGATAGCAGTAATGTCGTCAAACAATTGGAAAGCACCGTTTAGGCCTCCAGCATATTGGTACAAATATCCGTCTTGATTTTCACCTAGCAAGTTTTTAGCTTTTGCACTAGTAACTACTGTAGGCACCCATTCTGCAAATGTACGTGATTCTCCACGCACTCTAGCATTAACAAATTTTTGCATCAGTGCCGGTAAATCTTTACATTTGATTTCAGCAAGACTTACTGGGTCTAATAACTTGTCAACAGCTACACCGTATTTTTTGAGATTGCTTTGTGCTTGTTTAATTAAACGTACCGGTTGTCCAATTTTAGGAGTAACGTCCATACGTGGTGTAAAAATACATACCGGGCTATTTAGATTTAAATTCCTTGTACCATCTAACACCACCGGTTCTTGGTCAAAGTCCGGGAAGAATTGATGTATAACAATACCACCTACGCTGTTGGCAATACGCTGTCCAAGAGCACTTTTTGTATCCACACTATATGTAACTGTATTTGGCTTAAACACAAAACGATTATTTTGTACAGGCGGAACTCCTACCCATAGCAAGTCGCCCCAGTAGTAGCCTCGATCATTGGCAGGTACTGCTTGTTCTAGTGCTGGCCATAGTACACGCATCTTTTCGTATAGGTCGCCACGGTTGGCACCACGGTTGGCATCATACTGTATAAACTGTTCTAGACTAGTGACACGACCTGTGCCGTCTTTCTTAGTAAACATGTGCTTGTCGGCTACAACTAATACCCCATCTACGTTACGACCAAATACCACAGCAGGAAAACCGTCCCACTTAACTGTCACGGTTTCTGGATTGTTGGCAATATCTGTTAATGCTTGTATAGCACGAGCGGCACCTGCACTGCCTTCGCTGAAAATTAAATCTTCAGGATGATCAATGCGAGTACCTTCTGTTAAGGTGCGTATAAATTCTAAAAGTATCATTTACCACTTACGGCAAGACCAGTATCTTGCTTTTGTTCTTGGGCCTGGATTAGCACAGTTGTGACGAGCACGGAAGCTACGTCGACGTGCAGGATTTGATTTCTTGATCTTCATGTTGGGATCACCAAAGTTAACCTTTTTAATGTTTCCTGTTGATGGATCTTTTACATAAACTTTAAACTTTTTAACATCGCCACGCATAGGTTTACCTAGTGGAACTTTACGACCTTGGTATTCAGCTTCGTCTAACTGCTCATCTTCGTTGTACCATAGTTCTCCGTATGCCTCAAAAAAAGCATTACCGTCGTAGGTTTCTTCTAACTGTTCTTTAACACAGTTGTTGACTCTAACTCCACCCTTGATCTTGGTGCCTTGCTTTTTATAACCAGTCCAGCACTTAGGATCTAAGCGTTGCTTAACTGCTTCTGTAATAATTTCTGTAATTCTCATTATAGTTGTCCTGTAATGTTTCTAAACCAAGCGGCTGTTCCTGGTTGTACATCTTCTGGTAAACTAATAACACCCTTAGCGGCATCCTGTCTAGCTTGTGCTAATTTACCGTCCCTGTCGGGATCGTTCTTTAATGCGGCCATTACTGTGGCTACACTATTTAAATCATCCGGTTTTGCTTTAGGATTTAGCAAAATCTTTGCGGCGTCTTTGCGATTGTTGGCAACAACTTCATTGTTGTCACGACGCATAACTGTACCACCAAATGCATCCACTTTAAGTCCTAGATGCTTGGCAATCGAATTTAATAAAATGTACAGATGTGCGGCTTTAAAGTTAGGATCATCGTACATGCCACGCGGACCATGCTGATGCCAATCTGCTACACGCTCTGCATCTTTGATAACCATTAGGTCAACTTGTGCAGTACGTGGGCCTTTTTCTGTTTTGTATGCTACTTCAATATGTACATTACGACCACTGATTTTAGTAGGATAACCTTTGGCATTAAAGAATTCTGCTAATGCTATTTTAGCGGCTTTTTCGTCTTGTGCTTGAAACTTTTGCATTACTGCATCGGCATCAATAAACAAATCCATGTCACCAGACTCTACTTTAAATCCAGCTGAGCCAATGTTAGGTATAGCTTTGATGCCACTGGGCATATCTAATTGAACGTGATTTACAATACCCTGCACATACTGTTTAGGTATTGCTCCGTCTCCAAATATGTTTCCACCTTCGTATAAAAACATTATGCTGCCTTTGCGTTTAATGCTTGTAATAAATTCTTGTCCTGTACTATTGCACCGGTATTGTCGTACCAATCTTTACCTTTGCGATTATATGTAGTGGCAGGTGTACCGGCGTATGCTGGTAAACTAATTTGATCTTTGTTGGCACTAACTTTAGCAGTTTTCCAAATCTGTTGATTAAGTTCATACCCAGTAGTATGATCTTTCTTGTCAAGGCTGTATTGACCAACTGCATAATTGCTCTTTAATCCAGCATGATTAACAATGTTTGTTAATTTTTGTATGTAGCTGTCAGTGTCTTGTTGTTTAACTTTTGGAGTAGCAACCTCGTCTGGGGTATCAAGTAAATCGTCAATCGGTGATCTGGTTGTAGAAATCTTTGCAGTAGCGGTTGTAGGTTGATCACCTTGTGTGTCAGCCGCTGGTTTAGTATCAGTTGGTGCAGGTTGTGCTTGTGGCTGTGCTACAGGTGCCGGAGCAGTCGCAGGAGCAGTTGCTGTCGGTTGAGGTTTTTGTGCTCTTGCTAAACGTCGTGCCTTTAGGTTACCAACGGCTTGCGGAACTCCTCCGGCAACTCTCGGGTCGCTAGAATCGTTTGGGTTATTACCGTATTCGTCTAATTGACTTTCAACTATGATTTCTGTTATTTTCATACCGGTTTTTTAATATTCTTTTTACTTTCAGCCTTAGTGCCACCTGTTTGCATCCACATACTCTTAATTGCTTGTCTAACTGCTGGGGCACCTGTGCTACCGCCTGCGTCAACGAATGCGTCAAAATCTGCTTTTAATTTTTGAGCAAATTCATTGGCTCCCATTTTTACAGGTGCTGCCGGAGCTTCTGGTTCAGCGGCCGCTGGCTCGGCTGCGGCAGGTTGTTGTGCCTGGGCTGGTGCAGGTTCTGCTTGTGTAGTAGGTTGAGTTGATTGTTGTGCTTGAGCTGGTTCTGCGGCAGCTTGTGCTTGAGCAGGTTGCTGTGCAGTGGCTTGCGCCGGTGCTGGTTCTGCGGCAGGAGCTGCCTGTTGACCTAAACTTTGTGCGGCACGGTCAGCAACATACTTTTGAATTTCTTGTGTAATGAACTGGCTGATTTGAGCAGGGTTTGCACCAGCGGGTTTACCAGCAGGAGCTTTACCTAAGAATTTAGCTAACCATGCAGATGCTTGTTCTGGAGTAGCTTGTTGACCACCTTGTGCCATTTGTGCGGCAGTTGCATTCCATTGATCAATTGCTTTTTTAACAATTATACCAGTTTTATCTGCTTGCTTGTTGGCGGCGTCTTGTGCACCGTAAGCGGCTTTAGCACCAGCCAATCCGCCTTGTCCTAAACCTTTAAAGCCTGCGGCTACATTTTTTGCAAAATCTAGTGGGCCTTCATTGATGATAATTTCGTTAGTTTTCATTACTTCGCATTCTCCTAATTCCGCGTGTGAACTTGGTAGGATCTTGCGAACGAATACTATTGAGTAAACGGCGTTCTAACTCATCTGCTTGTTCAGCGTCAAAGTTCTCTTTGATGTAGTTTATTAGATTTATAGCACCGGCGATAACATTACTGGCACGTGATTCCACAAGATTTCCCTTGTCTTTGTGCTGTAATAACCCGTCTAGCTCGTCTAAAATACTGCGAGTACGCTTTTGCAAGATTCTACTCCAATTTAGTTATATTTAGTTGAAATATTATTCTTTGGCTTTCAAACCTGCAAGCATTTGTTTGAGCTTGTTGCTTTGTGCTTCGCCTGTAACTTTGGGCACAATTTCCCCAGTATCTGCATCTACTGTTTCTCTACTAGTAACGCTGGTACTGGTTTTAATTTTATTCAAAATACTGCTAGCCTGCACCGGGCCGCCCGAATGTTCTTGTGCATCTGGGCCCGGATCTGTAATACGCATGGTTTCAATGTTGTACTCTAAGTCAACTTTCATACCCACACCGTTACTGCTACGAGTTTTCATTAGCTGAATTTGATAGCGTCCACGCTCTTTCATGGCACGACTAGTAAAAATACCAAACACGTTATCAGCTGTGTTAATCTTACTAATACCACCAGAAATATGACTGTGGTCAAATTCAATTTCTTCCACAGCACTACGATTTAACTGCGATGCTGTTACTAGTAGCACACCTAGTTCTTTAGATAAGTTACGCAATTCTTCTGACACATACTTGTCCTTAACAAACAAGTCGTTGGGACTAACTTTTGCACTTACTGGCATTAGCAAGTCCAAATAGTCAACCATCATAAAGTCAACTTTGTTGCCTGTTTGAATTTGATATTCTTTAACAAAACTACGAATGTCGTTGATGTTGCTTTGTGCTGGCAAGGACTTGATACGATATGTACCGGACTTTTTACCCACCATTCTAATTTTTAGTTCTGTGCTGTCAATGTCCTTGCGAATATCTTTTGTGCTGGTATTAGCCAACATAGCGGCTGTACGCAATGCACACAATTCTTCACTAAGTTCTAGACTAATATAAACACCACTGAGTCCTTGTTGTAGCCAGCTAAGTGCAATATTCATCATAACCAAAGATTTACCAGAACCGGATCCACCTGCAAAAATGTTAAGTTCGCCACGGCTAAATCCACCGTATAAGATCTTATCAAGGGTAGGCCAGCCAGTGCTGACTTGGCCACCTTGATTAAAGTATCTGTTAAGGGCATCGCCTGCTGTGTTAAAGAAGTCTGTGCCAAGGTCTTTGGTTAAACTAATCTGTACTGCATCCTTGATTAGTTTTTCTACAGGATCATACTCGCCCTTTTCTAACAAGTCTGCACTCTTTAAAATTGCACGTTCTAGTTCTTGTCTGCGAGTAAACTGTTCAAACTCGCTCATAAACCATTCGTTGTGCTCAGACATTTCACCAGCAGGTTTTAGTTCAACACCTGTGGTTGCACGAATTTGTTCTATAGTAGGAAGGGTGCTGTATTGAGCACTATAGTCTGTGATAAATTTTGCAGTTTCACGCAAACTGCGATCGAAGTTTTCAGCATTGTAGATGTTCTGTACACGCACAAAGTTCTGTGCGTCATTCAGCATCATTTCTAAAAATAGTTTTTGTAGTTCTGGACTGTATTCTTTAGTTGACATATATTATTAATTATACAATTTTTTCTTGAGTAACTCAATTTTAAGTTTGCCAGTTTCTTTTGCGGCCAGTATGCTTTTTAGAACAAACAACTTACCTAGGGCTTCTACAGCACTACCAACATCTTTGTAATCTTTTTGCCAAATTGGATAACTAACATGCCAACCATATTCTATGGCCGCATCAACTAACTTAGTTCCTGCACGATCGGCATCGGGTACAACAATAACTTCCTTGCCCAAACTATCAATAATGTCTGCTTGCACTTCGCTACATTCATTGCTCAATACCGCAATACCGTCAATGGCTATAGCATCAAACGGGCCTTCAACTATAATAACAAATTTGGCATCTTTTGATTGTTTGTCAATGTTGAATACATAGTTTGGCTCGTAGTTGGAATGATACTTAGGCTTTACGCCTTCATCAAATGTTCTGGCTGTATATCCAATAATTTGATTCTTCCACGTAAACGGAATAATTACACGCTTGTGTAAATTATACTGTGTCTCTGGAGTCCAATAAAAATCGTACTTGGTTAGGTCTACACTTCTATCTGCTAGATAGCAAACACTTTTATGAAATCCTTCTGGTACATCTTGATCTCCGTTAAGAGTGTAGAATGTGTTTAGTGCCAGTAGTGTTTGTGCTTGATCAGGTAAGGTTCTTACTTTAAATGTAACCTCTTCCCGTTCAACTTTTTCTAATTGCTCAGGAGCAACTAATTCCTTAACACGAATAGCATCGATTACTAGACGTTTAACTTCGTTTTCGCTGGCACCTAGCCAGTTTAGTAATTTACGAAACTTGTAGGTTAAGTGACGCCCGGGAACATAGCTAGCTTTGAAATTACAGTTAAAGCAATGATAGCTCACACCGCCATCTGGATTGGCAACCAGTCCACCACGTCCACGTGTGTCTGCTGACTCGCCATTGTGATGACAACAAGGCGCATTGAAACTAATCCAACCCGAAGTTGTATTAGTTTTCTTTTTAGCAGGAAGTAGTAGCTTTACGGCGTCTTGAATAGAGTTCAACATTCCAGTTAGTATACACTAAAACAATACTAATTGCAAGGTTAAACTGTTTTGATTTTAGCCAGTTTTAAGAATTCGAACAACTTAATGTAAGCCCACCCAATGTCAAGTTCAAACCAACGTCGACTAAATTTTGGACTAGCCGGATCTAAGTGATGATTATTGTGTAGTTCTTCGCCGCCGACAATGATACCAATTGGACTAATATTGTGGCTATAATCTTTGGTTTCGCCGTTACGATACCCCCACCAATGTGCTAGTCCGTTGATCATGCCTGCGGCCCAAAACGGAATCCAGATCATTTGAACACCCCAAATTAATAATCCCCATGGTCCAAATACAGCCAGATTAATGAATAACATTAATAGAATACCCAGCTTATGGTGTGGCTGATATAGCTTGCGTTCAATCCAATCTTTAGGAGTGCCCATACCGTACTTCATAACAAAGTCAGCATCCTTGCTAGCCTTGTTGTACAAGTACCATCCTGTGGTCATAACTGTTTTAATACCAAACACATGAGGACTGTGCGGATCGCCTTCGACATCGGTTGTCTGATGATGCTTGCGATGTATAGCTACCCATTGTTTGGTAGTCATACCTGTAGTAAGCCATAACCAAAAACGCATAAAGTGAGCTAGCACAGGATGAAATTCTACTCCGCGGTGTGCTTGGCAACGATGTAGGTAAAGCGTCACTGACACAATAGTTATGTGAGTCATTATGAGTGTTGCTAAAATTAATTCCATTTTGTTTTTCCGTTATAATTGTATATTTACGATTTAAAGTTAAATGCTATACTAATTCTTACATCCTTGCTGGGGTTGGGCAATACCCTATGTTCCAACTCCCCAGGAAATACTAGCAGGTCACCTGCCTTGGGAGTTTCTCGCCAATATGCGCCGCCCTGTCTAAATTCTATTTCTCCGCCCGGAACTTGTATGTACAGTACTGCTACCTTAGGCCAACGATGGTGGGCGTGCCAACCTGTATATTCGCCTGCGGTGTTAACATTAAACCACCACGAATCCACTACACCTTGTTCTGCTTCTACTTGACTGTACACTGAATCAAACCATGGAAAAGGCTGGCCATTGCCAGCCTCTGCCACTTCTATCTCGAGGATTTAATTCTCGCTGTAGTAAAATTTGCTCGCGGAGTAGATCAATATCCTTGAGTATTACCATTGTGACTTAATGCCCAAGTGCCCATGGCCTGTAGGGGCAATCCTGATCCTACACGTCCCATAAAAAGTTGACAGCGTTCAGCACCCGACCACTCTTGGAATCGCATTCTAATGGGATAGTATAAACCACTGTATAAATTTGGGCTGTTGGCATTCAGTTGATTGCCGTTGTTGGTCCATAATAGTTTATTGTCAAAGTTAGGATCTAGTGCCGCAGATCCAATCCAGAACATGGCCACATCGTCGCTGTCTAATAAGAAATTGTAGTTGCCGGTAGTGCTTATCTGAATGTAGCCTTTCCATTCCATACAGTAGTTGTCACCTGTGTCGTCTGTGCCAAAACCGCCATAAGGATCTGCTACAGTGAAATTTGGAACTCCGTCAAATATACTGGGGCTATCGTTGCCGTTAACGCCAGGAATGGACCACAGACCTGTGTAGATCTTTCTATTCCAACCAGCAGAAAGATTGTCTATGCTAGCCACCCCGCCGTCTACAACAAAGGCACTACCCTGAGTACTCCAATCTGCTGAATTTGGCCAACTGTTGAGATAGTCGCCTGCGCCTGGCGTAGGACCGGATCCAGTGTAGCCACCTCCGCCACCACCTGAGCCGCCACCTTGTGTGAATAATATCTGTGCTATTGGCATTGTAGTTCCTTAGTTAGGGTTAACATTACCAGCAATGACCCATTCTTCACGACCAACTTTTAATAGTGTAGCCATACCGTACGGTGTCAATTCTGCACTAGAGTATGTTCCTTGGCCTGTAATCATTATGTCTATACTGCCGCCTTCTTTGTTGATGTAGACGCTGTTACCAGTTACATTAACAATAGTAATCACTGTGCCTACAGGAAACTCTACACGAGCATTATAAGGCACAAGGATACTGTCATTGCTTCCTGTACATAGAATATGATGTCCGCGATCCTTCATGCCCAATGTATAACGCTGTCCAGTATAACGGCGTTGTGGGATATCTGTAGCACTGGTATTTTGTGTAGTGCCATCGGCAAACACAATATTACCACCGTCTGTGTCACGAACTGTTTCAACTGTTAGATCTGGGTAATAACTGTTGACATAGAAGTTGCCTTCGCCTACTGTAACAGTAGCAGTGGTTTTGATGTAAACTTCTTCACCCTCATACAACGGACCTGCGTAGTTGTTTTCACCTTCTAGATCAACTATACTGATATCGTAGTTAACGTCATTGCTAAGTCCAGGTTCTTGAAAACTGCCATTCATAGGATTGACATCAACGTAGCGGAATGAACCGTGTTCGCCTGTGCCAGATCCGTCTATAGGTAATCTTGCTGCCATTGTTGAATCATAGTCATTGGCATCAAAGTAGGATGTGATGTAGAAACTGTTACCGTCTACTGCTAGACAACGACCGTTCTTGAATTCTGTGTCGTTGTCTGTTGTGGCCATTAACCAACGCTTGTAAACAACCTCACCGCTAGGTGTCATCATGAATACTTTGAGAGCAGTGTCATCAATGTCCGCAAGGTAGCCTTCTACTGCTACCAATAAGTTACCATCTAGCGTACGAGCAATCACTGAATCGTCGCCACTTTCTGTGATACGCTGCCACTTGATGTTACCACTGGTATCTAGTTTAGTAATCACAGTTTCACCGTCGTCACTGCTTTCGTGTGTGACATAGATGTCTGTACCGATGGTTGTTACACTCTTGGCATAGCAGTCGTCGTTCTGCTCGTTTAGTTTACGAGTCCACAGTAGTGTACCTGTTGAACTAAACTTGAAGACCGTAGCAAGGTCATCAGTGTTAGATGATGATAAGTTTCCTTGACCTTCGCCTACAGCAATGATGTTGTTGGCACTGTCTACAGCCACAGCATATAATCTGTCTGTGCTGTTTCGGTCAGTACCAAATGTGCGTGTCCAAGTAGGAGTAATCAACAGGTTCTCTCTTTCAAGCGGAGCAACAATAGCCCATGACCCTGTGCCAGCAAAGTCAACCTGTGTAGTTGTGTCTAGTTTCCAAGTTGTGCTTTGGCTAGTGCCAGTAAACTCGCTTACATATCCAACTATACCACCTGACGCATATACTCTCACAGTTAGATCGTTAGCAGGTGTTGTACCGCCTAGGCTTGTTCCTGCGATGACAATGATGTCATTTTCTACATAGTTGGTACCTTGGTTGGTGATATTGTAGTAGTTGTATTGGTTGTAATCAGTGCTGTATCTTGGCCCTTCAAATGTAAGTTCGAATCCTGAACCCACATTGTAGTTGGTGCCTGACAAACCAGAATATACAAACACTTCGGTGCCAGCGGCTGTTCCTGTATTGCCTAAACCACTAATACCACCGCCTTCAACTACAGTTTGTACTTCAATAACAATATCGTTGGTAACATCTACTCCACCTATTGCTGAACCTAAAATCTTGATCTTGTGCCCTGGTAGATAATTTGTGCCAGCGTTAGTAACCGCGGCAGAGTAAGTTCCATTGCCGTTGTCAGTGATGTTGAATTCAGCACCCGAACCTTGTCTTACGTTGCCAGTTAATCCTGTGTAGCGTTCAGCATAGGCAATGTTCTCAAATGGGTCAATACCTGTGCCGCCAATCTGCCAGCTGTCTGGGGCTCCTGCCGCAGTAGTTTCACTTCTTAGAACTATGATAGTACCAGTGGTACTGCCAGTCTGTGGTGTAACCGCAATATTGGATGTGAATTCACCCATCTTGCTACCAGCCAATACATAAGTTCCGGTGCTGGTATAGGCAATCTCATTTAGATAAACATCAGCATCTGAATCAGTGAATCTGTCGTGATCTAAAATACGACCAGTGTCGTAATCAATAGTGAATAAGACGCTGTAGGTATAGTCGCCATAGAATTCGCAGACAACCATTAAATTGCCTGTTGTGGGATTTATTGTAACACCGTTGGCACGGCCGCTGTTGCCATTGATATCTTCTTCAAGTGTTACACCCCATAGTCTAATACCCTCTGGGCTGATCTTTGTTACAAATGGTTGATCGCCACTTTCTTCATTACCTACCACATACATGTTGCCTTCGCTATCAACTGTGGTAGCACGACTGTAAATGCCAGTGTTGCTGTTTTCGCTGCCTCCCAAGGCCAGTAGGTAGCCCACTTGCGTTTGTGTTAGTCGTACATCACCATCGTTAGGAATAGTTAAGGTACCATCAGCACCAAATACATAATCGTAAGTTTCGCTCTTGACAATGTTGTTGGCTATGCGAGCTTCTGCGTCTGCTGTTACATCACTGGTTTCTGCTAGAACAGTTTCAGCATATTCTACAATAACCAATGGGCTATTGGTTGTAGTAAGTGTAACGAATCGTCCTGGTACACGGCTTGCTGTAAAGGTTAGATTGCCAATGGTCAGGTCTGTGCCCTCTGTAGGTAACTGTACCACAAAGTAGTCTGCTTCATTATCATCACTGCCGCTGTATTCAAATGGTGTAGTATTGGTACTATAACCCCAACCAGCCACAGCAAACTTGTCATCATATACTGCCACAGCCTGTCCAAGTTCATTGCCGCCCTCGTTGTTGCTATCAAATTCGTACAGATTAGCTACATCAACATAGCGTTGCCAAATCACAGCACCTTGTGTATTGTAACGGGCCACAATCATCTTGTTGACGCCATAACCTTCTTGAACATACTCAACAGCCTCAGCAAACTCCCCGTCGGTCTTTTTAACAAAGGTAACTGCGGATAGATAAACATCACCTACATCAGTGGCTGTTAGCCCCGCAATAAAACTGCCGCAAGGTCCAGGGCCAATTCTGCGTGTCCATTGTACTGTACCACTTGAGTTAAGTTTGGTCAGTATACCAGCAGTTGCTGTTCCTTCATAATCGATATTGCTGTTTGAAGTGTCTACTTGATATGTGCCTACAGCATAGATGTTGCCTTGTGCGTCACTGGCACAGTCACCGCCATACATGTCAAAGTTGTTGTCAGTGTTTACGGTCTTGGTCCACACACGATCTAGATCTTCATCTAGTTTTTCAATGAACATCTTGTTTATAGCATCTTCAGAATCATAATAGTAGCCAGTGACAAATACATTTTCATCGCCATCAACATCAATACCTGTGGCAGTGATCAACTGATTTGCTCCATCAAGCGATACTTGTTTCTTAATTTGAACTGTGCCGTCTGTGCCGCTGATTTCCATCACTACAACAATGTTTGGCCCTTCGCTTCCGTCGGTTTGACCTGTAAATGCCACAGCCAATGTAGTACTACTCTTTTCTTCAATATAAGCATTGGTGGCCGCAGTTGCACCGATATCATAACTCTTTTTCCACAATATAGCACCGGATGTACCGAACTTGATCACTGTGGTTTCAGGATCTCCATCACTCATTGTGATGTAAGCACAATCCGTGCTGTCCACTGCTATGCTAAGTGGCTCAGTTTGGAAGAATGTCTTTTGCCAGGCTACAGCACCAGCGGCTGTGTATTTGGTAACAACAGTGATGTCGTCTTGATCCTCAAATGTTCTAGTCAATACGTATAAGTTACCTTCACTGTCATAACGCAGACTTTTAGGTTGTGTATCAAAACCATCTCTACGCTGTGTGGCAATCCAATGTGCTGTAGATCCTGCCTGTACTACTACTGAACCGCTGTCGGTCAGCGTGTCTCCACCTGCGTGTGGCAAATCGGCATAGGCAGTTTCGCCGTCGCCGTACTTGACTTTGCCAGTGTCTGTTTCTAAGGCCGGCTCACCTGCGGCCAAGATTGGATTTGCTTCTAGCCAGTTAGCGGCTGTATCTCTGCGTAGTTTGATTCTTGTTGTCATTTAGTTTATGCTCCGTTGCCACCGTCTAGGGTGTTGTTAAAAGTTTCTGTGTCAGCGAACCCGCCAACTGCTGTGTAAAACGCTGTGCCTGCCGCTGTGGGAACAGCGTTGCTCCAATGTGTGCCCATCCAATTGTATGTAACACCGTTATCTGCCAAGTATTCCTGCCCTAGAGCTGGATTTTGAGGAAATGTTATTGCCATAGTCATATTTATTTCAATCTGCTGTTAACCAAGTGTCAGCACCACCACCACCTACAAACGCAGGAGTCACTGGCTTATCAGTTAAGTCATTGTAGCTTAACGTGCCAGGCCATGCTGTGGTTTGTGTAGTATTATCGTTAAATGTTACCGATTCCAATGTTGGATTAGTATCTGGTGGTGTTAACACTGTGGGACTGGCATCAACCCATTGTTGGTTGTACTTAACGTACATACGTGCTTCTTCTGTGTTAAACCACAGCGTACCGTTGCCCAACGCAGGGGCAGTACCGCCGATATTTGCAACAATGCCAGTCCATGCTGTGGTCTGTACTGTGGCGTCTGGGAATGTGATACTACCGTTTGAGCCAAATACCCAAGCACCGGCTTGTGTGAATAAGGAAACGCCACCTGTTCGTGCTAGTTGTAGTGTGCCAGTATCTGAATCGTAGCCAATCGCTCCGCTAGGAAATGTTCCCGGGAAACTTAACCAACCATCTGAGCCAAACTCCCAAGTCTTGGTGTTATCACCAAAATAGTCAGTGACAATCTGCACCTTGTCACTACCACTTGTTCCAAGACGAATCCATTCATCGCCATCAACATCTAGGTTAATAAAATTACCTGAAGTCTCTGAACCTATGTCAGAATCATCAAAAGTAATGTCGCCAGTGTCGGCGCCACTGCCCGGAATAGTAACCGTAGTAACTTCATCTATTCTGTCAACACTAACCCCCGATCCGGCAAACGCTAAGGTAGTAACACCCTGTACTTCGTAGTCTTCTGGGGTAATAACAGTTATACCGTTACCACCAGTTTGGTCTACCCATTCAGTGTGATAATCATCGCCGTCAACTTTGGCCAATACTTGCCCGGTGGTGCCGCCTGCAGGAACTCCCACCCCAGCAGGTCCTTCAACGCCTTGTTCACCTTGTGGTCCTTGATCGCCTTGTGGTCCAATGTCGCCTTGTGGTCCAGTTTCTCCGGCAGGTCCTTGCTCGCCTTGTGGTCCTTGTGGTCCTTGTTCCCCGGCAGGTCCTTGCTCGCCTTGTGGTCCTGGATCACCTTGTGGTCCAATGTCTCCTTGTGGTCCTGGATCACCTTGTGGCCCAGCTGGACCAGTTTCACCTTGCAAGCCAGCCTCGCCCTGTACACCTTGCTCACCAGTATCGCCTTTGTCGCCACGTGGTCCAACAATAGGTCCAATGTCTGCCCAACTACTAATAGTTGTGTTCCAAAAGAACAAGTTACCTGTGCTGGTAACAATATATGCTTCACCTGCATTGCCACTAAATGTTAAATCTTCAGGCAATGCCACATTACCTACTAGTGTAACGCTGATACCCTGATCACCGCGATCACCTTTGATGCCCTGTATACCCTGTGGCCCAGGTGCTCCAACATTGCCTTGTATACCCTGTGGCCCAGGTGCTCCAACATTGCCTTGTGGTCCTTGTGGTCCAGGCTCTCCCTGTGGACCTACGTTGCCGTCAAATCCTCTAGGTCCTTGTTCTCCAACATTACCCTGGATGCCCTGGATACCTTGTGGACCTTCAGGTCCTGTTGGGCCCACATTGCCACGTATGCCTTGCTCTCCTTGCGGTCCCTGTAGTCCGCGTTCTCCTTGCGGTCCTTGTGGCCCAGGAGTGCCAATTAACAAATCATCTACGTCAGTTAACTGATTAATATCAGTTATAGCACCTGGAATATCTGCGTAGTTAATTGTTGTCGAGATTGGGGTTCCGTCTACTGTAACAATGTTGTTTCCGTCTATGCTAAGTGGAACACCATTGATATAAATGGTGCCTGTGCTTACATACAAGCTCTTCCATTGGTGTGTTAAGCTACCAATGCTGTAAATGTTATTGCCAGATGGGATTAAATTGCCGTCAAATGCACCTGATGTCAGGTAACCTTTAACATTAACATTGCTGTAGTTTGTGCCGCTACCGCCGTTGCCCAGTGTAATACCGCCCGGCGTTTGATTGTCGTGTATAGATACCTCAAATGTGTCTGTGTTAACTGTTAACTCGCCCAATGGGCCAGTGTAATTAGAAATTTGTGCTGTGTTGCCACGTTTTAATAGGATGTGCCCTACATTTGCGTATGTTGTCATTAAATTACTCCGCCGTCAAATATAACTTCGCTAGTATCACTAGCGGCATCGGCGTAGTAAGCCGGTAATACCTGTAGATCTAACGGAACACTATAGTTGTCATCAATATACAGTGGTTGCTCTGAGTTATCGCTTTCTTTGATTGTTTTAAAAGTCAGCTTGTAGAATCTTTGTTCTAAGTTGTTAATTGTTGATCTGTCAATAACAAAAGTGCCTAGCCCTTTAGAAACATCGGCAAACGTAACTGCATAAGTTTCCACTGTAACGCCATTGATAGGATCCTGTATTGCGGCCTGCATAACATAGCCGGTAAGATTATAGGCCTTCTGATCTTGATTTTTTACTAGTACCTGGATGGGGTTGTCTATGCCTTGATAGACCTTAATAGTTCTGCTGTACACTTGTCTGTTCCTTACCGTGAAGATGCTAGGATCAAAAACTTGAACCTCGGCAACATTTGGATATAAATATGTTTTGATAGTCTGCATAAGATATCTTTTAACATATTTAGCGTAGAACAGTGGAAGAAATAAAACAGCTTTTAGCCAAGTACCCATTCATTACATACCTAGTGTACGGTGGCAACGATTATATAGGTATTGTACAAAACGCAGATGAGCAAATCACAACCATCTACGACTTTGGTAGTTTAAAGCACCCAGAACAAAAGATGCGATTCTTGGAATTAGGGGAACAATGGTGGTGGGAAAGCAATCGCTTGATACCCATTAATGTGTTCTTGAAAGCAGACTGGGCAGAGTTCAAGTTTTGCGTTAAAACCATGAACAGCAAAGACGTGGATATAAAATTAGGCCCGCACACGAGCCTAAAAGAAATGGCAATGAAGCGTAGTAAACGTCGTAGTATTACGCTGGTGCGTAAAGTTTAAGCGTAGCCATAGCTGATTTTTTCACAGAATAAATTCAAGTTAACTGCTACTAAATGAGCATACGCTACAGCGTGTGACTTTTTAAATGTGTAGCCTTCTTCCGTTGCGTCCCAGATAGTTTCAGCAACTTCTCGCCAGGTTTTACCAATCAAGTGTCTCTTGCCCGGACGAATAATAGCCAAGAACATGGCCATGCGTGGAATACTATCCACTGGTTCAGGCATTTTCATTAGTGTATCATAGTGATTGCCTATGTGAATCATTTGCTCACATACTGTACGTTCTTTAAGCAAGTCCCACAGTGGCTCCTGTGACATCAGATACTGCAAATGTTCTTCATTCTTTATCTGGGTATATAACGAAACATTCAGCAAGTCCAACTTCATATAGCCACGATCCTCAGCGGCCTTATGGTCTATACTAGCAACTCCAGTAAATGGATCAGTGGGCACATCAGTGACATACACACCAGTGTTGTGTTTGATTAGATTGCCGTCTCTGATAATGCCCGCAGGTGTATGTTTGAGCAAAGTTAATGCTTGTTCTCTATTACCAAAGTCTATGTCAATGTCTGATTTAAATTTCATTTAAGTATATAGTTAAGTAAGCCTACAGCCCAGGTTGTGGACATTACAATAAAAACACTAGCGGCCGCATACTCACGCATACGTAACAGTATAACTGCCCAAGCTCCATTACCCACAGTTAAAAATACAAAATTCAACCACGGATGTAGTGCTAGACTAGTTGATACTGCACCACAAAACATCAGTAGTGTACAAAACCATTTAACCTTGGCTAGGTGTTGCTTTAAAAATTCCATTCACGTACTGCTTGAAAATATGATTCGCTGGGGAAAACAAACGGCAATGCCGATACTGCTATTATAGCAATGATTATCAGCAGAGTCAAATACCAATCTTTCTTACTCATAGGCTGGCCTTTTCTAATATATCTTTGACCCATTCAGTATCTGCCAAGTAATCTTTGAACTTACGTTGCCAATAATCTGGATCTATCCAGGGTAAAATAATACCCACTTGCTCTTCGGTAAGTGTTTCTAAAAACTCCACACCCGATGCACAGTTATACACTACCCACGGACTAATACGGCCAGTTGCAATATGATGGCAAATGCGATTACTATTACCGTAGCGAAAGTAATCTGTAAAACCGTTTTTAAGATCAGGGTGCGTGTCTGCATAGTCTTGCATTTCCTTTAGTGCCCGTTCTAGTGCGTCTTGTACTGCTTCACGTTTTAAGTATTCTGGTAACCACTCTGTGTACATACTGTCCTTGCACCAGTAGTCTAACTTTTTGTTGTTCTTTAACAGCCAATCTAAAAAGCTAGGATAGTTAATACAGCGTATGTCTTGACAGTATCTGCCAAACTTAACAAATGCATTGTAGTAAGGGCTGGTTACAAAATCCTCATAGCTTTTTAACTTGGCCGATCCTTGGCTGTATTCATAAAAACGTAGGTATGCCTTGAGTCCTAACTGCACACCTGTTTCTTTTTCCTGTTGCCAACGACGCTTGGGCTCACACTGATGTACTGTAAGGGTCGATTCCTTACGAAATGCTTTGTCACAATACCGACATTTATAGGTCGGACTTGATACGCTTGTCATCCCATCCATGTTCTCTTGCCAGGCGCTTAAGATCGTCTTTATCATTTATTTGTGCTAGTAGTTTAATTTCGTCGGGCTTTAATGCTGGATAAATTTCAGCAAGAAACTTTTCTGCTTTGTTGTTGGCTGTTTCTTTTTTCTTGGCCGCAAGCCATTTGTGATATTGTTTGCCCATGCCCGGGCTTACTGTAGTGGCCAATAGCCACTGTAGCTTTTTATGCTGGCTGGTGCTGATATCAAAGAAGTTCTTGTTTAGTCGTTCATTACAGCTAACAAGATAATAACTTTGCAGTTCACCGGACCCTTCTACTGCCGCGCCCCAACGAATCATTAGAAAAGGACTAAACTTTTTCTTTTCGTCGTCGTCTAGGCTGTCAAAGAAGTTTCGATCTTTGAGATCAAATTTAATCATTTCATTGCTGATGTGTAGTTTATCTGTCATACTGGATGCCACCCTGGGGGCTCTTCACCTTTTTGTAATTCGTATATAATTATAACACGATCAATAGCGTCTTGTAAAGCAGGATTGGTTTTTGCGGCTTCCAAAATGCTTTGCCAAAGTTGTGTTTGTTTTGCTAAACGGTCCTGCTGTTGTACATCATAGTCCCATCCAATGGGAAAACGATCACCGGGGTGAGCCCCTGCCTCTCGGGCATAGGTTACACCATTGGCTTTTTCGTATATGTATGTGGCTCCGGGTTTGAGCTGACCCATTTAATGATTCCTTGCTCCTTGAAATACACAGTTAAAGATCATGTGCATTTCTCCATCATTGATTACCCGATGAAATGCTCCGTCAGGTACAAGAACAATGTCACCGGCTCCGACATCAAATGGCTCATCTGTTTCGTTGCCCACAATCATCTTGCCGTAGCCTTGGACAAAAAAGTAAACTTCTTCTTGTCCTGCATGTCTATGCCCTCGTGTTTGCTGTCCACGATATAGTTTTGTGCTACTTAGCACAAGATTATTCAGATATTTGTTGTCTTTAAGTAGATAAGTTTCATTGTCTTTAACTACTTCGCCGCCAACATTAAACTCAGATACTTGTTGCATATCACCACACCTTGCCGTAATCTACTACTTCGCTTTGTCTGCTGATATCTTTAACAAAGAACGCACACAAAGGTTTTTCTTTACCTTCCTCTAGTGGCACTGCTAGCATTTGGCCAGGTTTTAACTTAGGGAAATACCATTTAACGTCTTGGTAAATGTCTACAATCTCCACAGGATAAAATTCTGGCTTAAAACTACTCAGCGGGTTAAATGTAAACACACTAAATCCTCGGTCGTTGATGCTGGTCAATGGCACTACTTCTAGGTCACCTAGATCCGGCTCGCCAATTAGTATTTGCCAATCCACTGGCATCTTAACTGTCCACTGGCCAATCTTCAATACTAAGGCCGGGCTGTTAAATGATTCTAAAAAGATCAACGGGATATAAAAGTAGTCAGGGTCTTTTGGATCGCTATTGTCCAGCACACAAAAACGCAGGTCCTCTACTTCATCGGGTATTTCGTTCATCTCATAACTTTTGTTGTCTAATGTTAATATTCTCATATTTTCTTTCTTTTAATTCCAATGCGGTGTCATATCTAGTAATACTTTTACAAAATCGTCGTGTGCTTGTTGTGGGTTATGATTAATAGCACGTTCATGTAAGCCATATGGCATGTCCCAGGGTTGAGGCTTGGTCCACAGTCTATCGCCAACAAATGCCCAGTCACAGTAGAACATAGGTCCGCCCATAAACACAAATTCTTTCTTTAGTGCAATTAGCTTACGTAGGCCTTCTGCAATGATAAAATAATCTTTCATTTGATCCAGCTGGAAACTATGCAGATATGCTACATAGTGCTTCATTGCATCGATCACTTCAGGAGTAATTTCTTTGCGTTTGAAGTTATCGTGTGGTACAAAGTCGTAGAAATCTGTGGTCCAGTTATTAATACTGTCGCTGATAATCTTGGGATTACGTGTGTCTACATTATGCTCGCTGGTACTGCGATAGCCACGATACTCAATATCCTTGATTGTAACTGGCCATTGTATGTCATTTTCTTTGCCTGGGATAGGTATCTCCATACGATCGCTGGTAGTAGTTCCTATTACCACAAAGTCGGCGTTACGTCTAATAGCTTCTTCGATTTGTAAACGTATCAAGAAGTTTGTGGACCCACTGCGTCCAAGACTAACGTGATCAAATCCTTTTTGGTCCGCATACAAATCTAAAAAACTTGTAATGCCGTGATTCTCTGTGTCAATGGCCATAAAGCTACAGCCACAACTAAACAATTTCTTTTTCATTTCCAGTCTGCTTTCTCCACAGTAAACGGGTAATTCGCTTCTTTGTAAAACGCTTTGCGTTTAGTGAGGTGGCGTTTAGCGAACTTGCAGGTACTCGTGATGTCCCAAATCTGGACAAAGTCTTTGTCTTCTGCTTTCCTAATACCTCGCCCAATACTTTGTATAACCCTGACAAAGCTCTTTCCGGGCTCCACAAGAACCAAATTAAAGATCCTAGGAATATTAATGCCCACAGCGGCCACACCATAAGTCGCCACAATAATTTTCCCATCACTAACAGCCACTTCATCATATTCTTCCTTCCGGTCCTTTGCCTTGGTTGCACCCGACACAAATACTGCACGGTCTTTTAATTTTTGTTCTAGCATTTTACCTGTGTTAACACGATCCACTAACACCAATGTATTGCCTGTTTCGTTTACACTACGAACTAGATTACTAATATAGTCAAGACGTTCGTCGTTTTCAACTAGATACTTTAGCTCGCTTTGATAGTTATTGTATTCGCTGTGATCAATTAACTGTACAATGTTTACGTGACAGTTAGCAAGGTGACCGGCTTCTTGTAGCTCTGCGGCACTTAACTTGCCTACAACATGTCCTAGACTAACATAGATGCTGACTGCGGCATAGTCTTCCTTGGGAATCGTGCCTGTTAGTCCCCAACGAATAGGTATGTGACTCATTACGCCTGTTAATAGTGTTTTAAGAGCATCGGCTTTGGCCATGTGTACTTCATCAACAATAATACACACAACATCTTCAATAAACTCGCCGATGGTACAGTCTGTTTCTCCCGACTTGGTGTTCTTTAACAATATGTTTAGACTTTGCCAGGTACAGATGGTATGTGTTTTACCCCACTCTTTTCTGTCGCCAAAGTACACACCCACATCAAGTCCTAAGTTTCTGTAGTCATCTTCAGTTTGTGACACTAGACTTTTGTTGGGCACAATAACAATCGAACGACCGTATGCTTCTACACTCTTGCTCAATGCGGCTGTCATAATTGTTTTGCCTGCACCTGTAGCAACTTCTTGTACACTCTGCGGATTCTGCAAAAAGTTATTGATAATTTCTACTTGATAGTCACGGAATGTAATAGGCTGTCCTGCGGCTGGATGCCCCGCTGGCCAAACGCTGTCGGCAAATGTATCTTCTGCGAACTCGCTGAACTCATACTTGGTACTGTAGGTACGCAGATCTTCGATTTCAATGTCATAGCCTTCGCTGTCAATGAATGGAATAATCTCAGGTAGTAAGTTAATGTAGGTGCTACCACCCAATTGAAAATAACTTACCTTACCGTCCCATCGACCCAACCGAACAGCCGGCAGATATCTGGCACCCGGCACTTCGTATTTGAACTTGTCTACCAGCTTCTTGCGAGTACCTAGTTCTAGTCCTTCTACTTTGACGTTTACTTCGTCTTTGATAATTAATTTAGCTTGCAATATCTGCTACCTTTCGTCCCACAGTTTTCTTATTGTACACTTCTGCGGCACAATATACAATCTTTTTGGCACGTTGAATCATTAGTTGTTTGTCTCCCCCAAACACCATCCCGGCACTGGTAATCACTAGATTAATAGTGTCCATGTTGCGTATGGGTTTATAGGTGTGAATATATTTGGTTTGTTCTGTGATTACAGGATTTTTAGAATTGCCAGCCATGGTAATCTCATGTGCGGCATATCTGGATTGCAATCTATTTAGCATACGGTTACTCAGGTCTGGCTCATAAACTACCACTGGCCATAACTGACATAGATCTGCATAATCTAGCACACTTGTAAAATCATCATCAACACCTATGCCATTGGGATTAATTTTAACTTCTCTATTGATTGCTAGATTGTAGAATCTATGTCCGTAGTTGATGCTGATAGCTTTGGCAAGGTCCTCGTTGATTGTATAGCCTAGGTTACTGCTGGCGTTCACTAGCGTTAAAAGATTATCCAGTTCCCATCCGCCTAGATGTTGTTCTACATAAGCATTTAGGCTGTCGTGTGCATTTGTAATAGACAAACGTCCGTCGTTAACAGTCAGTTCAATAGCATAAGGTTCAAGTTCGCAGTCTGTGATCAACTTCATTAGTGCGTCAATCTCGGGACCTACTTCAAAGTTGTGAGGCTTGCACCAAGCATATACCCAACTGAGATTATACTCTGTGAGTGCAACTTCCCAGACCTTAAGATCTCGGTTCCACTTAACTTCGCCTTGGCTGGACTTTTGAAACTCTCGAATATTTTCAATCAGCTGATTTTGAAAAGGAAAGCGTAGGTGCAGTCTATCATCGTGCAGTGTTAAACTACGACTATAGTCCATTTTACGTAAAGGTATACGCCACTTGGGATCTTCAACAGGAGTTACATCAATTGATTTTGCGGCCAACTGTCGTTTGTACTTTAGCACAATCTTACAGGCAAGATCGCCTTGCTTTTCCGTCAAAGCAACATTACGCATAACGGCATCTGTCATTGACTCTAGCACACTTACGTCGTACCTGGCTAGATTAACAATGGGGTTGATACCAAAATAAAATACCGAGGTTGGCTTGTTGGTTACAATATCCAAGTAACCAGTAATGGCCAGTAAGTAATCTTCAACGTGGTCAAACTTTTTCATAATGATAGTATAGCAGAGTAGTCAACAAAAAGCAAATAAAAAAGCCCCAAATGTTTCCACTTGGGGCATAAAAATTACGGCCTAGGAGCTAGATCTGGAATGGCCGTAACTATTCGGGCTTAACGCCTCGAAACAAATGCGTAGTTTGCCGCAATAATAAATGCGTCAAATGCTACCAACAACCAGTTACCTCGACCAATATTGTTAAGTAGGTCCAGTGTTATAAATCCAATTAGAAACCAAGTAATGGCTTCGTAGTTACGCAAATACCAACGTCTAAAATTATCAAACATGTTATGCCGCCTTTCTATCTTGTTCAGCTGGCAGTGGCAAACCGCCATCCGGGTCGTTGTCTGGATTGTTACCATCTTCATCGCGTAGTTGGCTTTGAAAGAAAGTAATTTGATCAATCATCTGTTGACAGCCTTCCCAGTTCATAGTGATTTCACTATAGCCCATACTAAAAGCAACACGATTGTTGTCAGTTAGTCCTAGCCTGTAAAAAATCTTAGCAGGCTCTTCCTGCTTAGGAGGCTCTACCTGAGGTACTGCTTTCGGAGCAGGAAGATTATAGACATTGTCTTTGGCTTCTTCACTGCGTTTGTTTTTAAACCAATTAAGCATTTTTATATCCCAATCAACTGACATGTTAAGCCATCTACCCAATGGCGGGAAAAGCAACGGTCCACTAATTGCAAATAACCAAGGAAGTTGAACTGCCGCGGCAGGAATATCCTTATAGTAAATTACACAATATAATCCTATAGTAAGATACAAGGCACTGGTCCAAAACAGCCAGTAGCCGCCGTTCCGTTGCCAAAGTATCTGACCAATCACTTTTGTACTTCCATACAAGTGTATTTGATTACTTTGGTAGTAGCCGAAGCCATCTTCTTAGCTTCTTCGCCTGCGGCACGACACTCTGCTTGAGTCCGGAACCCAGGCACCGTAGTCAGTGCCATGGAGTCCTTGTCACTCATCATACCAGCGTGTGCAAATAGTACTAGAGCCCAAAACATATTACTTGTTCACCATCAATGATGTCATGTTGCTAGGGATAATAATAGTCTGCACTTTACCATCTTTAACTGCTTCAGAAATGTTCAACTGAGCTTTGGCTTGCATGTACTGAATACTAGCGTTACCTTGATTAGCCAGGGCGGCCATGCGTTCAGCTTCAAGTCGGGCAGTTTTAACTTCAACTTCTTTTTGCTTTTGTTCGTTTTTGGCACGAACCAATTCGTTAGCACTAGCAACAACACTATCAGCTGGCACAATGTTACGAATCAACACTTGACCGATAACCAAACTACCGTCTAGCTTTTCATCAGCTAGGGTCTTTTGAATTGTTTCTTTAATTGCCTGTTCCATTGCTTGACGATTGTCTGCCATGTCCAAGGCTTCATACTTGCGAGCTTCTTTGTAGACAGCATTGCGAGTGGTTTGAACAATGTAGTTGTACATCAAATAGATATCGCCATTGTGTCGAGCATGAAAC
>JACCDU010364744.1_pt1 | contig 26955 bp, 26 predicted proteins | sample 7446081 | NCBI WGS metagenome assembly JACCDU01 (sample SAMN15323447, study PRJNA562643) | freshwater metagenome | isolation source: river surface water | place: USA:Blue River Watershed | collected 2017-08-17
GGCCAAGTGATGCCCACTGCGGCATCGTTCCACAGCAAGCTGCGTTCGTGTTCGGGGTACCAATAGTCTGTGGTCTTGTACAAAAACTCCGCACTCTCGCTGAGCACCACAAAACCATGCGCAAAACCCGGCGGAATCCACAGCTGGCGGTGATTGTCGTCGCTCAACGTCACACCCACCCACCGCCCAAACGTGGCCGATGACTTGCGCAAATCCACCGCCACATCAAACACCTCGCCCTGCACCACGCGCACCAGCTTGCCTTGCGCATGTTGAATTTGGTAATGCAGTCCACGCAACACCCCCTTGGCCGACTTGCTGTGGTTGTCCTGCACAAAGCTCACATCCAGCCCCGTGGCCTGCGCGAAATCGCGTGCATTGAAACTCTCGAAGAAAAATCCCCGCGCATCGCCAAACACCTTTGACTCAAGGATCAACACTTCGGGAATGGCGGTGGGCGTGACGGTATAAGGCATTTGAATCGTAGGTCGGCGGCTTTAGCCCCGACATGAATGTAAATGAACGGACAGTCGGGGCTGAAGCCACCGACCTACTGGAACGTTATTTGATCAAGTTAAGCAAATACTGACCGTAACCATTCTTGGCCAAAGGCGCCGCCAGCTTCTGCACTGCAGCAGCATCAATCCACTTCTGGGCAAACGCAATCTCTTCGGGGCAGGCCACCATCAGGCCCTGGCGCTTTTGCAGCGTCGCGATGAAACCCGCCGCCTCCAGCAAGCTGTCGTGCGTGCCCGTGTCCAGCCAGGCATAACCTCGGCCCATGATCTCCACGTTCAGCTGGCCCATCTCGAGATAACGCTTATTCACATCCGTGATCTCCAGCTCGCCACGAGGCGAAGGCTTGATGTCCGCCGCAATGTCGCACACCTGCTGGTCATAGAAATACAAACCCGTCACCGCGTAATTGCTCTTGGGTGCCTTGGGCTTTTCTTCGATGCTCAAAGCTTTGAATGCGCCATCAAATTCGACCACACCATAACGCTCGGGGTCATGCACATGGTAGGCAAACACACTTGCCCCCGCATCGCGAGCATTCGCACTGGCCAGCAGCTTGACCAGGTCGTGGCCGTAATAAATGTTGTCGCCCAGCACCAGCGCGCTCGGGTCATTGCCCACAAAGTCCTTGCCGATGATGAACGCCTGCGCCAGCCCATCGGGGCTCGGCTGCACCGCATACCGAATGTTCATGCCCCACTGGCTGCCATCGCCCAGCAGATGCTCAAAGCGTGGCACATCCTGCGGCGTGCTGATCAGCAACACATCGCGAATGCCCGCCAACATCAACGTCGTCAACGGGTAATAAACCATGGGCTTGTCGTACACCGGCATGAGCTGTTTGCTCACGGCTTGTGTGACCGGGTACAAGCGGGTGCCGGAGCCGCCCGCCAAAATAATGCCTTTGCGATTCGTCATCTTTTTCTCTCATCGGTCGAGACTTCAGCCCCGACATCAAACTGTCACGTTACACCCACCGGCACTCTGCCCCCCAACCACTGTCACCCCGGACTTGATCCGGGGTCCAGCAATCATCCTGGATACCGGATCAAGTCCGGTATGACAAAGAAGGACGGTATGACATCAGGGCGCGCAACAACTGGGGTCTGACCCCTATTAACTCAGCAAGCCCTGATCCAACAGGTTTTGCACAATGTCAGCTTGGCGCTGATCTCGGCGGCGTTTGACCGGATTTCTGCCTTCTGCTTTTTCTGCGAGCCAACGCTTGAAATCCACAAACGTCTGAGGCGCGATGCTCCTCATCTTCGCCATCCGCCCCGTCGTGGACACCACCACCGCATCCAGCTTGGGCGCACTGGTCAAAACAGACGCTCGCATCGCCTGAACAGGCCAAATATCCTCTTCATCATCCGAGAATCGAAATGGATGCGGATCGTCGCCCTCTTGCATCCTGCGCAAGAAATCCACCTCAAAACCCTTGGCATTGATCGCTGTCTCGTTTTGCCCCTCTTTGCGCACAAACGTCCGATCCGCTTTTTGCAGCACCCCCAAGACCGAATCATCCAGCTTGGCCATGTCACTCACAAACTGAACTTTTTTTCTGGCATCCCAAAGCAAGTCGACATCCAAGGTCGCCATGGCACCCTGCTCAATCCGAACACCCGCCACCATCTCGTAAGCATACAAAGCATGTGTACCGACCACAGTGAAGTGCTCGTGCAAACCACTGCTCTCCAGAGCCTGAAGGATCTCGATCAACAAAGCCGGAGCACGCCCCACCTTGAGCGCTTTATTCAAGCGTTCTGCTTCTCGCAGTGCATTTCGCAATGACAAAAGCCTTTCTTCAGTGGCTGATTTTTTCGCATTGAACTCACGAAAAATCAGCTCCATCTCCGGACTGCGCGGTCCAATCCGTTGCTGGCGATTGTCCAAAGACGTTTTCACAAGGTACTCATACCCCCCCTGCTTTTTCCAGTACCCCCCCCCCCGGCATACGCCTTCGCTTTGGCTCGGGTCAGCGCATGCTCCTCGAAAATCGTGGACGAATCTATCCACTGCCTGGCTGCGTTATCAGAAATCGTAATCCAGCCCATTGGCCGTATGAATTTAAATTTTTAAAAATTGTACGGCCAATGGATGTTTTTACCCCATACCCCGCTCTTCAACTGTATTGCTTGCTCACCCAATCCCGGTAAGCGCCGCTTTGCACGTGGGCGACCCATTCGGGGTTGGCCAGATACCACTCCACGGTTTTTCGGATGCCGGTCTCAAAGGTCTCGGCTGGCTTCCAGCCCAGTTCCTTTTCCAGCTTGCGGGCGTCGATGGCATAACGGCGGTCGTGGCCGGGACGGTCGGTCACGTAGGTGATCTGGGTGGCGTAAGAGTTGCCGTCCGCCTTGGGGCGCAGCTCATCCAGCAAGGCACACACGGTTTTCACAATCTCGATGTTCGGCTTTTCGTTCCAACCGCCCACGTTGTAGGTCTCGCCCAGGCGCCCGGCTTCCAGCACGCGGCGGATGGCGCTGCAGTGGTCCTTCACATACAGCCAGTCGCGGATCTGCATGCCATCGCCATACACAGGCAGGTTCTTGCCCGCCAGTGCGTTGACGATCATCAGAGGGATGAGTTTCTCGGGAAAGTGGTAGGGGCCGTAGTTGTTGGAGCAATTGGTGGTCAGCACCGGCAAACCGTAGGTGTGGTGCCAGGCACGCACCAGATGGTCGCTGGCGGCCTTGCTGGCACTGTAGGGGCTGTTGGGCTCGTAGCGGTTCGTCTCGGCAAAGGCCGGATCGTCCTTGCTCAGGGAGCCATAAACCTCGTCGGTGGACACATGCAAAAACCGGAAAGAGGCCTTGGGCGCATCGGCCAGACCCATCCAGTAGCCGCGCACCGACTCCAGCAAGCGGAAGGTGCCCATGATGTTGGTCTCGATGAAATCACCCGGGCCGTGGATGGAACGGTCCACATGGCTCTCGGCCGCGAAGTTGATCACGGCGCGTGGCTGGTATTCGGCCAGCAAGCGGCTGACCAATCGCGCGTCGCCAATGTCGCCCTGCACAAAGATGTGACGCTTGTCGCCTTGCAGGCTGGCCAGTGTCTCGGGGTTGCCTGCGTAGGTCAGCTTGTCGAGGTTGACAACGGCTTCGTCGCTGCCTGCAAGCCAGTCGAGGACAAAGTTAGCGCCAATGAAGCCGGCTCCGCCGGTGACAAGAATCGTCATGTGTGATGGTCAAAAAAGAAAAAGGCAGGCTACCGCAGCCCAATAGACGGTCAGACCCGTAATGCACATCCGTGAAAGTGCGCATTACCCGCCAAACGACTATTTGGGGAAAACCCATGATTGTAATCTTGAGAACAATATGGATTCCCTTACAAAGCACACCTTTGTCATCACTTCTGACGCGCGGATTTACCTTTTTTCAGGTATTGACCCGCCCCCCTACGCGCCACGAGGCGCAGAAACGACAAAGGAGCCCAAGGGCTCCTTTGTGGTGACCTTTCCAGCGTCACCCCGGACTTGATCCGGGGGTGGACTTCCCTAAAAGGTATCCATAGACAGACCATCCAATTGCAAATGACCTAATAGCGACGAGTTGATGGACGGGTCGAGCGCGCGCCAAATTACATGCCAAGGAGACGGTTGGACCCACAAAGGGAGTTGAAACACCGAAGGCTTTGTGGCACCAAAAAAAGGTGCGAGACCAGGAACCAAGCCACGATTCAACCTCAACGCGGCAGCCCTTTGGCTATCTAAGAGAGTCGCCGTGTGAACACGCGCAATGTTGAAGGGCAAGCCCTTCACGTAAGTACGCAAGGTTGTCGATCCATCCCAATGCTTAACACGCTCGTAGCGCCGCGACGGGTTGCCCAAACGCCACTCGAGCCAGTCGGACTGGACATCAAGCACAAGGGAGTCGGTAGACGCAGCAACTGCCTTAAACCCCGCGTATAACCGGATCTGACCGAGTGCGGTGAAACCCAGCTTACGGGTAAAGCCGCCCACCGAATTCGCATTAGCAGCCCCCACCACGAACTTGACACCACGCTGCGCAGCGATCTGGTAAGTGGCCTCTGCGAGCTTGGTGAACAACCCCTTGCCCTGATGCAACGGATGGGTTGCGGTGTTAACCGACAACGCTACATCGAAGACCTCGGTGCCAAGGCGGTAGCGCCGGGGAATAATGGCGTAGTGCGCCACGAGGTCGTCACCCAAGTAGGCATCTACTCCAATAACCTGGCCATGAGGGTTGGCGAGGTATTGCCAGCGAAGGTAATCGGCATTGAGCTTGCCATCACCAGCAAAAGAAGCATTAAAGAGGCTAACGTAGTCGTCAATGGTAGCGCGTTCCAGCGCGGGGACAAATGTGTAGTCAGGCACGATTAGCTTCATTTTCAGCCAGTAATTGACCACAGGAACGGACATCAGACTTTGCAAACAAGTCAAGTATCTTGCGGCGTATATCCCCCACGTTGATTCGTCGCCGTAAATTCATCAAAGGCCCGTTATTCGGAAGTGACGGGAGGTCTTTGTCAAAGTCGTGGGGATGCATATACAAAACTTGGTAGGTCTCTCGTCGCTCCAGCCAGTTGAGAAGCAAGGGGGGGGCGAGTCGCAGGTAGCCACCACCGAACACCTGCAGCTGGCGACCGTACAAGGAAACGCCTGGCACAGGCACTTCAAAAATATCAACATCGTAAATACTCTTCAAATTTCCTGGCGCTGGAAAAAGTTGCTTGTCGAAACCGCCACCGTGAATGCGCCCTGCCGTGCTGATCGATGAATCGATGGTGAAACCCAGGTTCGACAGCTCGCTCATGAGTTCGCCGCACCTGTCAGGCGGAAAGGAGAATGATGGCGCGCGGTAGGCAACTACAGACGTACCCGCGGCGTCCTCGATTAGAGCTTTGGCTTCAGCAGTGGTTTCTCTGAAGAGCGCAGTCGACAATGTCGCCACGTCTTCGTGGTTCAGTGAATGGCAGCCAGCTTCATGCCCTCGGCGCACCACTTCCTCAATACGCTTAGGAAAGCGCCGGGCATACCATCCGATGAAAAAAAATGTGCACTTGACGCCAGCCTCATCGCACAGATCAAGGTATTCGTGAAGTGGCGTTTCGCTGCGGTCGGGCATATCATCCCAGCGGTCGAAACTGATGCAAGGCGGCACTGTAGCCCACCAAGGCTCAACATCGAAAGTGTTAACTAGCAGCACGCAGTTCCTTAAAGAGCTCTAGATATTGTTGTGCAATGGTATCTGGGTGAAAACGAGGATCCCGCGATGGGAGTCGGTGCGAGGGGGGGATAGACCTGGCATCCTGAAGTAAGGTGGCAAGGTGGTTTGCCAGCTGCAGTTCATCGCTGAAATACAGCGCCTCGCCCGCTGCGACTTCGCGGTTGTACTTATTGTCATGGCACAGCATGTGGCCGCAGACAGTGGACAGGGCTTCGAGCAGGGAAGGATTGGTGCCACCAACCGAGTGGCCGTGAACATATGCGATGCAATTAGACCGCAGCCCGTGCAACACCTGCTGGTCGTAGATGGCCCCCAGGAACCTCACCTGGGGAGAAGCAAACTTCTCGAGCACGTCCTTGTAAAACTGGGTAGTGGTCCCCCCCACGATCACGAGATCCACATCCCTCGGAGCCAGGCGTTGAAACGCCTGAAGAATCATCAGAATGTTGTTCTCTGGTTCTAGCCTGGCAATGACGAGCACAAAGGGGCGAACCAACCCGAGTTCGTGACGCATGTCTGCGGGCAACTCGCCTCTTATTGGCTCAGGGGCCTGATAGCCAATGTAGCGCGTCTTACTTCCAAGCACACGGCCGAAGTCTTCACGCAGCGCCTCGGCATCGATGACGATCCGCCGTGCCGCCACAAGTGCCGGCCAGTACATGGCCCGAATCAGTAACCTGCCCAGAGATGACCACTTAGTACGGCGCCATTCGCACCCGTCAGGGTTGAGCACTACGGGTTTGCCGCGCAAGACTGGCCAAAATGCGAAGATCGATAGCCCGACACCACAGCAAAGAACAATATCGCATTCTGCGGTTGCGATTCTTGATGACTCTATGTAGTACGCCAAGGGGCGGCTTGTCTTCGAGAAACCGACGGGGCACAGCTGCGTCCATGCGTTATAAATCCCGCTCGGTGTTTCACCATAGACGCGAAATCGCACATTGTTCATCCGCCAACAAGTATTTGTCACCAGTAACTCGACAAATCGCTCGAAGCCCCCGTAGCGGTTCGGGATCCCGCGTGTACCTATGATGCCGACAGTCAGCGACCTATCAAGCGGTGTGTCTTGTGTCGGGCTCATACGCATTCCACCAGCGCCGCTTGCGTGGCGCCCGAAGAACAAGATCGTTTAACCGATCCGATTAAAGTCAATATCGATGCGAGCAGCACAAATACTAAAAGAACTTGAATATTTTGCTTTGCACTATTGGCATTAGTAAGCGAGCAAATAAAAACATAAATATTTACAACCCAAACACTCTTTGCGGCATGAAAGCCATTTAATTTCCCGATCACTCCATGCCTTGCATTTCTTGCCATGCTATAAGTCAAAGATGCAGAAGCAAAAGCAAAAGCCACACCAGAAATGCCAAAGCCTGACAGTAGAAATATAAATTCATTGTGCGGATCAACAAATACCCCATAGGGGAATCCATAATCATATTTTATCAAATTCCCGGCCAGCCCTCCGGCACCCGATATCCAGTTTGAATAGAATATATCCAAATAAGTCGTCCAGAAGTTCAACCTGGAAATTCCCGAAGACCAAATTCGAATATCATCAAGATCCCCCCCCCGCACCACATCAAAAATTAAAGCATATTTCTCACTTGCCGACAATAAAAAAAATACCAAAGGAGAGATTAAGGCGATATATAATAGAGACTTTCTGGGAGCCAAAATAAAAATGCAAACAACAAATGAAATTAATGCCATTCTGCCCCCAGAAGCGGCACCCCCAAAAATATAAACACAAAAAAATAAAATATCGAACACCCCATTCTTTTTACTCATCTCAAATCCCGGCGATCGATAAATAAAAAACACGAGAGCAAACAAAAATGAAACAAATGAGTGACCGTTGGATGCAAGTGTAAATGAAGAAAATTCAATCACGCCACCAAACATGGCAGATGCAATAAAATCAAAAACGTAGAAAGGAATAAACAATATTGCAACAAGTCTTATGTCGGAAATGAAATTATACCCAGTATACCGGGCTCCAACATTAAGGAAGTGAATTAAAATCGCAAACGGCATTACAAACCAAAGTGTGCTATATGAAATATAACCAAGTGGAGAGACTGAAAACAGAGCACAAACAAAACACAGCCCAAAAAACAATATTATATATGCAATTTGGTAAGCCGTAATTCGAATTTTTTCGCCAAAAGCAATGCAATAAAAAATTACCAATAAACACTGAAAAGAAATTATCGGCAAATTAACATCAGAAGGGTCATAAATGGACGAAACCCTTAATGATGGCAGAAATATATTCGAAACACCTTGAGGTACAGCAAGGCCCATTACAATAAGTAGAGGCAAAATTTGCCTTTTACTGAAAGCCATCTTCCATACTCCAGCAAACCACATGCATACCACTCTCTTTGATGCTTTCCATTAAATCCGACTCAATTACCGCCTGAGAATAAACTTTTATATCACGAGTGCAAGCAATCACATTAAAAAGTGCTGTTGAAGCTTTGCCGTAAATTGCTTTTATATTATTGAATTGATCCAATACAAATACTTCGGCAGGCATGGCGCGAACCACACCAAGCCTAGAAGGATGAAAAAGAATGTGACAAGCATCAACTTCACAGAAATCTTTGAAATTCTCAGCTAATTTATTTATCTCAATCGAACTTAATGCGCCATCATCAAGCACACAAACTGCTTTTAAAACATCGCCCGATAGAGTGGGTTTCTTTTTACAGATTAAAACATCATTGCGCATGGCGCTAACAATATTTGCGCGATTTACTATTGCATACAATCCATCTTTACACTTATTGGGCCAATTTGGCAGTCTCGGACCGATAATACCAAAGAGCTCAGGAAGCGATAAAATCGACTTTATGTTTTTTTCGTGAAAATCACTCCAATACTCAAATGTAATTCCATCATCAATTAAATATACTTCATGAGGCCTTATTATCGAGAGAATCTTCTTGTAGTTATTAGCCAAATGAGGCAATGCCAGAGATAACTTGATATTTGGCAGCAGGCAAATTGTGTATCGAATAACCACGACTATTGCAAATGAAAAATAACGAATTATTTTTTCGTGAACATTTTTTACATTTGACGAGTGCGTGAATAAAGTTCTGTTTGAAAAATACAATTTAGCCAGATATTTAGAATATGAATTACCGCATAACGCATATACAATCATTTATTATCAATCAAAAAAACATCCAATGAAGTGGCTGTATTTTTCTTTATATCTACTCTGAGGCTTTGTTTGTTTATCAATTCATCCATATATTTGGGGGCTAATCCATAACCTGGTCTAACGCTACGCACGCAGTCTTCAGTAATCACATCCCCTGCCTTCATGTCTTTGACAAAGTAAAGCGACCGACGAAACTTCACATTTCCCTGTTCACTTGACTTGCGTCCGTAGTCCACTTGGCCCATGGCTTGCCACGCAGTTTTGGCGCCATTACACAAAGCAGCCATCTCAGCGGGTTCAAGGCTGAAGCTATCGTCTGGTCCACCGCCATTTCGGTCAAGAGTGAAGTGTTTTTCGATGATGCTGGCACCCAGCGCCACGCTGGTGATGGCGGTGGTGTTGTCCAAAGTATGGTCTGATAGGCCGGTGACCAAGCCAAACCGTTCGATCATGTCCGGAATGGTGCGCAGGTTGTAGTCTTCGGCCGGCGCGGGGTAACCGCTTACGCAGTGCAAGATGGCCAGTTCTTGGCAACCGCCGTTACGCGCTGCGTCAATGGCTTCCTGAATTTCTTCGGCATCAGCCATACCCGTAGAAATAATCATGGGCTTGCCTGTGCTGGCCACGTATTTAATGAGTGGCAGGTCCACCGCCTCAAAAGACGCAATCTTGTATGCTGGGGCGTTGAGGTCTTCCAGCAAGTCGACCGCTGTGTTGTCAAATGGTGAGCTAAAAATTGTGATGCCCAGCTTGCGGGCATGTTCAAACAGGGGTTTGTGCCAGGCCCAAGGCATGTGGGCTTCCTGATAGAGCTGGTACAGCGTTTTACCGCCCCAGAGACCACCATGAATCTGGAACTCCTCAGAGTCACAATTCAGGGTAATCGTATCTGCCGTGTAGGTTTGCAGCTTGACGGCATCCGCACCCGCCTTCTTGGCTTCCTCGATGATCTTCATCGCAGTGTCAAGTTTGCCATTGTGGTTGGCGGAGAGTTCTGCAATAACGTAAGGTGAGTGCTCGATACCGATGTCGCGGCCGGCGATTGATATTTTCGGGTTCATGTGCGTAATCTCAACGGGTTGATAACTTAAGCAGTTTCTTTAGCATGGTGTCACGGCATTCCTGCCATTCTGATGCAAATATGCCCAAGCGATAAATATCAACGAATCCATCATCGAGTCGATGTTGTTCACGCAGGATACCCTCGACCCTAAATCCGAACTTTTGATGGAGCTTGATCACCGGGCTGTTGAAGGCGAGCACCTCGCAACCAAGCTTGTGCAGCCGCAGCTCGTGGAAAGCATATTCGAGTGCGCAAAACTCCATTCGGCTGCCAGTCCCCTTCGGAGCTTCGGGTGCAGCATAAAAGGCCCATGCGGAATTGGCGTTGGTGGTGTCGATGCCATTGAATGCGATGATCCCGAGCGGTTCACTCAAGTACTCGTACATGAAGTAGCGCTGATCCGCCCGCGTCTGGATGCGATCCCACCAAGTCAGATGCTCTTCGAGGCTGATTTCGTGACGGGTATACATATTGGCCCGCACGCCCGGTGCGTTTCGCCAAGCGAGCATCAACTCCAGCTCATCGGGTGTTATTTCTCGCAAACGACCCAACGTGGAATGAATTGCTTCAGTCATTAACCATCTCCCCCAGCAGTTGATCAACGATACGCCGCACACCACCTCCATCCGTTATGACTCTAGCGCCCTCAGTAAGACTGCGCAGAGGGTGTTCGGACAGCACTACTTCATTGATCAATCGGGCTAGTTGTGTGGGCAGGTTGTTGTCCAGTTGCAGTAGGCGTGCAGCTTTTGCCTCCTCAAGGAGTTCAGCAGCGTAGCGCTGGTTATCGGCCATAACCATCATCACCGTTGGCAACCCGAGACAACACCGCTCCCAAGATGTAGCCCCAGCAGCCCCGATAGCCAGATCACTGTCAGCCATCAATTGCGCCATGTTGCTTACCCCTACACGTACCGTTGTTGGCCAAGGCATGCTTTGGGCTTGTTGTTGCACATCTATCAGCCATGGCGCCGTGCTACCCATGACCACGGTAATTTCACAATCCGCGGGCAATGGGCAGTCGCACAAGGCATTCAGCACTTGCGCGGTCACATTATCTTTGTCCACTCCGCCCATAGTGATGAGCAGGTGTTTGATTTTGGGTTGCTCCCGCCTGTGCAAACTGTAGTACCGCAGCGCCGCAAACTCAGGGCGCAACAAAGCGTAGTTGGAACCACACAGCAAGGTGCAGTTTTCTGGCACCAGTGGGCGGTAATTCTTGGCATCACGCCCAAAAGTCTGGTCCAGCAGCAGCTGGCAGATGTGAGAGCGGTCGGCCAAATCGTCAATGACCATCACTTGACCGCAATGCTCTACCGATGCGCCCTCCCAGCGAGCGTCCAGCGCGTAATGGTCCACAACCAGCAAGTCTGGCTGCAGTGCTGCCAGCGTGTTTGCGCAGGCTTGAGCGTCTTGCACTTGTGTTGCGCCCAACCATGCACTGTGGGCCAGGTCGGTGTCTACGCCGTTGCCCATGGGTAGGCTATACACGGCATGGCCTTTGCTACGGATGTGCTCGATCAGGTTACCCGCGTGTTCGCGGCAAATGAATGTGCATTGCACCCCTTTGTCCGCCAGTGCATCGGCCAGCGTCAGGCAGCGCATGACGTGGCCTGTGCCAATCTCAATGGATGCGTCTGTGCGGAAGGCGACCTGCATGCAGTTGGTCGGTCGGTCGGGTTTGTTCAGTTCAAACGTTTAAAGCCGCCGTGGCATACCGGGCCTTTGAGCAAACTCATCACATCACGGCCTTCCTCGCATTCCTTGATGGTGGCAAAAATAGGTGACAGTGCGTTGAAGTAACCGTCCACCACATCTGTCGTGTGGACTGTGCTCACATAGACGCTGTTGCTTGCCAGATAGCCTTTGGCCAGCATTTCCTGCGTGATCAGGGTTTTGTAGGCCAGAGCGTTGTCGCTCTTGAAGGTGTAGCCTGTGAGTGCAGGCAAGCCCCAGTGGTCTATCGCCAAGCCGTGCTGGTCGGCCAGCTGTTGCCAGCGCTGACGAATGCTCAGACCTGTTTGGGTAATGGTGTCCCACGATTGTTCGCGCTGCATGACTTCGAGCGTTTTGAGTGCGGCTGTCGGTCCAATGCGCTCGGTCCAAAAGGTGCTGCTGATGAAGGTGGATTGCGCTGCCTCCATGATTTCGCGCCGACCAATGGTGGCGGTAATGGCATATCCGTTGCCCAGAGCTTTGCCAAACATGGCCATATCGGGCTCTACGCCATACAGTTAGTGCAGGCCGCCAAAAGTCTGGCGGAAACCCGAGGTGCATTCGTCAAAGATCAGCACAATGTTGCGCTCGGTAGCCAGTTTGCGCACCTTGTGCAGAAAGTTGTCTTCCGGCCCCTTGTTGCGCACCACTTCCATTTTGATGACGCCGATGTCGTGGATTTTGACCAGGTTCTCCAGCTCTTCGTAGTTGTTGTAGTTGAACGGGAAAACCGTACCGCGCAAATTCTGCGGTACGCCTTTGGGGTCGAGCCCGGGCAGCAGATGGCCTGCCAAGTTTTCGTCGTCGCCCAGATTGGCAGACAAATACCAGTCATGCCAGCCGTGGTAACCACACACGGCCACTTTGTCGCGCCCTGAGGCAGCACGCGCAATTCGAATGGCAATGGCGTTGGCCTCGCCGCCTGAGCGAGCCAAACGCACCATGTCGGCCCAAGGGTGCATCTCTACAAGCTTCTCTGCCAGATAGACTTCCTCGGGGCAGTTCAAGGTGGACATATTGCCTGCGTCCACCGTTTGTCGCACGGCTGCATCCACTTCGTCATGACCGTATCCGAGGATATTGGTTCCGATGCCCATGATGGACATGTCTGTGTACTGCTTTCCGTCCAGATCCCAGACTTGACAGCCTTTGGCTTTGCTGAAGTAAGCAGGCCATTGTTCGGGCAAGAACATTTCGGCGCGTTTGGACAGCAGCATGTTGCCGCCCGGTATGACTGCTTTGGCTCGTTTCCAGAGTTTTTGTCCTGTGCCCATGTTGGCTCCCTCGTTTCGAATGATGTTGTGGTTGGCAGCGAAGAGTTCAGGCTGGCTGCGTTGCAAGTCCAGCACCTTTGTCCACTCAAAATGAATATCAGGAGCAAAGTGCGCAAACACATGGCTGACCACGTCAAAGTCAGCGGGTTCATCCACCGTCCAGCGCAACCCGGAAAGATCTTCGTGATGAGTCAGCGCGGCAGTTTTGAACAAGCCGGGTTTACGCAAATAGGGTGTCACGTGCTCGTGATCAAATGCGTCTTGGCTTTCACGGCCCGCTCGCTCAAGGGCTGCAAGACTGAACACTTCGGTGTCCAGTCCATCTGGGTAGGTGGCTGGCGCCACAGTGCTCAGGTAATCCACGCCTTGGGCAAGGTACTGTTCAATGGCTCGGTCTACCAATGCGGGGTCAACCAATGGGCAATCACCCGTGATGCGGATGACGATGTCTGCGTTCACCTGCCGGGCTGAGACCAGGTATCGGTCCAGCACATCGTTTTCACTGCCACGTATACAGGTGTAGCCTAGGCTCTGCACGTGTCTCACCAATGGCGTATTGCGCTCATCGGTCGAAGTGGCCAATACGATCTGATTGATCTTACGCGAGCGACTTAAGCGCGCCAGCAATAACTCAATCATGGGCACGCCATCAATCGGCTTCATGACTTTGTTGGGCATGCGTGTTGATCCCATGCGGGCCTGAACAATGGCAACGATTTTCAAAATTGGCTCCAGCTGGCAGGGTTGATCAGTCGCTCGTCCAATATTGGTGCGAAGTTCGGCAAAACTGGCAAAGGGCTGCTTGCGGCGTTCAGAATTTCAGCCAAGTGGACTGGCAAGTCCACGCCAACCACAACACGATCTATCCATTCAAACGAATGGATATATTGCATGCACGCATCCAACGGCGTGAGGTTGTGCAATGTCAACCAACGATCCCACTCCTGCCAATGTGCGTTCCAGGGGTTGAATTTGGCGGGGCGATCTTTGGCGGGCATCAGCAATAGCCCTTGCAAAAACGCTGAGCGCGTGTGAATTTCTATGCCTTCGCGATGCAAACGCTCAGCCAGTCCTGTTTTGAGCAATCTTTGGTCAAAAATGCTAAAAGGTGCCTGAATTAAATCCAGTCGATACTGTTCAAGAATATTGCTTGTGTTCGCATCCAGATAAACAGATGCACCCACTTTTTGAGCATGGCCTACAGCTTTAATTTTATTAAGTGCCGAATAAAGCGCTGCACCTTCTGCTTGCAACAATTGTTGTGGATTGTGAAGAAGCAAGCCATACAGTTGCTTAATACCCAAACGGGATAGAGACCGTTCAACTTGCTGGAAAACCCAAGCCTCTATATTTTTGCAACCATCAGGTACAGCAGGTAGTTTGCTGATGACGCGCCAGCCTGCTACACCTGCCTCACCCAAAACAGATTCACTCAGGCCGTAGGCAATAGCGGTATCGAGTGTGTCGATTCCATTATCCCTGGCTAGGTATAGCAACTTCTTAGCTTCTTCTTTATGCAAGCGGCCATTTTTATTCGCAATACCATAATTTAGACCTATTTGCGCAGTCCCTAATGCCAGCTTCATTTCTCGAGTCCAAATTAATTTCTTCTCAGGAATGCATGCAGCAATTCGGCTTCATTCCAATCTTGTAGCGTGTCAATGTCGTGAACTTTATATCTGGGCAATCTGACTGGGACTGGTAATTGACTGAAGATGGATTCACCCGCAAGCCACGCAGCCGGGCGACCCCAATAGAACATCCCCGCATCATGCCAAGCCTCTGTCAGGTCTTGGGTGCGGGCGCGCAGGTATGTCGGCTGAATCATTTGCAGACGCCCTTGTTCGGTCATCTGCAGTGCGCGTTGTATGGGATAGGGATAGTTCGTTACTGACACCGCAAAGCTGGCGTCAGAGTCAAGAAGAATCTGGAGGCCAATCTGCAAGTCTTCGGCGTCTACAAATGGAGAAGTGGCGTAAATGCAGCACACCTCTCTCGGGCTCATCCCATTGGCTTGCATCCATTGAATAGCATGTGCTATCACCGAAACAGTACCCGTGTGATCGTCCGCTAATTCTGGCGGACGCATAAACGGCACTTCCGCCCCATGGACTTGGGCTACTTGGGCGATTTCAGCGTCGTCGGTGCTGACGATAACACGGTCAAAACACCGGCTTTGCAGCGCGGCCTTGATGGACCACGCGATCATGGGCAAACCACCAAAGGGTTTGATGTTTTTGCGTGGGATGCGTTTGCTGCCACCACGTGCAGGGATGATGGCAAGCCTCATGATTGCAGCACCTCTTGCAGCACCTTAACCACCTGGTCTTGCTCATCGTCGCTCAACGTTTGGTACATGGGCAAACTGATGGCCTCGGCGTAATACCGTTCGGCCTGCGGGTATTTCCCTAGCTTGAAACCCATGCGCTCGTAGTGTGGCTGAGTATGCACAGGTATGTAGTGCAGGTTGACACCAATGCCCTGCGTACGCAAAGCCTCAAATACTTGACGATGTGTTTGGGAAATTTTGTTCAGTTGTAGGCGAATCACATAGAGATGCAGTCCTGAATAGCTGTCTGGGTGTTGCCATGGTGTAGTCACAGGCAAATCGGCCAGCAGCTGGTCATAACGGCGGGCAAGTTCGTGGCGACGGGCCACATAGACGTCCAGCCGCTGCACCTGGCTCACGCCTAGGGCGGCTTGCAGCTCGGTCATGCGGTAGTTGTAGCCCAAGTCTATTTGCTGGTAGTACCAAGGGCCATCGGGCGCATGGGTCATGTGCGATGCGTCGCGGGTAATGCCGTGGCTGCGCAGCAGGGCCATTTGATGCGCCAATGTGTCGCTGTTGGTCAGCGCCATACCGCCTTCTGCGGTGGTGATGATTTTGACGGGATGAAAGCTGAACACCGTAATGTCGCTATAAAGGCCATTGCCGATGAACTCGCCTTTGTATTTGCCGCCAATGGCATGCGAGGCGTCTTCGATGATTTTGAAGCCGTATTTTTGGCCTAGAGCGTGGATTGCGGCCATGTCACAGGATTGACCGCAAAGGTGGACGGCCACCAGTACTTTGGGTAGCCGACCAGCTTGTTTAGCGCAGATGAGTTTTTCCTCCAGCGCACGAGGGCACAAGTTGTAGGTGCGGGGGTCAATGTCCACAAAGTCGACCTGAGCACCGCAATACAAACCACAGTTGGCTGAGGCCACAAAGGTCACAGGCGAAGTCCAAAGCCAGTCGCCGCGGCCCAGCCCCAGGGCCAGACAGGCGATGTGCAGGGCCGATGTGGCGCTGTTGACGGCAAGTGCGTGTTTGGCGCCAACGTGTTGGGCCACAGTTTGCTCAAACAGCGGGACTTGAGGGCCTTGCGTCAAAAAGTCAGACTGCAGCACCGCCACCACGGCGTCGATGTCAGCTTGGCTAATGTCCTGCCGTCCATAAGGGATCATCAAATACTCCCGATTTTTTCGCGGTTGCAGTCTATCCAGGCTTGCAACTGGACGTCGGTCATCCACTCGGCGTTGTTGTCACTGGCATACACAAAGCCCTCTGGAACTTTTTTGCCATCTTTGATGCGCTCGGGGCTAATACCCCATTCATTGATGGTAGGCAGGATTTTGAAGTGCTCAGGGTATTCGTAGGTGTAGTGAGCGTCTTCGGCCCCAATCATTTGCTCGTGCAGCTTCTCGCCCGGGCGAATGCCCACCACTTCTTGTTTGCACTCGGGTGCGACAACGCGGGCCAAGTCGGTCACCTTCATGGATGGAATTTTTTTGACGTAAATCTCACCACCCACCATGTCTTCAAAAGCATGCCAAACCAGCTCAACGCCTTGCTCCAAAGAGATCATGAAACGGGTCATGCGTTCGTCGGTAATGGGTAACACGCCCTTATCACGAATGGACAAAAAGAAGGGTATGACCGAGCCACGCGAACCCATCACATTCCCGTAACGCACCACGGAAAAGCGCGTACCGTGTTCGCCTGAGTAGGCGTTACCAGCCACAAACAGTTTGTCTGAGGTCAGCTTGGTGGCGCCGTACAGATTGATGGGACTGCTGGCTTTGTCGGTAGACAGGGCCACCACACCTTTGACGCCTTTGTCGATGCTTGCGTCAATCAAATTCATCGCACCGTTGACGTTGGTCTTGATACACTCAAAAGGGTTGTATTCTGCGGTAGGCACGATCTTGGTGGCTGCTGCATGCACCACATAGTCCACGCCGTCCAAGGCGCGGTACAAACGCTCCTTGTCACGCACATCGCCAATAAAGAAGCGCACCCGGTTGTCGCCCTGATACTTTTTGGCCATATCCCACTGTTTCATCTCGTCGCGGGAGAAGATGATGATTTTTTTAGGGTTGTATTTGGCCAACGTCATGGGGACAAAGGTGTTGCCAAACGAGCCTGTGCCGCCGGTGACGAGGATGGTGGAATTTTTTAGCATTTAGGCTTCCAAATAAAAAATAGTCGTTGCTGAATGAGTCTCCAGTACGCATAGGTCTTCCAGACCAGAATCAGGCCAAAGGCCGCGTTCAGTCCAATAGGAACAGCCAGTGCTGAATAGGTGTTGCTGCAGGCCCATGCCGTTACTGCAAAAACCAGCAATGATGCTAAGTGGCTATAAATAATGGGCCTGTCTTGCTCCTGCGCGTACAGTGCATAGTGGGGCACGAGCCCGATTGCATTGAGTGTCATTGCTGCCAGCAGCCATGGATACCATGAAATAGCCTGCTGGTAAACGGGGTTGCCGATCCAAGCTAGAAAATAAGGAAGTGCAATCCAGCTACTCCACCCAAACACTGCAGAGAGCATCAGGGTTTGAACAAGCAGTTGCTTTACTTTTTGGCGAGCCTGGATATGTTCGCCTTTGTGGTGATACGCAATCAGCACCGGGTACGCAAACGACAACACGGCAGCGTCAAGAAAAGTTAGCAATGTACCTGCTACACCCAGCAGCAGCACGTAGGCACCCACCAGCTCAATGCCGCCCAAGGCTTCCAGCCAATAACGGTCAAAAGTTTGTAGGCCGCGCAAAGCTAGCGTTGCCAACAAAAAAGCGGCGCTGACAGCGACACCTTTTTTGATCCAAGCCCAGTCTATGGGCAACGCCCACCCCGTGGTTTGGAGGCGCTTGAGTTTCCAGACCGCTGCGGCGGCAGCAAGCACGCCCGCAGTGGCCCATATTGCCATGACCGCATCCAGGTTGCGTGCATTTGCATCCAGCACCATGAGCACGATGATCGCCATGGCCCAGCTGCCTTGCCGAATGAACAAAATCATGCTGGCGGTAAGTTGCTCGGACAGGGCTATGAGCAGGCGAGACATCTCTTGATTGAAATGTTCCAGCACCAAAATAGGCAAGAACCACCAAACCAAATGCCCAGGCCACATTGCGCGTGACAACAGCACGATGCCAATGGGTAGCAGTGCGAGGTAAAGCATGCCTGCCAGTGCGGCCTGACTTTTCAGTAACCGGCCACGCTGGTTTGCGGGTGTCTTGACGATTTCGCGGGAAACGTAGGTGTAAAAGTCCAGCCCGACAAAGTACAACGCATAGCCCACCGTGGCGGTAAAGAGGCCGTAATAGCCAACCGAGGCCGGGTCTAAGTACTTGGCAAGAAAAAACACAACCAAAAATCGCGTACCGAGGGTGGCTGCGCGAAGGACAATATTAAGCACTCGGGCTGTATTAGTTGCCACCGACTTGCCCTTTAGTAAATTGATGTAAGGCTTCTCGTGTGTCGCTGTTGGCCTCTGCCTTGAGTTGCTCTATTTCATGCGCCAGGGCTTCGTACTCGTCCATCTTGCGCTTTAAAAAGCGGCTAGTCAGCGCCACCCTTTCGGCAATGCCCTGGGGGGTGAGAAGGTAGACGTACTTGAATTTGCTTTTGCTGGCCTGAAAGTTCTGCATCTTCACCAGGCCTTTGTCCATCAAGGCCTTCAGGCAGTAGTTCAGCCTGCCCACGCTCATGTCCAGGCGCTGGGCCAGCTCGCGTTGGGTCAGGTCGGGGTTTTCTTGCAGGATACGCATGATCCGGAAATGGGTGTCTGCGAGTAACGTGCGAGTTTGTTCAGGCATTGAACATTTTGGATAAAAAAAGCTCCGTGCAGCCTTAGGCGCGCAGGGCCCGGGCGGGTTTGACAAAGACAAAGTCGACGGGCGAGCACCAACGAAAGCGCACCAGACGTGCATACATCGTGACATAACCCAGCATGAACACCACACAGGCCACCGCAGCGGCCAAGGGGCGCGTAGCCAGCAGCCAGGCCAGACCAACTGCGGGCACACTCATCAAGGCCAGAAGCAGGCCAGTGGCGGGGTTGCGCAGGATTTGCACCATGTCGGGCTCTTGCGGGTACAGGGCTTGCAGCAAAGGGCGGACGACGCGGCGCATCAACAAACTGTGCAGGTGCAAGCGGTCAGGCTGGCCGGGGTCGGTGCCGTGCATGCGGCGGCGGTAAATGGAAAACAACACTTCGGTGACGGGGTGAATACACACCAGCAAGGCGGCAAAGGGGGTGATCTCGTGGTTGCGCTCAATCAGCAACACGCAAGCCCAGGCCAGAGCAAACCCCCCAAAGTAACTGCCGCCGTCGCCCAAAAACAGTTTGCCCCAGGGCCAGTTGACCAACCAGAAGCCCACCACAGCAGCCGCAATGCTGAAGCAGGCCAGGGCCAGATTGATGTCATGCGCGCCCAAGGCCAGCAGGGCCACACCAGACAGCGCAATGAACACAAAACCACCCGCCAGGCCATTGAAGCCGTCCACAATGTTGACGGCGTTGGCCACGCCCCCCACCGCAAAAGCGGTAAACGCCACAGAAAACGCTGTGGAGGCGAACAAAACATCCACCCCCGGAATGTCGAGCGAGGTGATGGCGGTCCCCGTCAGCGCCCAGCCCAGCACGCCCGAGGCCATGGTGGCCAGCAGCCGCGCCATGACGGTGACTTTTTTGGTGACGTCTTCGGCAAAGCCAAACACAAACGCGGGCAAGCCCGCTAGCAACAAGCTGCCCAAAATGGCTTTTCTCTCGGGCTGGGCCACCAGGTAGCCCGCCAACACGCCCAGCACAATGGCCACCCCGCCAATGCGGGGGGTGGCTTGGCGGTGCATTTTTTGCACCCCCACCAAACCGTCCATGCTGAAGCGCCCGTGCCAGCGCTTGGTCAGCACCAACAGCACGGCCACCACAAAGGCAACGCTGCCGGCGGTGTATACACTGGGTGGGAGCTGGGGCAGTTGCATGTACGGGGTGCGCTTGAGGGTATGGACTGAAGGACGCGGTCAGGCTTGACCCACGGCCCTGCGTAAGCTGGAAAGAATGGCCTGGAGTTTTTGGGCGGTTTCTTCGCCTTGCGCGCCCTTGCGCACGGCTTGGCGGGCAAACACGAAAAGCAGCAACGCAAAGCCAGCAACCAAAGTGCTCATCACAGCGATCAATGCTTTTTTGGGTTTGGCTTTTTTCTCTGGCGGCTGAGCGGCGTCGACCACTTGCACCACTGCGCCTTCGCGGCCTTCGTCCACGCGGGCCAGTTCATACTGTTTGGCAAACAGTTCAAACAAAGTTTCCTGATACTTGTAGTTGCGATAGCGCTCCACGTAGTTGCTTTGCCCGGCTTCTTGAGGTTCGGCCTTTTCTGCGCTGGCCAGCTGGGCGCGCAGCGCACTCAGCTCGACCATGGCTTGTTTGACTTCGGGGGCCGATTCGGTCATGTAGCCACGCATGGCGGCGATCTTGACTTCTTGCGCCACGATGCCTGCCCGCACACGAGCGACCACTTCCACCGCCGCTGTGGGGCTGGACTTGAGGGTGGAGGCATTGATGCCGGTGGCACGAAGCTCTTGGTCGGCTTGGGCCAAGGCATCTTTGGTTTCGGCCAATTTTTTCTCAAAAAATGCGCGCCGCAGTTGCGACTCGGTCAAGGACAGACGGCCCATCAGTTTACGCAGTTCGTCAACATAGCCGTTGGCCACGTCGGCGGCAAATTGGCGGTCGTGGTCGTCAAACTCGATGCTGATGATGCCGTCTTTGCCTGCGGTGATTTTGGTGTTGTCTTGGAGTTCTTTGCGCGCATCTTGCTTGAACTTTTCGTCATAGCGTTCTTGCAGTTTGAATCGCTCGACCAAGCCGTCTTGAATGCTGGTGCTTTTGAGAAAGCCAATGAATTGGTCTGCGGGGTTTTTGAGGCCGGTGGCGGCACTGGCCAGGCCCCCCATGGCCCCCAGGCTTTGCAACAGGGCCGATGCCGAGCTTTGCTGTTGCTGTGGTGGCAGGAATTGGGTTTTGGCGGTGTAGGTGGGGGGGATGAGAAAGGTGATGCCCAGGGTGACGAGGCCGACAGCCAGAGGGCCCAGGACGAGCAGGCGGAGGTTGTCGACGATGACTTGCAGCAGGTCGAGCAGGCTGATTTCGTCGTCTTGGTCGGCGGGGGTAATGGGGGTGTCGGTCATGGGGTGTTGGGGGGGACTGGATCCCGGATCAAGTCCGGGATGACAGTTGGGGTCGGGATGACAGTTGGTCGTCGGGTTTTAGCCCCGATTTGGGTCAGTTGTTGGGATAAGTGCTCTGGCAAAAACGGACGAATTGGTCGTGCCATTGCAACAACACGGGCGCAGACAAGACCATTTGCTCAAAAAACTCATGCAACACCGCAGGATCGTCTTCGTACTCGTGGTTAACGGCATTGCGCAATTCGCGGATGGTTTTCCACTGCTCAACCGAAGCAATGCAGCCGAGTTTTTCCATGTAGTGAAGAACCGCGGTAAAGGGCTCTGAAGGTTTTTCTTCTTCAACAGCTACAGCTTTCATGGTTTTACCCATGTGCTCTTGGTATTCACTGAACCGGATACGGAACGCGGCCAGTGTTTCGTGCTGGTCGGGTTGCAAGGCTTGCCAGTCTTCAATGGGCAACAGTGCGGACACCTGAGCAATGGAATAACGCAGGTATTCACGCATGCGCTCAAGGTGCGCCAGTTTTTTCCAGATCAAGGCAATGTGCTCACTCACAGCGCGATACCTTCTTGCTTGGCGATTTTGGCAATTGGGCTGTTGTCTGCATAAGGTTTCACAATGAGGTCAACAGGCATGTCCAGTTGGTCTTGCAGCTGGACTTTGCAACGGATTTTTCTCATCAAATCTGGTTGCGCTGTTTCCACATACAGGTCCACATCGCCTCCCTTTTGGTCGTCGTGCACCCGCGAGCCAAACAAGGTGATTTGCGCACCCGCACCCAGCACCGCGTGCACGGTGCTTTGGATGGTTTGGATTTGGACGGGGGTGAGGCGCATGGGGTGTTGGGGGGGGACTGGATCCCGGATCAAGTCCGGGATGACAGTTGGGGTCGGGATGTCAGCGATCAGTTCTTGAGGGTTTTGTAGGCGGCTGCGCCGATGCCGAATTGGTAGAGGATTTGGGTCCAGTCTTTGGCGCCCTGGATGAATTGGGTGTACGCGGTGCGGCGGTCCAACACTTCGGGGACAAAGATGGAGTCGCCCGGTTGCAGGCGGGTGCCCATGAAGCCATAGTGGCCAAAGCCAAGCCAGCTGCGCTGGGCGCGGTTGGCCAGCACGGTGCCGTCGCTGCGGATGAGGATGGCAGCTTCCAGGTCGGCTTCGCGGGTGGGGCCGGCTTTTTGGATGTAGTCGCCCACGCTGTCGCTGGCGCGGTAGATGAAGGAGTTTTCGGCCATGACGGCACCAAACACGGCGACAAAACTGGGTTTGGTGGGCACGGTGATGCTGTCGCCGTCTTGCAGGGCAATGGCTGGCAGCTCGGGGCGGTCGGCGTCCATCTCCAGGGCAATGCGGCCGCTGGCCTTGAGGGCGCGCAAGCGCTCGATCATTTGGCGCTGGGCTGCGGCCTGGGCCTGGGCGTTGGCCAGGTTGTCTTTGTCGTAGACGTTTTGCACCGTGGTGGCCGCTTGCGACTGAACCTGGGCCTCCATGCGGCGGATGGCCTGGTTGAGGTTTTCTTGTTGCTGCTGGCGGCTGGACTCGCGGGTGAAGACGGTGCCATACATGTAGGCATCGCGGCTCAGGCCGCCTGCGCGCTGCACCAGCTGGGGCAGTGTTTCGCCGGGGGTGATTTGGTAGATGCCGGGCACTTTGACTTCGCCGCCCAGGCGCACAAACTGGTTGCGTTTTTCCAGGGGCACGGGAATGTCGTCCACGCCAAAGATGGTGACCACGTCACCGGGCTGAAGCTCGAGGTTGTTGGCGGGGTCTTTGTCCTTGATGGCCTTGCCCAGGTTGAAGGGGATCAGGGTGGTTTTGACCTGTTTGGGGTCCAGTCGTTCGATGGAGGCGTAGTCCCAGTTGATTTCGGTCAGCTGTTTTTTGACTTCGGCCACGACGCGCTCGCCGGATGCCTCACGGCCGGATTCGAACTGAACCAGGCTGTTTTTGCGGCTGTAGTAGTCGGGCAGGATGAGGGCGTCGGCCTCGGGCACCAGGTCGGCCACGCGCATGCCGGGCTTGAAGCTGTAGCGCAGGGGCGATGCGACGTTGCCGCGCAGGGTGACGGCGTTGGCAAATTGGCTGCTGATTTTGAACAGGGTGAGGACATCACCGTCGCGCAAGGTGGTTTTGAGGCCTGCGGCGTCGAGTGTGCGTTCTTGCACTTCGCGGGGGGCTTTGGCTTGCTGGTTGTTGACGCGCTCGACCAGGGCTTTGTGCGGCGTGGTCAAGGTTTGCGAGCCGGCACTGTAGCTGAGGAGTTGGCCGATGGTTTCTTCGGCACCGGCCAGCTCAAAAATGGCGGGGGTGTCAGTGGCCCCGCTCACGGCCACGCGGGCACCTGCGGGGGGCACCACGATCACGTCGCCGGGCAGCAGGCGGGCGTCGGCGGCGGTCTCGCCGGCGTGGATGAATTTGTACAGGTCGAGGGTGGTGACGGTTTTGCCACCGCGCACCAGTTGCACGGCGCGCATGCTGCCGTTGGCGGCGGGGCCACCGCTTTCAAACAAGGCGCTGATGAGCGTGGACAGGCTGGAGACGGTGTAGGCACCGGGGTTGCGGGCCTGGCCAACCACAAAGATTTGCATGGAGCGCAGACGGCCGATGCTGGCACTGAGCTCGAAGTTGGCAAAGACGCGGCTGACTTGTTTTTTGAGGTGGGCGTCGAGCTCGCTCGATGGGGTGCCGGCCACGGTGATGGGGCCGACTTTGGGCACGGTGATTTGGCCGTTGCGGTCTACCGGCAGGCGCATGGCAACGTCAACAGCGCCCCAGATTTTGAGGTCGATTTCGTCACCAGGGCCCACCACATAATTGGCGGGCACGGGCACGTCGGTCAGGCTGGGGAAGCGGCTGCGGTCAAACAGGTTGTAGCCGTACAGAGGCAGTGCTTTGCCGGTGGCGTCTTGCACAAAGCGCTGGAATTGGGTTTGGCCCAGCGGGGGCACAGCCCCCAGGTTGGCGTTGACGTTTTGGTTTTGGGCACCGGCACCGACCTGGCCTTGCTGCCCCTGGAGTGCAGCACGGCCACCCAGGCCCTGAATGCCTGCACCCCCCAAGCCCCCCGACAGACCTGCCGCCCCCGCACCGGCGCCCATGGCGCTGGCCTCAGAGGCTTTGCCCAGGCCACCGCTCATGAGGGGGGCCTCGACAGTGACTTCTGCACCCCCACCCGCGCCTTGCGCATGTGCGGGCAAGTTCAAGCACACAGATGCCGCCGCCATGAGCACCCAGGATGCGGTCACAACAGGGCGAGAAATGGCACCAAATTGACGGAGGATTGCGGACATGTAAGAGGGCATGGGTGTGGACACAGAAGTGTCGGGCAGGCTACCGCAATCCCGCACTCCAAAAGTGCGGGAATTTGCGCGCAGGCAAAAACAAGTGTTATCGCTGGCTTCAGCAACAAAGCCTTCGATTTTAATGTATTAAATTTTGTAAAGACGCTGAAATTTCACTTCATGGATGTGCGAATTCAATGATTTTTCGCAAGCTTTTGCGCTTCTGTGCCTGAACAAAGCAACAAGGCTGGCTTCAGACGATTGACCGTGGTGCAGACTGGAGATTTTTCGATGTTCAGACAGACGCTCAATATATTGAAATGAGATATATATAAATCATTGAATTTTTATTGTTAATATAAAGAAAATCGCTTTCAAAATAAAATAAATATGATTTACTTTCAGAATAAATGAAATACTGAATTTTCGTGATCTGGCCTGACCGGCCCGATCAGGCTTGCCGGCGCACGCCCACGGGCAGTTGGGCCACGTCGGTCCACTCGGGCGACTGGAACCACGCATCGCCTAACAAATAGGCGCGCAACATGGGCAGTGCGTCGTTGCCCCAGAACACCTGCCCGTCGACCACGAAGCTGGGCACGCCAAACAGGTTGAGCGCAATGGCTTCGTCGGTGTGGGCTTTGAGCTGTTGTTTGACGGTGTCGCTGGTGACGTCGCCCACGGGCTGCAGGTCGGCGCTGAGTGCCGCCAGGCGCTGGGTGTCGGCAGCGTCTTGGCCGGTGCACCAGACGTGGCGGAAGATTTTTTCGCAGGCAAAGCGGTTGGGGGTGCCGTCGGCGTCGCACGCGGTGGCCAGGCGCAGCAAAGCGAGTGAGTTGAAGGGGTGGCTGGCGGGCAGCTGCAAGGGCGTGCCCTGAGCCCGCGCTTGCCACAACACCTGGCGGTAGGTCCAGTCGCGTTTGGACGGGATTTCGGCAGGGCCCAGTTGGCCGTGGTGCTTGAGCATGGCCCCAAACACCACGGGTTTGTAGACCACGCGGTGGCTGATGCCCTCCAGCGCTTGGGGCAGCGCGTCAAAAGCCAGCCACGCGTAGGGCGAGATGAAGTCCAGGTAAAAGTGGATGGTTTTCATGACGTGCTTTCCAGGGCTTGGCGTTGGCGCAGGCGTTCGGAGATGAGTTCCCAGACGCGTCGTTTTTCTTCGTCGGTGGCGCGACTCCAGCTGCCGATCTCGGGCAGGGTGCGCAGGCAGCCGTCGCACCAACCGGCGCTGGGGTGCATGAGGCACAGCGACACACAGGGCGATGGCACCGAGTGGGGCGCAGGCGGCGTGGGTTCGGCCAGCACTTGCGCGGCGCGTTCGGCGAGTTTTTTCCAGTAGAACTGGCTCATGCGGACACCTCGGTCAAGGTTTGGGCTTGGGCTTGGGTCACATCGGCCACGGGCGCAGTGGTCAGGCGTTTGAGGTCTTCGGGACACAGCTGAAAGACCGCGTGCGGGTGGCCTGCTGCGGCCCAAATCACATCAAAGCGCCAGAGGTCCTGGTCAAGCAAGGTCACTGGCGCATGCAGGTGCGCCACCGGCGACACGCCACCGATGGTGAAGCCGGTTTGCGCTTTCACAAAGTCGGCATCGGCGCGGCCGATTTTGCCCACCAGCGCCGAGACTTTTTTCTCGTCCACGCGACGGTCGCCCGAGGCCACCACCAGCACGGCCACGCCGTCGGATTTGCGTTTGAAAATCACGCTCTTGGCGATCTGGCCCAGCTGCACACCCAGGCCGTCGGCGGCCTCTTGCGCGGTGCGGGCTGCGCCGTCGAGCATGACGGGCGTGTGCGGATGGTTCGCGTTTTGCAGGACCTGCGCCACGCGTTGCACGCCTTCGGGCAGGGTGTGGAGTTCAGCGCCGCACATGGATCAACCCAAGCGTTTGTTGAGGATGGCTTTGGCCACGTTGGAGTTGGGCTTGCGCCCCAAAAAGTCGCTGATGAACACGCCTGCGTCGACCAGCTTGTCCAGATCAATGCCCGTGGCGATGCCCATGCCGTGCAGCATGTAGACCACATCTTCGGTGGACACATTGCCGGTGGCCCCCTTGGCGTAAGGGCAGCCGCCCAGGCCCGCCACAGACGACTGGAAATTCCACACGCCCATTTGCAGCGCGGCCAGGGTGTTGGCCAAGGCTTGGCCATAGGTGTCATGAAAATGCCCGCAGATGTGGTCCACATCGAAATACGGCAAGGTGGCCTCGATGGCTTTTTGCACCTTGAGCGGCGTGCCTGCACCGATGGTGTCGGCCACGTCCACGCGCTGCA
>JACCDU010070746.1_pt1 | contig 26926 bp, 24 predicted proteins | sample 7446081 | NCBI WGS metagenome assembly JACCDU01 (sample SAMN15323447, study PRJNA562643) | freshwater metagenome | isolation source: river surface water | place: USA:Blue River Watershed | collected 2017-08-17
CAAGGACATTGAGGCCTACGAGGAAGCCAACCTGGTCCGGAAGGTGTTCTAGGAGCGCCTTGGAAGGCCCCGAACGGATTGGAAATTGTTCGAACGACTTGGAATCAGTTCGAATGAATCTTGGCGGAGTAGGAGGGATTCGAACCCTCGGTACAGGAGGACCTGTACGCCGGATTTCGAATCCGGTGCATTCGACCACTCTGCCACCACTCCGCAGCGTCGAAACCGAGATTCTAGCAGAGGCCGCTAAGGCTTTCGTGGCGCCATCACACTGGCATTGCGTGGGGCCATGGTCATGTAAACGGTCGGAGCACTGAACAGCGACTCGGTCATTTCGATGGTCAGCGTGCGTTCTTGACGCGTCATGACCAGCAGGCTCTGGCGACCACGAACAGCTGTCACCACGCTCCAACCTTGGGCCGTCAGGTTGTCCAGGAGAAACCGGTAGGCCGCATCTGCATCTCGGCCGACATCGAGCACCGCACGACCGACCCAGTTATCGCCTGCGCCGATGATCAGCGACTGGTCAGCTCGGATAACACTGCCTGGCGGCAGGGCCAGACCTCCGAGCCACTGGCTGGGTGTGGCCTTGGGCGAAGCAGCGTCTGCTGCAGGTGCTGTGGAGCCCAATGGCGTGCTGCTGCAACCTGCCAGCAAGACAGCGCACAAGGTCGTCAGTGTCACTAAGCGCATCGCCTGCTCTCCTTTTGCAGAATGTTCAGGCGACCAATTTATCAACACCACCCATGTAGGGGCGCAGCACTTCAGGCACAGTCAGTGAACCGTCGGCGTTCTGGTAATTTTCGAGCACAGCGACCAGGGCACGGCCCACGGCCAGGCCGGAGCCGTTGAGGGTGTGCACCAGTTCATTTTTGCCGTTGGCGTTCTTGAAGCGGGCCTGCAGTCGGCGGGCCTGAAAGGCTTCACAGTTGGAAACCGAGCTGATTTCGCGGTACACGCCTTGTGCCGGCACCCAGACTTCGAGGTCATAGGTTTTGCTGGCGCCAAAACCCATGTCGCCGGTGCACAGGCTCATCACACGGTACGGCAGGCCCAACTTTTGCAGGATGACTTCGGCGTGGCCGGTCATCTCTTCCAGCGCTTCGTAGCTCTTTTCGGGGTGGACGATCTGCACCATCTCGACCTTGTCGAACTGATGCTGGCGAATCATGCCGCGCGTGTCGCGGCCGGCGCTGCCCGCCTCGGAGCGGAAGCAAGGTGTGTGCGCCGTCAGTTTGATGGGCAAGTCCGCTTCGGCCAGGATCTCATCGCGCACCACGTTGGTCAGCGTGACTTCGGAGGTCGGAATCAGGTAAAGCGCCTGACTGTCTTCGCCGCCTTCCTGCCCACCCTTGTTGGCGGCAAACAGATCGGCTTCGAACTTGGGCAGCTGACCGGTGCCGCGCAGCGTGTCGGCATTGACGATGTAGGGCGTGTAGCACTCGGTGTAGCCGTGCTCGCGCGTTTGCGTGTCCAGCATAAACTGGGCAAGGGCTCGGTGCAGTTGCGCGATCGGGCCACGCATGAAAGTAAAGCGCGAACCGGACAACTTGATGCCGGTGTCGAAGTCCAGACCCAGCTTCTCGCCGATTTCGACATGGTCTTTGACCGCAAAGTCGAAAGCTTTGGGCGTACCCCAGCGGCGCACTTCAACGTTGCCCTCCTCGCCCTCGCCCACCGGCACGCTGTCGTGCGGCAGGTTGGGCACGGCCAGCAGCAGACCCTGCAACTCCGACTGGATGACTTCCAGACGGGCAGCCGAAGCGTCCAGTTCGGTCTTGATGGCCCCCACCTGCGCCATGACAGCGTCGGCCTCTGCGTGCTGGCCCTTGCCCTTGAGCATGCCGATCTGTTTGGACAGGCTGTTGCGCTGGGCCTGCAGTTCTTCGGTGCGGGTTTGCAGCGTCTTGCGCTCGGTTTCGAGGGCGCGGAAGGCGTCCACATCCAGGAAGGCTTGCGGATTTTTGCGGGTCTGCAGACGCGCGATCACGGCGTCGAGGTCTTTGCGGAGGAGAAGGATATCGAGCATGGAAAGATTGTAGAGCTCAGGCCTGGTCGGCCTGAGAGTCCGACTTCAACCCCTTGGGCAGGGGAAACTTCATGGTTTCCTGCACGCCTTGCAGGCTGCGCACCGAAACGGCACCCAGCTCGCGCAAACGCGCAATCACGGCCTGTACCAACACATCGGGCGCAGAAGCGCCTGCAGTCAGGCCGACGCGCGGCTTACCGGCAAACCAGTCGGCGTGCAGGTCCTCGGCCGAGTCGACCATGTACGCGGGGGTGCCCATGCGCTCTGCCAGTTCGCGCAGGCGGTTGCTGTTGGAGCTGGTGGGGCTACCCACGACGATGACCACATCCACCTGCGGACTCAGCAGCTTGACCGCATCCTGCCGGTTCTGGGTGGCGTAGCAAATGTCCTGCTGCTTGGGCTCGCGCACTGTCGGAAAGCGGGCCTTCACAGCCGCCAGTATCTCGGCCGCATCATCCACGCTCAACGTGGTCTGCGTGACCACGGCCAGTTTGGCGGTCTGCGCCGGCTGCACACGCGCCACATCGGCGGCGTCCTCGACCAGGTGGATGCCACTGTCGAGCTGCCCCATGGTGCCCTCGACCTCGGGGTGGCCCTTGTGGCCAATCATGATGAATTCGTAGCCTTCCTTGTGCAGCTTGGCCACTTCCACATGGACCTTGGTGACCAGTGGGCAGGTGGCGTCGAAGATGCGAAAACCACGTCGCTCGGCTTCCAGTTGCACCGCGCGGCTCACACCGTGCGCACTGAAGATCAGCGTGGCTCCGGGCGGCACTTCGGCCAGGTCTTCTATGAAGATCGCACCCTTGTCCTTGAGGTCATTGACCACATAGGTGTTGTGCACGATCTCGTGACGCACGTAAATGGGTCGGCCAAATTTGGCCAGCGCATGCTCGACGATGTCGATGGCGCGGTCGACGCCGGCGCAAAAGCCGCGCGGCTCGGCCAGCAGGATTTCATTGGGCATCAGAGCACCCCGATCACATGCACTTCAAACGTCACCGGCTGGCCAGCCAGGGGGTGGTTGAAGTCGAACAGCACGGCGCCATCGCCAGCCACCTCAAGCACGGTGCCGGCGTAGCTGCCCAGGCCATCGGGCGTGGGAAACTGCACCACGTCGCCCAGCGTGTAGCGCTCCATCGGGTCGCCCAGTTCGTTGAGCAGCTTGCGCGCCACCCACTGCTGCATGTCGGGGTTGCGCTCGCCAAAGGCCTCGCCAGCCGGGATCTCGAGGGTGGTGCGGGTGCCCTCCTCCAGTCCCAGCAGGCGCTGCTCCATGGCGGGAGTAAGTTCGCCCGAGCCCAGCGACAGCGTGGCAGGCTTGTCGTTGAAGGTGTTGATGATGTCGCCCTGCGGACCGGCAAGGCGGTAGTGCAGGGTCAAAAAGGAGCCGGGCTCGACGATGGGCATAGGGTTTTCCGGGTTGTCGCCGCCAAAGGGGCGGGCGCATAACAAAGCCTCTATTGTAAAAACCCGGCCAAAGACCCCGAAACAACACACAAGGGCGCGCCGGGACGTTCCAGGGAGGAACTACAGATGGACATCCGGGACTTGCCGGCGCAGGCGCGCCCGCGCGAAAAATTGCTCGAACGCGGACCTCAAGCGCTCAGTGATGTGGAGCTGCTGGCCATCCTGCTGCGCACCGGCATGGCCGGCAAAAACGTGTTTGCACTGGCCGAGGAGCTGCTCGCGCCCGGTGGTGTGGCCGGCCTGCTCAATGCCAGCCGCAAGCAACTGCAGACGCACAAGGGACTGGGACCAGCCAAACAGGCCGAATTGCTGGCAGTAGCAGAGCTGGCGCGCCGCTCCATCGGCCAACAACTGCGAGAGCGCGAAGCGTTTCACACGCCAGGCGCCGTCAAGCAATACCTGCAACTTCACCTGGCCCACAAGACACATGAGGTGTTTGCGGTGCTGTTTCTGGACAGCCAGAACCGGATGCTGGCCCTGGAGGAACTGTTTCGCGGAACACTCACACAGACTTCTGTTTATCCACGCGAGGTCGTGCTGCGCGCCCTGCACCATGCCAGCAGCGCTGTGGTGCTCGCGCACAACCACCCCAGCGGCTCGGTGCAACCCAGCCGGGCCGATGAAGCCCTGACACACAACCTCAAAGCATCACTTGCACTGGTCGATGTGCGCGTGCTCGACCACATCATCGTCGGGCACGGCCAGACCCTGTCCATGGCCGAGCAGGGACTGCTTTAGCGCTCAGCCCCCAGGCGTGAGCAGCACCACCAGTGCCCCTGCCCCACCTTCGGCCGGCTTCGCCTGCACGAAGGCCATGACCTGGTTCTTTTGCACCAGCCAGCTGTGCACCTTGTTTTTGAGCACCGGCGTTTTACCAGGCGATCCCAGGCCCTTGCCGTGCACCACGCGAATGCAGCGCAGGCCCTGGCGATGGGCATCGCGGATGAACTCGGCCAGCGCCAACCGCGCCTCGTCACTGCGAAGACCGTGTAAATCGATCTCTCGCTGGATCGCCCAGTCACCCTTTCGCAGCTTGCGTGTCACATCGGGGCCGATGCCCGGGCGCCGAAAGCTCAGCGATTCATCGGTTTCTAGCAGGGTACTGACATCAAAGCCGTCGGACAGCGAATCGCGCAGGGCCGCCGCCTCGTCCTGATGGAACTGCCGGGCCACGGGTTCAGCGGGCACCTTGGGCAAGCGGGCGTGCTTGCGGTCGGGCAGAGCCTGTACGGGTCCTACTGCAAGAGCAAATAGATTGCGTTCGGCTTCGCGCTTTTTTGCCTGGGCCGCACGCGCAGCCGCCTCGGCCTGGGCAAGTTCATGCGCGGCCTTGAGTTCTTTCTGGACTTTTTTCAGGTCCTGCAACGAGTTGAGCTTCATGCCCCAGCCCGGTTACGCATCCAGTCGGCCGTCTGGAAAAAGCTCTGGTTCAGGCGCTTGTGCAACACCGGGTCGACACCGGTTTCGGTCATGGCCTGGTCCATGCAAGCCAGCCACTGGTCGCGCTCGGCAATGCCGATCGAAAACGGCATGTGGCGCATGCGCAGGCGCGGGTGGCCAAACCGCTCCTGGTAGTGCTGCGGGCCACCCAGCCAGCCACACAAAAACCAGAACAGCTTGTCGCGCGCATCCTGCAGCGTGCTGCCGTGGCTGGCACGCAGCTGGGCATAAGCCGGCTCCAGGTCCATCAGGTCATAGAAGCGGTCCACCAGCGCGCGCACTTTGGACTCGCCCCCAATCCATTCAAACGGGGTATCGAAAGCGGGTTTTTCTTCAATCTGCATGGTGGTGATTGTCCCAGTTCGCTCGAACTTTACTGCGCCGCCTGACGCAGCGTCTGCACGACAGGCTGACGCAGCACTCCCGCCAGGCTCAGGCTGCCTGCTGCCCAGGCCAGCACAGCGCCGACCGCGCCACCTGCCAGCGGCGCCCACCACAGCGGGGTCCAGGCAAAGTCAAAGGCATAGCGCGCCAATGCCCACCCCACCACCAGTGCCATGCCACTGGCCATGAACCCTGCCAGAAAGCCCACCCCCAGCAATTCGGCACGCTGCACCTGCGCCAGCAGGACACGCCCTGCACCCAAGGCCCGCATGATCGCGTATTCACGCTCCCGCGCCTGGCGGCCCGCGCCAATGGCTGCCAGCAGCACCATCACACCGGCGGCCAGCGTGAAGGTGAACAAAAATTCGACTGCCTGGATCACCTGGTCCAGCACCCGCTGCACCTGCGCCAGCGAGGCACGCATGTCCACACTGGTGACATTCGGAAACTTCTGCACCAGCACACGCTCAAACTGGCGGTCGCCCTCGGGCGTGCGAAAGGCTGCCAGCCAGGTGGTGGGCAACTCAGGCATTTGGGCCAAGGGGAAAAGCATGAAGAAGTTGGCCCGCATCGACGCCCAATCCACCTTGCGCACCGAGGTAATGCGCGCCTCGTGGACGATACCGCCCATGTCAAACCTCAGCCGGTCGCCCATCTTCAGTCCCAGCGTCTCGGCGATACCTTGTTCCACGCTCACACCATCGCGCTCGCCCGGCGTCCACTGTCCAGCCAGCAGGGGATTGTGGGCAGGCAGCCGGTCGGTGTAGGACAGGTTGAACTCCCGATCCACCAGGCGACGAGCGCGCTCGCCGGAGTAATCCGAAGGCCTGACCTCACGGTCATTGACCGCAACCAGACGCCCCCGCACCATCGGGTACCAGTCCGGCGAATGCACACCTGCAGCCTGCAGGTGTGCCAAAAATGCCTGCGACTGCTCTGGCTGCACATTGATAACAAAACGGTCTGGCGCGTCGGCGGGCGTCGCCTGGCGCCAACTGGCCACCAGATCGGTGCGCAGCAGCACGAGCAGGGCCAGCGCCAGCAGCCCCACCGACAGGCTGCTGATCTGCACCACCGCAAACAGTGGCCTGGCCGTCACTTGCCGCGTGGCCAACCGCAGCCAGCGTGGCGCCTGCTCGCCGGGGACCAGTTGTCGCAATGCCCAGAGCATGCAGGCGGCCAGCCCCGCAAACAGCACCAGCGCCAAGCCAAAACCGCCTACCGTGATCAACCCCAGCTTCAAATCACGACTGACCATCAGCAAGGTCAGCGCAAAGCCTGCCAGCCCCATGGCCAGCACCAGACCAGAGCGCAGCTGCAGGGCGCCCAGATCACGCCGCAGTACCCGCAGCGCCGGCACACGGGCCAGTTGCAGCACCGGCGGCAAGCCAAAAGCCACCAGCAGGGTCAAGCCCATGGCCAGCCCCAGCAGGGCTGGCTGCGCACTGGCGCCGGGCAGTTGCGTTTCCACCAGCCCTTGCAGCAAGCTCACAAAGCCCAGATGCACGGCATAACCGCCCGCCACACCGACACCACTGGCCAGCAAGCCTGCACCCAGGAATTCGGACGCATACGCCAGCGTGAGCGTGCGCTGGCTCTGCCCCAGCACACGCAGCAAAGCGCAGGCGTCCAGCTGCCGCTCGGCAAAGCTGCGTGCGGCCAAAGCCACCGCCACCGCGCACAGCAGGGCCGCCAGCAGAGCCACCAGGTTGAGGAACTGGCTGGCGCGGTCCAGTGTTTGTCGCATCTCGGGTCGGCCACTTTCCAGCGACTCCACCTGCACGCCGCGCAGGTTACTGCCCTCGGCCTGCTCGCGCGCCCAAGCTGCGTAGCGGTTGGCCACGCCTTCAGGCCCTGCCACGGTCATGCGCCAGGTCACTCGGCTGGCCGGCTGCACCAGCGCGGTCGAAGCCAGATCGGCTGCGTTCATCATCACCCGCGGTGCAAAGTTCATGAAGCCCGCGCCACGGTCCGGCTCGCGCTCGATCACACCACTGACGCGCAGCTCACGCTCGCCCAATGCCAGGGCCTGACCCACTTGCAGCGCCAGTGCGTCCAGCAGGGCTTCGTCCACCCAGACCTCCCCTACGGGAGGGATGCTGTCCTGTGCAGCCCCAGCTTCGCGCCTCACCTGCAGCACGCCGCGCAAGGGATAGCCAGGCGCCACGGCCTTGAGCGCCACCAGACGGCTTGCGCCATCGGTCACCGGCACGCGGGCCATGGTCGGAAAACCCACATTAGTGTTGGTCACCAAGCCGCGCCGCACCGCCTCCTGCATCAAGACCTCGGGTGTGGGCTTGTCACTGACGACCACCGCATCGCCACCCAGCAACTGCCGGGCATCACGCCACAGGCCCGCCTGCATGCGGTCGGCCAGAAAGCCCACGGCAGTGAGCGCGGCCACGGCCAGGGCAACCGAAAGCATCAGCAAGCGCAGCTCCCCTGCGCGCAGATCGCGCCATAGCTGACGCCAGCCCAGTCGCAGTCCGTGATTCCATCCTTGAGCGTTCATGTGCCGACCTTACCGCAGATGCCCAATGCCATGGGTGAAGCAGGCTTTCAACCACTTCAAACTCCGCTCCCCAAAGAATAATTGACGTCGATCAAGCCAGAATTTCGGCTGCGGCCTATCATTTGGTCCATGAAAGTCCCATGGCTCCTGGTTTCTTTGGTGCTGACTGGTCTGCTGCAGTCGGCGCAGGTATTGGCCCAACCGCGCCCGCACTGGGATGCGGTGCTGCTCAACGACAAGGCCTTGTTCCATTTTGACCCGCACTCGGTGACCGCCAACGGTCATGTGCGTACGTTTCAAAGCATGGTGGACTACAAGACCCCTCAGGAAACGACGGGGGGCAAGCGCTACCTGTCCACAGTGACCGAGGTACAGCTGAACTGCAAAAACGGTACCGCACGGATCATGCACCTGTCCTACCACCCAGACAGCATGGGCGGTGGCAAAGAGGTCTACAAGGAGGGCATGATCCGCGAGTGGATGGATGTGCCTGCGGCCTCTCCCATCGAGCGTATCGCCAAACGCATTTGCTGAGGCCCTCGCTCAAGGACCGGTATCAAACTTTGGCCAGCTCTGGCTGGGCAATCAGCCGCTCGGGCGCGCTGAAGCACAGAAACCGCTTGTTGGTTGCACGGCCGATGGCGCACAGGCCTACGCGCTGTGCAACATCCAAGCCCATTTGTGTAATGCCGCTGCGTGAAACCACCACTGGAATGCCCATCTGGGCCGACTTGATGACCATCTCGCTGGTCAGTCGGCCGGTGGTATAGAACACCTTGTCACGACCATCGATGTCGTTCATCCACATCCAGCCAGCGATCGTGTCCACCGCGTTGTGTCGTCCCACGTCCTCCACAAACAACAGCATCTCCTCGCCCTGAAACAGCGCACAGCCATGAACAGAGCCGGATGATTTGTAGGTGGACTCCTGAAGGCGGATGGCGTTGACGATGCCGTAGAGTTGTGCCTGCGTGATCTGCGCCTGCGGCAAGTCGATCTCGTCGATGTGAGCCATCAGATCGCCGAACACGCTGCCTTGGCCACAACCCGTGGTCACCACCCGCTCGGCGCTGCGCTCCACGCGAACCTGTGCTTCGTTGCGGGTCTTCACAGCAGCCACTCCCGGCTCGCCCACCTCCCCTTCACCAAGGCTCCAGTCCACCGTGATGGATTCGATCTGGTCGACCGCATCAATCAAGCGTTGGTTACGCAAGAAACCCAAGACCAGCAGCTCCGGATCGCCACCCAGCGTCATCAGGGTCACAAGTTCCCGCTTGTCCAGGTAGACCGTCAACGCCCGCTCAGCGGGAATCGCCGTATCGGACACTTCTCCAAACTCGTTGCGCACCGTCACCCGACGGGTCAGGGGCACCTGAGCCCGGGTCAGACGGGGTTTGAGTGCTGAGAAATCGGAAACGGCAACAGACATGCATGGAGCCTAACGCAAAAATCCCCCGCCGGAACCGACGGGGGATTTGCACATGGAGGAAAGAACTGTCAGCCCTTGCCGGCGGGTTTGGCTGCTGCAGGCGCAGCCGGCTTGGCTGCTGGCGTTGCAGGCGCCGCGGCTTGCTGCTCGGCTGGCTTGTAGGGGCCAGGATCAGCGCAGGCGGGTGTTGCTTCCTTCGAGGCGGGCTTGCCCTTGCCAGTGGTCTTGTAATAGTGGGCCGCCACCTTCTCGCGCGATTTGCACAACTGGTAATCGGCAACTTTGTTGCCGTGCGCCGTCTTCGCAGCGGCCTCGGCAGCTTTGGCCTTGGCTTCTTCGCTTGGGGCCGGTAATTTGGCCAGTGCGGCACCGCTGAGGGCCAGCGCAGAAATCAGCAGGAGGGTCTTTTTCATGGGGTTCTCCGGGATCAGGCGGTGGTTGCAGGCTTGGCGGCCGGGGCCACCGGCTCAGTACGCTGCGCAGGAATCTTGCCCGCCTGAATGTCGTTGTACCAAAGCTCGTGGTGTTCCTTGGCCCAGGTTTCATCCACATAGCCGTGTCGCATGGCGCTGTAGGCGCCGCGCATGCCGATCGTGCCCATATAGATGTGACCGATGAACATGGCGATCATCAGGAAGGTCGCTGTGGCGTGCACCATGTGGCTGATCTGCATGGTGCTGCGCTCGTAGACCAGGCCGGGAACCAGCTTGTCGAGCACCAGGCCCGAAGCCACCACGATCAGGCCCAGGAAGAACACACCTCCCCAGAACACCAGCTTTTCACCCGCATTGAAGCGGTGTGAGGGCACCTCTTGCGAAGAGAGCAAGCCACCACCTTTGAGCAGCCAGGTCAGGTCCTCGGCACGAGGCAGGTTGTCGCGCAGGAAGGTCAGAAAGACGATGACCAGCGACACCGCAAACAACGGACCGGCGAAGTTGTGAATGTTCTTGAGCGCATAAGTCAGCCAGCCAAACAAGGCGTTGCCAATCACGGGCTGGATAAAGAACTTGCCGAAAGCCATCACGATGCCCGATACCGCCAATGCCACAAAGGCAATCGCGTTGGCCCAATGAGCAGAACGCTCGAACGGGGTGAAGCGCTCGATCTTGCGACCAGTTTCTGCGCCGTGGAGCTCAATCGTGCCCTTGCGCCAGTAAAACAGGGCCACCGCGCCCAGGGCAATCAGCACCAGCGAGCCACCATAGGGGATCAGCCAGTTGTTGCGCACCTGGCGCCAGGCTTCGCCGGCGTTGGTCAGACGCGAGCCAGGGTATTGCACAAAGGGCTGGATCAGGTTGCCAGCCTCGGGTGCCTGACTTTTGGGCAGACTGCTGTAGCCCGTCACGCCTTGTCCGACCTGGCGCCAGACAGGCGCGTTGTTACCCGGCTGCACCTTGCCTCGCTCGGCGTTGGACTGGTCTTTGTACTTGGGATCGCTGTCAGCGTCCGGTGCGATCTGGAAGATGTTTGCGCTCTTGACGCCTGCAACCGACGCATCGGCAGGCGGCGCGTTCTGCGCCCAGGCCGAAGCGCCAAACACGAGACAAGCGCACATCAGGATGAAGCGACGCATGGCGTTCTCCTTGGCGCTCACTTGGGCGCGCGCTGGTGGTCGTTCATGCCGTAGTTGGCACGAGCCTTGAGCTGATTGGACCAACTGGCCTTGTCGTTGGCCGTCCAGCCAGGCTGGGTGAAGGCCGCCACACCGGTGCCGGACTGAGCCGGCTTGTCGCTGCGAATGCCAACCTGGTCTTGGGGTTTTTCACCACAGGCGCTCAGCGCCAGGGCTCCCATCACAGCAGACAAAAGAAGAATCTTGCTCATGGTCAGGCTCCTTGCTTGGCTGCAGAACCGTAGGCGGTGCCCCAGCCCCAGACTTCGGCGCCCTTGCCGCGTTGCACGACGCGCTGGCGGAAAATCTCGGACACAACGTCACCATCACCGGCTAGCAGAGCCTTGGTCGAGCACATTTCGGCGCATGCCGGCAGCTTGCCTTCAGCCAGGCGGTTACGGCCATATTTTTCGAACTCGGCTTCGCTGCCGTTCTCTTCGGGGCCACCGGCGCAGAAGGTGCATTTGTCCATCTTGCCACGCACGCCAAACGTGCCCTGGCTGGGGAACTGGGGGGCGCCGAACGGGCAGGCGTACGAGCAGTAGCCACAGCCAATGCACACATCCTTGTCGTGCAGCACCACGCCTTCTTCGGTCTTGTAGAAGCAGTTGACTGGACAGACTGCCATGCAAGGCGCATCAGAGCAGTGCATGCAAGCCACCGAAATGGACTTCTCGCCGGGCACACCATCATTGAGCGTGACAACGCGGCGGCGGTTAACGCCCCATGGGACTTCGTGCTCGTTCTTGCAAGCGGTGACGCAGCCATTGCACTCGATGCAGCGCTCGGCGTCACAGATGAATTTCATTCGTGCCATGTCGTGACTCCTTAAGCGCGTTCAATATTGCAGACCGTGGTCTTGGTCTCTTGCATCATGGTGACGCTGTCATAGCCATAGGTCGTGGCTGTGTTGACCGCCTCGCCACGCACCACCGGGGCTGCGCCCTTGGGGTAGTAAGCCAGCATGTCAGCCCCCTGCCAGCGGCCGGAGAAGTGGAACGGCATCCACACCGTGCCAGTGTCCACGCGCTCGGTCACCAGGGCTTCCACATTCAGGCGCGCACCGGTCGGGCTGACCAGCCAGACGCGCTCGCCGTTACGAATGCCGCGGTCAGCCGCCGTCTTGGGATTGATCTCGACGTAGGCTTCCTGCTGCAACTCGGCCAGCCAGGGGTTGGAGCGGGTTTCCTCGCCACCGCCTTCGTACTCGACCAGACGGCCCGAGGTCAGAATCAGCGGGAACTTCTCGTGCACCTTGTCGGCGATGTTCTTGTCCTGCACCGTCTTGTACAGCGTGGGCAGGCGCCAGAAGGCCTTCTTGTCATCGTGCGTCGGGTACTTGGCCATCAGGTCCGGACGGGTACCGTACAACGGCTCGCGGTGCTGCGGAATCGGGTCCGGGAAGTTCCAGACCACAGCACGCGCCTTGGCGTTGCCAAACGGATGGCAGCCGTGCTCTTTCATGAACACGCGGATCATGCCGCCAGAGCTGTCGGTCTTCCAGTTCTTGCCTTCGGCGGCTTTCTTCTCGTCCTCGGTCAGCTCATCCCACCAGCCCAGCTTCTTGAGCAGGATGTGGTCGAGCTCTGGATAACCGGTGGTGATGTCTGCGCCCAGCGAGTGCGAGCCGTCTTCGGCCAGCAGGCTCTTGCCCTCACGCTCCACGCCGAAGTTGGCGCGGAAGTTACCACCGCCGTCCATGACGTGTTTGGAGGTGTCGTACAGGTTGGGCGAGCCGGGGTGCTTGAGTTCGGGCGTGCCGTAGCAGGGCCAAGGCAGACCGAAATAGTCGCCGGTGAAGTCGTAGCCGGTCTCTTTGTCCTTGCCGCCTTTGGCCTTGAGGGTCTTCACGTCGAACACGTTCATGTTCTTCATGTGGGCCTTCAGACGCTCGGGGCTCTGGCCGGTATAGCCAATGGTCCATACGCACTTGTTGATTTCGCGCAGGATGTCCTCGGGCATGGGCTCGTCCATGCCCTTGACCTTTTGCATCTTGTAGTTCTTGGACAACTCTTTGGCAAAGCCAAGCTTTTCGGCCAGCTGGTGCATGATCATGTGGTCGCTGCGGCTCTCCCACAGCGGATCAATGACCTTCTCGCGCCATTGCAGCGAACGGTTGGAGGCAGTGCATGAGCCACTGGTCTCGAATTGGGTGGCCGCCGGCAGCAGGTAGACCGCCCGGTTGGGGTTGAGGTCCTCAGGCTTGCCAGGCATGGCGGCCATGGCGGCGGTGGCGCTGGGGTACGGGTCCACCACCACCAGCAGGTCCAGCTTATCCATCGCGCGCTTCATCTCCAGACCTCGGGTCTGCGAGTTGGGCGCATGGCCCCAGTAGAAGACGCCGCGCAGGTTGCTGTCCTGGTCGATCAGTTCGTTCTTTTCGAGCACGCCGTCGATCCAGCGCGAGACGGTGATACCGCTCTTGCCCATCATGGCCGGGCTGGCGTACTGGGACTTGATCCACTCGAAATCCACGCCCCAAGTCTTGGCAAAGTGTTTCCATGAACCCTCGGCCAAGCCATAGTAGCCAGGCAGGGAATCAGGGTTGGGGCCGACGTCGGTCGCGCCCTGCACGTTGTCGTGGCCACGGAAGATGTTGGTGCCGCCACCGCTCTTGCCGACATTGCCCAGAGCCAGCTGCAGGATGCAGGACGCACGCACCATGGCGTTGCCGATCGTGTGCTGTGTCTGGCCCATGCACCAGACAATGGTGCCGGGGTTGTTGTCGTGCAGCATCTTGGCGACCTTGAACATCTGGTCTTCCTTGACGCCACAGGCCTCTTCCACCTTGTCGGGTGTCCACTTGGCCAGCACATCGGCCTTGACGGCATCCATGCCGAACACGCGGTCATTGATGTACTTCTTGTCTTCCCAACCGTTTTTGAAGATGTGGTACAGCAGGCCAAACAGGAATGGAATGTCCGTGCCCGAGCGGATGCGCACGTACTCGTCAGCCTTGGCTGCGGTGCGGGTGAAACGCGGATCGACCACGATCATCTTGCAACCGTTTTCCTTGGCGTGCAGCATGTGCAGCATCGACACCGGGTGGGCTTCAGCGGCATTCGAACCAATGTACAGAGCGACCTTGCTGTTTTGCATGTCGTTGTACGAGTTGGTCATGGCGCCATAACCCCAGGTATTGGCCACACCAGCCACTGTGGTGGAGTGGCAAATGCGCGCCTGGTGGTCGCAGTTGTTGGTGCCCCAGAAGCTCACGAACTTGCGCAGCAGGTAGGCCTGCTCGTTGTTGTGCTTGGATGAGCCGATGAAGTAGACGCTGTCCGGACCGCTGGCCTTGCGCAGCTCCTTCATCTTGGCGGAGATCTCTGTCAGGGCCGTATCCCAGCTGATGCGTTCGTACTTGCCGTTGACCAGCTTCATGGGGTAGCGCAGGCGGTACTCGCCATGGCCATGCTCACGCAAGGCTGCACCCTTGGCGCAGTGTGCACCGAGGTTGATGGGCGAATCGAACACCGCCTCCTGCCGGACCCAAACGCCGTTTTCAACCACCGCGTCGACAGCGCAGCCGACCGAGCAGTGGGTACAAACTGTGCGCTTGACCTCGACTTTGCCGGCACCCATGCCCTGTGCGCCGGTACCACCGGCAGCATGGGCCTTTTGCACCAGGCTAAGCTGGCTGGCCGCCAGGCCGACGCCAACGCCAAGGCCCGAACGGCGCAGGAAACTGCGTCGGTCCAGTGTAGGCAAGGCCTGCGAAAGACCGCGGCGCAGACTGTGAACAAACGAGGAAGAGGCAACGCCCGCAGACGCGCCCTGTTTTTTGGTCAGCAACATGGAACGCTCCAGTTGGATGATGGGGAAGACGGATGGATCAGACGCGGGTGGTCTGGTAATAACGCTTGACGTGCTCGCTCAGGCTGTAGCCGCCGCCACGTTCGGGCTTGGGCAGGGGCGCCTCGACTTTGGCGCTCACGCCTTGGACTACCGAAGGCAGCACGCTCGTGGCAGCTGCCACTGCACCTACAGTGGCCGCACCCGCAAACAGGCCTCGGCGGGACAGGGTCGATTTCTGGTCTTGCATGGTGATCTCCTCGTGTGCCCAGCAAAGGCTTAGGCAAACTTTTGCATATTCGCCGATATTAGACACCGACTGCGGCACAGCAATAGGGTTAACACGGTGCAACGGTGCATTCAGTCTCAAATTGAGACATCACAACAAATCAAATCCCTGCGCTTCCACGCTGGCAAATGTCTCTGTCAGGACGGCCAGCCGTCCGTAAAAAACAGCCCGGGGGTGGCCGGCGATGGCCTGACACAATGGCGACAGCCAGGACTGGAGGTGACGGCTGAAAAACTCTGCCTGGCGGGTCAGATTGCACACCGCCACATCGTCGCCAGCGATCAGAAAACGCATGACTTCAAAAAGATAGGCCACATGGTCTTCGGTTTCTGGCATCTGCTCGTTGCGGGCCAGGCCAAGAGCCATCAGGTCATTTCGCAGCTGCACCAGCGGCTTTTCATTCAAAAAGCCACTGATGTAGTGCGAGCCGAACAGATAAACCTCCGGTTTACCCACGCCGCCGAACAGGGCGTTGTACTCTTGGGCGATCTCGGCAGCCGTCATGGCTCGGGCCTGCGCCACCAGCTCGCGCCAGGGTTCTTCCAAAAATCCGCCCTGCTCGGGGGCTTCGGTCACGGCCGCCTGCAATTGCGCCAGCAGATCTTGAGCTGGGGGTTGGTAAAACAATGTGGCCAGCAGGCCATACATTTCGGCGCGCGCGACCTCCTCGTCAAGCGCGCTGGATCGTTGCAGTTGTGTGCTCATGCGTTCAAGACCTCGGTTGCTCTGGGACGGGCGCGATGCGCACTTCGCTCTCGGCGGTGTAGATGTCCACCACCCGGCAGTCGCCGCACATCTTCAGACGCTCCAGCGCCGCGCCCTGGAACATGCTGTGACCAGAAAGGCGGCCCAGCATGGCCTCGATGGCCTTGAGCGTGCCAAACGGTTTGCCGCATCGCACGCAGGCATAAGGCGGACTGTGGTGCAGGCGACGGGCCTGGCCGCGCTCGGGCGTGAGCAGCAGACGTGGCTGCAGCGTGATGGCCTGCTCCGGACAAGTCTTGGCACACAGGCCGCATTGCACACAGTTCTTTTCGATGAATTTCAGTTCAGGCTGCTGCGGGTTGTCCTGCAAGGCCGACGCCGGACAGGCCCCCACACAGCTCATGCACAGCGTGCAGCGATCCGGGTTGACGGCGATGCTGCCCAGCAGTGATCCTGCCCCAGGCAAGGCGATGGCCTCAGGCGCAGTGGCCACCTGCAGGGCTGGTGCGTGGGCCAGCAGATGGTCCAGCGCGAGTTCCAGCGTGCTGCGTTTTTCCGCCAGCACCGCATGCCGGGCGGACACACCAGGCCCCTGTGGCACGGCTGCACCACGCCCGGCCAAGCGCTGCAGCTCGGCGTCGAGCGCCTGCGGATGGCCTGCCTCGATCAGCGAGAAGTGGATGCCGGTGTAGCCCAAGCCGTTCAGGATGCTTTGTGCCACCGCCATCTGCTCGGCCAAAGCGGTTTTGTATTGCGGCGCCTCTTCTTCGGTCAGGAGCACCACAACCTGGCGCGCGCCGTAGGCCACGGCAGACAGCCAGACCTCCAGACCCAGACTGGCGGTGTGCCACAGCCCCATGGGAATGAGACGCGCCGGCACACCCTGCATCACCTTGAGCTGGGCCCCACGCCCGAGTTCATCGATGAGCCGCTGCCCCTGTGCCTGGCTATGCAGCAGCAGTGCAGCGTCCCGTCCTCCGGCGCTCTGGTAGGCCTGCAACAGGATTCGGATCTTGTCACCCTGCTCGGGTGCCCGTGGGTAAGCATAGGTCAGCGCACCCGTGGGGCAGGCCGTAGTGCAGGCACCACAGCCCACACACAGATTCGGGTTGACGACGATCTGCTGGCGCGCCTTGTCTGAGCGAATCGCCTCGGCCGAACAGATATCCACGCAGGCGTTGCAGCCGGTTTTGTCATTGCGGCTGTGGGCGCAGAGTTTTTGCTTGTACTGGAAGAAACGCGGTTTTTCGAACTCCCCCACCAACTCGCGCAACTTCAGCAGGGTCTGCAACTCACGTCCATCCCATCGGAAATAGCCCTGCGGCAGTGCGTGTTGCAGGAATCCTGGCGAAGCCTGCGGACCACGCAAGTCCAGTACCAGATCAAAGCGCTCGGTTTGCGCCTCCGGGCTGCGCGAGAAGTCGATGGCGCCCACTGCACCACAGGCCTTGACGCAATCGCGATGGCCGGTGCACCGAGCCAAATCAATCTGGTAGTCCAGACCGATGGCCTGCTCCGGGCAAGCAGCCACACAGGCATTGCAGCGTGTGCACAGGTCCAGATCGATCGGGTTGCTGGCCGACCAACTCACGTCAAAGGCCCCCAGCCAGCCACTCAGGCTTTGCAGCTGGCCGGCAATCACCGGGTAGCGCCGGGACTGGCTGCCACCGGCCTCACCCGGGCCATCGGCCCAGAGCGTGACTTGCAGCGTGTCAGCCAGCAGGTCAGCAGCACGCTCGGCCGCATCCAGCGGCCCGAGAATCAGCACGCGGCCTTCGCTCTTGTAGGTCACTGTGGGCACTGGCTCCGGCTCGGGCATTCGAGCCGCCGCCAGCAAAGCTGCCATCTTGGGCGTGGCATGCGCGCCATCCCCGCTCCAGCCAGCGGTTTCGCGGATGTTGACAAAACGAATCGGAGCCACAGCCCCTTCGGTCTGCTCGGCCAGTTCCGCAAACAAGCGTTGCTCCTGGGTGCAGGCCACCACCACGGTGTCCCGGCCTTGCACGGCGCGCTGGAAAGCGCCCGCCTCGCGGCGGCAGAGGTTGGTGTGTTCGGTCAGCTCCTCACCCAGCACGCTGCCCAGAGGGCGGGTCTGCAGGGGCAAGGTCTGGTTGCAGTTGCAAATCAGGGTGGTCATCTTGTAAGGTGTCCGTGGTCACCGGAATAAGCGGCGACTGTGCCACAGTTTGCGTGTCCTGCCCTGGCTCCGCACTGGCAACGGGGTCTTGCGGGTGACGGCCTGACTCCTCAGAGGTCTCGGGCACCAACTTGAGAAACTGCGCACTCGCCATCTTGGCCAGCATATCGACGGGCATGGGATCGGGCTGGCTGTAGTCGTCGATGTAGATGTCCAGACCGTCCATCACATTGAAATGCGGGTCGGCAAAGAGCTTTTTCATGGCCGCATTGCGCACTTCAGGGCCCACCCCGTTCTGCATGAAAGGCTGGAAATCGGACTCGGGTGTGAGCTCTCGCACATCGTCGAGCGTCGGAAGTGGCGGGTTCTCGGGAACTGCATCTGGCACAGTTCCCGCAGCTGGCGCAAGCAATGGCGAAGGCTCCGCAGTAACGACCGGCGAACGCACCGGCTCAATCGCAGTAGCCTGCGCCGCAGCTTCCTGCTTGCGACGGGACCAGCGACTGAAAAAACTGTCGCTCATGCCCCCTCCTGGCGGTGTCCGCCTTTGCGTTTGCCTTCGGTGCTGATGCTCACGGGCTGACCAAAACGGTCCGTCAGACGCTGAAAGCTCTGTGGTCGCTGACGGCGTTTGGGCTCAGGGGTGTAATGCTGATCGGCGAATTCGCGCACCCACTGCACCACATCGGCTGGAGCAGCCACGGTTTCGACAGTTTCCTGGGCATCCAGCCAGCGGCCTGCATCGTGGTAACTCAGGCTGACAGCCTGCGGCACGGCCACAGACTCGTTGCCGTCTTCGGGTTCGCTCATGCGCCAGAGTACAAAGAACGCCGGCACGGGCGAGGTCACATTCAGCCAGTAGCCTTCGGCGTCATCAGAAAAGAGTTCCACCGTCCAGTCCGGGTAGAGCCACAAGGCTTCCTGATCACTGCTGCGCAGGCAGCGCGGCTGCTGGCCAAACCCGCTCTCGTGCAACACCACATCGGCCAGCACCCAGCGCCAGGGTTGCCAGCGAGCCATAGGGCCCTGCACCACCTCACGGCGCATCAGCACTGAGACACGAATCTGGGGGCGAGGGATCATGGTCATGCGAGGGTCCTGGTAGTTCAGCCATAAATGGCGTCTTCGCGCGCCGGCAGGCGCAGCAAGAATACAGCCCCTTGGCCCGGCGTGCTCTCAAAATCCAGCGTGCCCCCATGGGATTGCACCACCGACCGGCTCAGCCACAAACCGACGCCCATGTCACGCGATTGAGGTGACTTGAAAAGGCCAAACACGTCATCGCGGACCTGCGGATCAATGCCGCATCCGTTGTCCTGCACGCGCAGTTCTATCCAGCCCTTTTGCAGACTGCACGTCAGGGTCACGCGCGGCACAGCCGGCTGGGCTTTGGCGATCGCCTGAATCGCATTGTTGAGCAGGTTAAGCACCACCTGCTGCAACTGGGTGGAATCCCCTGTCATGCGCAAGGCCGCAGGCAAGACCAGTTCAATGGTGATGCCCATCTGACTTGCCCGCTTGTGCACGATGTCGGTCATGCCCCGCAGCAGCTCGACAAAGTCCAGCTGTCCAAAACCGCTTCGCCCGATCGTGAACATGCCACGCAAGGTCCTGATCATGCTGCCGGCACGGTGGCTGTCGTCGCGAATGAGACCGCACAACCTGCGCACTTCCGTCAGGTCGGGGGGATCCGTCAGACAGGTCTCGATGAGCTCGGACTTGAGCACGATCGTGGTCAGGGGCTGGTTGACTTCATGTGCGATGCCAGAGACCAGCGCGCCCATGCCCGCGGTCTTGTTAGACAGCGTCAGCTGTCTGATCATTTCCTCGCGCTCTCGTAGCAAATGCGTCAGGTCCAGTGACTGCTGTTCGGCACGCGCCGTTTGCTCGCGCTGAGTCAGAAGATCGTGTTCAGCCTGTGCACGCTGCTGCTGGAACCGGTGCACCAGAATCTGCATGAAGCCGAAGTTCATCAGACTGATGCCCAGAAACTGTCCTGCGAACAACACCAGCTGGTCCCAGCCGGCGTCATACAGGCCAGCAGCACCCCATCCGGCCCACAGGCTCAGGCATTTGATGCCCAACGAAATGGACAGCACCAGGCCACTCCATTGCACGCTGCGAGCCCCTGCAGAGCCATGCTGGCGACGAAGGGCCAGACCCGCCTGGAAATAATCGAGGCCGTTGACCGTGTAGAAGGCAAAAAACACCAACATCATCTGCGCATAGGAGGCCCCCGAAACAAAGAGCCACCCGTTGATCAGCAGATAAATCAGATTGAATATGCCCTGACCCCATATCCATTGTCGGGATACAGGCGCATTGAGTGAATGCAGGGTGTACTGGCGGCCGTAATTGCCCAGAACCATCAGCACCTGGCCAAAAACCGCCACGGCCCAATCGGGCATCAGGCCCTGGCTGCCCAGAAAAACAACACCGGCCGCGCTGACCATGCCCGAAACGCTCCAAAGCGCGACATGACGGCGCTGGCTCTGATAGCGCGAGAGGCTGACCCAGATGATGCCGTGCAGCATCAGGTACACCACCGCATTCATCATGTAGATGGTGCGAACGTCCAGTTCCAAGTTGCCCCCGTCAAGGTTCCCGGAAACTGCCGCCGGACCGGCCGGCAAGCATTATGCCGCCCTTGCTGCTTGCAGCCGGACCGCGCAGTACTTGAACTCCGGGATCTTGCCAAAGGGGTCGAGTGCCGCGTTGGTCAGCAGGTTGGCCGCCGCTTCGCGGTAGGCAAACGGGATGTAGACCACGCCTTCAGGGGTGCCGTCGTCGCGGCGCACCACCAGCTCCACTTCGCCACGACGCGAGGCCACTTGCACCCGCTGGCCGGGTACCAGGCCCAGCCGCTGCAGGTCAGCGCCGCACATCGACACCGTGGCCGCGGGCTCGATCGCGTCGAGCACCGTGGCGCGGCGTGTCATGCTGCCGGTGTGCCAGTGTTCGAGCTGGCGACCGGTGATCAGCACCATCGGGTAGTCCGCATCGGGCCGTTCGTTGGCGGCAATCAAACCCGCCGGCACCAGCTGTACACGGCCATCGGGCGTCGGGAAATGGTCGTGGAAGACGATGGGCTGGCCCGGGTCGTCGGCACTCAGACAGGGGTAGGTGACCGAGCCGGCGTTCAGGCGCGCCCAGTCGATGCCGCCAATGGCCGCAGCCATGGCCTGGCGCATTTCTTCGTACACGGCAGCCACGCCGGCATGCTCGCCTTCGTAGTGCCAGTCCAGGCCCATGCGCTGCGCCATTTGTTGGATGATCCAGAGGTCGGCCTTGGCGTCGCCCGGCGGCTGCAGGGCCTGTCGACCCATCTGCACCGTGCGGTCGGTGTTGCTGACGGTGCCGGTTTTCTCGGGCCAGGCGCTGGCGGGCAGCACCACATCGGCCAGCCAGGCGGTTTCGGTCAGGAAGATGTCCTGCACCACCAGGTGCTTGAGGCTGGCGAGCGCATGGCGCGCGTGGTTCAGATCCGGGTCGCTCATGGCCGGGTTCTCGCCCATGATGTACATGCCGTGCACCTTGTGCGGGTCGCTGTCGTGTGCCAGCGCCTTGTGCATGATCTCGACCACGGTGTAGCCGGGCTGATCGTCCAGTTTCGTGCCCCAGAATTTCTCAAACCAGTCGTGCGCAGTCGCGTTGCTGACGCGCTGGTAGTTGGGGTACATCATCGGGATCAGTCCCGCGTCGCTCGCGCCCTGCACGTTGTTCTGGCCACGCAGCGGGTGCAGGCCGGTGCCGGGGCGGCCGATCTGGCCGGTCAGGCTGGCCAACGCGATCAGGCAGCGCACGTTGTCGGTGCCATGGATGTGCTGGCTCACACCCATGCCCCACAGGATCATGGCCGCTCTGGCTTTGGCATAGGCCCGCGCCACTTCGCGGATGGTCTCGGCTGGGATACCACATATGGGCGCCATGGCCTCGGGGCTGAAGGCCTGCACATGGGCCTTGAGTTCTGCCACATGGTCGGCGCGTTCGCGCAGGAATGACTCATCGCACAGGCCCTCGGTCACCACCACATGCAGCATGGCGTTGAGCAGGGCCACATCGCTGTCGGCCTTGAAGGGCAGCGTGCGCCAGGCGTGGCGGCCAAGGTCGGTGATGCGCGGGTCCACCAGCACGATGCGCGTGCCGCGCTGGGCCGCGTTCTTCATCCAGGTGGCGGCCACCGGGTGGTTGTTGGTCGGGTTGGAGCCGATCACGATGATCAGATCCGAATGCTCGACATCGCGCACAGGGTTACTCACCGCACCCGAGCCCACGCCTTCAAGCAGTGCCGATACGCTGGACGCGTGGCACAGGCGGGTGCAATGGTCCACGTTGTTGCTGCCAAAGCCGGTGCGCACCAGCTTCTGGAACAGGTAGGCCTCTTCGTTGCTGCCCTTGGCCGAGCCGAAACCGGCCAGCGCCTTGAGACCGAACTGGTCCTTGAGTTCGCGCAGAGGCCGGGCAGCGGCGTCCAGCGCTTCTTCCCAGCTCGCTTCGCGAAAGACTTCACGCCAGTCGGTGAGGCCGTCGAGCAGCGACACGTCCTTGGCCACGCCAGGTTTGCGGATCAGCGGCCCGGTCAAACGATCCGGGCTGTGCACATAGTCCATGCCAAAGCGGCCCTTGACGCACAGGCGGCCTTCGTTGGCAGGGCCGGCGCGGCCCTCGACACTGACAATCTTTTCGTTCTTGACCTTGAAGGTCACCAGGCAACCTACCCCGCAGAAGGGGCAGACCGAGTCGACCTCGCGGTCCACTTTCTGCGCGCCGATGTGGCTCTTGGGCATAAGGGCGCCTGTGGGGCAAGCCTGCACGCACTCACCGCAAGCCACACAACTGCTTTGACCCATGGGGTCGGCCAAGTCAAACACCACCTGGGTGTGCGCGCCGCGGTGGGCCAGACCGATCACGTCGTTGACCTGCAGGTCGCGGCAGGCGCGCTCACAGCGGTTGCACTGGATGCAGGCGTCCAGGTTCACGGCCATGGCCGGGTGCGACAGGTCGGCCGGCACCGCCTCGCGACGCAGTTCGGCCAGGGCGGGCCGCACCTTCACATCAAGGTGCTCGACCCACTGACTCAGCTCACCATGCGGTGCCTCGGCCCGGTCGTCGAGCCATTTGTAACCCTGCTCGGGCAGGTCGGCCAACAGCATCTCGAGCACCATCTTCTGGCTCTTGAGGGCGCGTTCGCTGTTCGTCTGCACCTTCATGCCCGCTGTGGCGCTGCGGCAGCAGCTGGGCGCGAGCGTGCGCTCGCCTTCGACTTCGACAACGCAGGCGCGGCAGTTGCCATCAGGCGCCAGGCCCTCCTTGTGGCACAGGTGCGGGATGGCGATGCCCAGGTCTTTGGCGATGTTGAAGATGCTTTGGCCTGCAGGAGCCTTGATCGTCTGGCCGTTGAGGGTGAATTCGACGGTGCTCATGCCTTGGCCTCCGCGCCCACTTCATGCGGGAAGTAGTCAAGCACGCAGCGGATCGGGTTCGGCGCCGCCTGACCCAGACCGCAGATCGACGCATCGCCCATGACCTGCGCCAGATCGTCCAAGGTCTCGCGGTCCCAGACTTCACGCGCCATCAGTTGCGCGGCCTTGTCGGTGCCCACGCGGCACGGTGTGCACTGGCCGCAGCTCTCGTGCGCAAAGAACCGCATCACGTTGAGCGCTGCATCGCGTGCCTTGTCTTGCTGGCTCAGCACCATGACCGCGGCCGAACCGATGAAGCAGCCATAAGGCTGCAGGGTGTCAAAGTCCAGCGGCACATCGGCCAGCCGTGCGGGCAGGATGCCGCCGCTGGCGCCACCGGGCAGGTAGGCATAAAGCTCGTGCCCGTCGGCCATGCCACCGCAGTATTCGTCGATCAGTTCGCGCAGCGTGATGCCTGCTGGAGCGAGCTTGACGCCCGGCTGCCGGACGCGGCCGCTGACCGAGTAGCGACGCAGGCCTTTGCGGCCGTTTCGGCCCTGTGCAGCAAAGCTGTCGGCCCCCTGCTCGACCAGCTCACGCACCCAGTACAGGGTCTCGAAGTTGTGCTCCAGCGTCGGGCGGCCGAACAGGCCCATCTCGGCGATGTAGGGCGGGCGCAGGCGCGGCTCGCCACGCTTGCCTTCGATGCTCTCGATCATGGCGGATTCTTCGCCGCAGATGTAGGCCCCGGCGCCACGGCGCAATTCGATGCGCGGCAGTGGACACGGCGGGTCGGCCTGCAACGCGGCCAGCTCACGGCTCAGCAGCTGACGCGCCTCGTGGTATTCGTCTCTCAGATAGATGTACACCGCTTCACAACCCACTGCGCTGGCGGCGATCAGCATACCTTCCAGAAAGCGGTGCGGGTCTGCTTCGAGCAGCGTGCGGTCCTTGAAAGTGCCTGGTTCGCCCTCGTCGATGTTGACGGCCATCAGGCGCGGGGCCGGCTGGCTGCGCACGATGCGCCATTTACGCCCTGCCGGGAAACCGGCGCCACCCAGACCACGCAGGCCGGCGTGTTCGAGCACGTCGATGACCGAATCGGCACTGCGCTCGCCACTGGCAAGCTGCTGCGCTAGCGCGTAGCCCCCGGCAGCGCGGTAGGCCTGCAGGCCGATGGCTGCGGTCAGGGCGTTGGGTGCCACATCCTGAGCCGCCACCAAGGTCTTCACCTCTGCCACCGTGGCGCAGGCCACAGCCTTTTGCCCCACCTGAGCGGCAGGGGCTTGTTCACAGCGCCCCAGACAAGGCGCAGCCAGCACCTGAACAGAAGCCCCCAACTCGCGCTGCAGTTGCGTCAGCAAGCTGCCTGCGCCAGCCAACTGACAGCTCAGGCTGTCGCACACCCGCACCGTCAGCGCAGGCGCGACCTCATCGTCCTTCAGGATCTGGAAGTGGTGGTAGAAGCTCGCCACCTCGAACACCTCCACCACCGGCAAGCGCATTTCGGCGGCCAGCGCCACGATGTGGCGCTCGAACAGGGCGCGGTAGTGGTCGTTCAGTGCGTGCAGGTGCTCGATCAGCAGGTCGCGCCGATGGCCTTCAACCGGCACCGGTCCGATCAGGGCACGGACTTCGGCGCGTGCGGCATCGCTGGCCTGCCGCCCTTTGAGCTGGGCACGGGGCTGACGCAGCTGTTCGCGCACCTGACCGAGGCCAATGCGGGTTTCGGAAGGGGTGGAGGCCTGCATGCGGATTCTTGAAAAAAGGATTCTTCAAATTGTAGGAGCCCGCCCCGCGGGCGAATGTCTGCTGCGAGACGATTCGCCCGCAGGAGCGGGCTCCTGCCGGGGGTGAGCACACTCAATAGGTTTCGAGGTGCAGGCGCCCTTCTTTCTTGAGTGCGGCGCCAATGCCTTCCCAGTCCAGCCCGGCCTGCTGCGCAATATCGCGCAAGGCCATGACCACGCCCTCCTCCATGCTTTTCAGGCCACACACATAGAAACAGGTGTTGCCGTCCTTGAGCAGCGCGGCGATATCGGCGGCGCGGTCGCGCATCGCGTCCTGCACATAACGCTTGGGTTTGCCGGTTTCGCGTGAAAAAGCGAACTCGATGTCGATGAAGTCCCCGGGCAGGCTGTTGAGCGGACCGAAATATGGCAACTCGGCTGGCGTACGGGCACCGAAGAACAGCATCAGCTTGCCACCTTCGAATTTGCCGCTGGCGCGCAGGCGGCGACGCCATTCCGTCATGGCACGCATCGGAGCAGAGCCGGTACCGGTGCAGATCATCACGATATTGCTCTTGGGGTGGTTGGGCATCAGGAAGCTGGCGCCGAACGGGCCGATCACCTGCACCTTGTCGCCCACCTGCAGGTCGCACATGTAGTTGGAGCCGACGCCTCGCACCGGCTTGCCGTCGTGGTCTTCGAGCACACGCTTGATGGTCAGCGACAGGTTGTTGTGGCCCGGGCGCTCGCCGTTGCGCGGGCTGGCGATCGAGTACTGACGCGCATGGTGCGGCTTGCCGTTGGCATCAACACCGGGCGGAACGATGCCAATCGACTGACCTTCGAGCACCGGGAAGGGCATGCTGCCGAAATCCAGCACGATGTGGTGGGTGTCGTAGTCCTTGCCCACCTCGGTCACGCGCAGATTGCCCGTCACGGTGGCAGTGATGGTTTTGTCCTGTGACTTGGGGCCGTAGAGGTTGGTGTAGGCATGGGCGGCCGACCAGGGCGGGAGGGTGGCACCAAACTGTGCCGAGTTGAAAGCGGTGCCGGTGGCTGCGGCAGACACCGAGGCGGCCGATGAGGAGGCAGCGCTTTGCACAATCGACTGGGCTTGCGCAGCGGCTTCGCCAGCGTCACCGCCGAGTTCGGTCAGTTGTTCATCGCTCAGCTCGGCCGGCAGTTCGTCCCAGCCCAGTTGTTCTTCGATGGTGTAGGCCTTGGCCTTGGGCATCATGCGCCAGTTGTCGATGGAGCCGGTGGGGCATGGCGAAATGCAGTCCATGCAGAGGTTGCAGATGTCGGCCTTGACGACGTAGTTGCGCGAGTCGTGGGTGATGGCGCCCACGGGGCAGATGGCTTCGCAGGTGTTGCAGCGGATGCAGATTTCGGGGTCAATGACGTGCTGCTTGATGAGGGTCGATTCGGTGCTCATGCGGGCTCCTCGTTCTTGTCTGATGCGTTGTTTGTCTGTACGGCTGTGGTTTGCAGGTGCCGCAATGGACTGGGGTGAGGCCGGGTTCCTCATGCTGGAGTACCAGAAATCGTCACCCGGCCTCACCCCAGTCCATTGCTCTGTGCCTGCTTTGGTGTTCGCAGTCTACAGAGGTCAGCCATACCATGCAGTCGTCAAAGGCAGGGGGCGGGTGACGATTTACGGTACCCCGTCATGAGGAACGCGCTCCCTGCCTTTGACGACTGCTGCCCCCCCCAAAAAGAGGGCAGCAGTCAGCAACGCATCAGTTGAAGCGGACGTATTCGAAGTCCACCGGCTGACGGTTGATGCCCATGACTGGAGGGGCGATCCAGTTGGCGAACTTGCCCGGCTCGACCACGCGGCCCATCAGGCTGGCGACGAACACGCGGTCCTCGGCGCTGGGCAGCCAGTCGTTGACTTTGGCGTTCCATTCGGCGTCCGACACCACACGGCCGTCCGGGCTGACCTTGACGCCGGCCAGCGTGCCGATGTTGCGGTGGAAGGCCTTGTGCGGCACC
>JACCDU010456353.1_pt1 | contig 26899 bp, 24 predicted proteins | sample 7446081 | NCBI WGS metagenome assembly JACCDU01 (sample SAMN15323447, study PRJNA562643) | freshwater metagenome | isolation source: river surface water | place: USA:Blue River Watershed | collected 2017-08-17
AGTAATCAGAGCATTTACCAATGAAAAGTTTGGACATCCATTTGGAAGAAGTCTATTCCATTACGCCATTTATAACGCCACAGTGGAAGTTAATAAGCCATATGCCAAATATCTAGTGGATTTATATGAATATGCCCGTTGGGACAAATCAGCCAGCACACTAGAACAGCTCAAGTGGTCGAAAGAGCTATTTGAAGCTGACATACAAGATGAACCTGAAGTGCTTGCTTCATGGATCAAACATTACAATCCATTGACCAAGCAAAAACAGCTGGTAGATGGAATCTGCGTCTATTCACCTACCAAGCAGCAGCTCATCATGATCATCAATGATCCTGAGCATGATGTGGTAGAGGAGTGGACTTTACCCACTAAGATCTGTACCAAGCAGGGCGACAATAAACCTGTGTTCATCGCTACTAACTTTGATCTTACAATTTAGCGCACTAGCGCATACTTAAAACAAAGCTGCTACATAGATAGCAGCTTTTTCACGATCATTGCTTTAAGGCTGGTTTTTGTTAGAAATAGACGGTAGATTTGTCCTGTAACAGGACAAATCACCCTATTTTTAGATATAAGTTATTAAGCTCACCTATTGAGCTCGCTATAGTATTAATATTCAACAAACAAACTAAACTTGGGTTGATCATTATGGATAGCCAAAAAGAACTAGCTTACTTAAGCTTGAGAAAAGAGATAAGCGACTTTCTCAAGAAAGAATCTACTCAAAATAAGATCTCAGAATACTCAGACAAAGTACTAGCCAAATCCCATATAAAAAAACACTTAGTTTTATCAGGGAAAGGTAGTATCGATGATATTCAAAAAATTCTTGATGAGCTTTTGTAAAATTATCATTTGAAGCTAGATTGATTAGGAGTATACAGGTGAGCCCCAAAGAAGAAATTTACATAATTAAAGAAACAATTAAAAGTATCAAAGAGCAATCTAAAAATGCAGAATCTTCACTTATTCAAAGTGAGTCTGATCGTTTAGCAAGGCTTGAAGCAAGACTCATTGAGCTAACTGATCTTTTGAATAGCTCGACAACAAAACCAGAGTATTTACCAGATGAGTTAGTGGAACTTTTAGATGAGGCAATTGAATGTGTTTATGCTGATCAAGAATTGCCATCTAACATAGATGAGCTTTATGAATGGTTTGAGGATGAAGGTATTGATCACATGGTAGCAGCTGAGGCTACATTACCTTTTGCATTAAGTTTAGGAGAAATTCTACAAAGCTTTGCAGACTTAGAGGTCGCTGATGATAACGATGTGTCTGTGAATCAAGTTACAGACCAGATGCGTATTACATATGCTAGAAGATTAATTCAAGAGGCTATGGACTCGTTTTATTATATTCGCTCAGTCTATTGCGCAGAGGTTAAGGGATCTGGGGATAAGGTGGCGTTTTTAGGCTGCACTGCAGAAGAGCAAGGCCAGCATGGAACAGGTGTAAGTTGGTGGGGGCTATATAAATCAAAGAATGATTTTATAAATGATGTTAAAAATTCAAATTGGCTAGTTTTTGATACTGACATTGATTCTCTGACTGATCAGAAAATTTTAGAGTTATATAATCAAAATTAATTTATCTGAAATAGATGGAAGAGATTTTTTAGAGTTTAAGAAACAAAGCTTAAGTTGTCGTGAATTCCGACAAATAGAAATTGTCTGGATTTACGACATTTCCATGACTTAAGTGTCAAAACTTTTGATGCTAAAAATAACTAGCTCATTATCTGAGCCTGCAGGATATTAAAATTTCAAAATAATATCTTAGGAGCTAATTATGAGCGGAGTTGCAATTTTCTTAGTGTTTTTTATTTCAGCCCTGATTAATGGCTATCAGAAAAATCCTTCATCAGAGCCTGATAAACCTAAAGAGCAGGCTCTGAGCGTGGATAAAAACCATGATAATGGTAATGTTAAATAACCGAGGTTTTCAAAAATTATTAGTGTTTAGCGCTATTTTTATAGCTACATGCGCTAGTGCCGAGCAAAAATATAATCCCTATACCAATAAGTTTGAAACTGTTAGACCTGATGCGGTATTGAAATATAACCCTCATCAGAACGAATGGCGTTATGCTGCACCAGATGCCCAACCTAAATATAATCCTATGGAAAATAGATTTGATCTAGCACCGCCTAACTATCAGCAGAAATACAACCCGCATCAAAATCGCTGGGAAACAACAGCCCCTGATGCGCAGTTAAAATACAATCCATACTCGAATCAGTTTCAATACGCACCCTTAGGAGCAGAACTTGAATACAATCCTTACAGCAATAAGTTTGAATTTCCAAATCAGTAAATTTCTATTCGTCATAGCTTTATAAGAGTATGCGGAGGGAATAAATCAATTTAGGATATAACTAACTATTCCATGGGCTCTAAAACACCTCTACAAGCGTCACTACAACTACGCTAAGGCTGGAGTAAGCTTGGGCGACTTCATACCAAGAACTTCAGCGCAGTTTGATATGTTTGCGTCAGGGCAATCAACCAGTCGAAGTACAAGTCTCATGAGCACCATCGACCGAATTAACAGTAAGATGGGACGTGAATCGATTAAGTTAGCCAGCGATGATTTCGCTAGACCTTGGAAAATGAAACAGGGGGATAAAAGCCCTCATTACACAACTAGCTGGGATGGGTTGGTTGAAGCTTAGTGCAGAATCGTTATCAATCTAGTTATAAATTTCTATTGAGAATAGAATGGACAAATAACTAATCAAGTAGAGAAACAATGAAAAAATACTACCGAATTATGCTTGGCCAAAAGAGTATTCATGCCGCTGAGGGATTTGCAGGAAACTTCATTGGCGCAGATTTTAGAATTAATGAAGATCTTTCAGGCAAACTGCCAGATCAGTGGAGAGACTTCAATAAACTATACATTCCCAAGTATCTTGAAAATCACCCTGATAAATCTAAGGTCGCAGCAGGTCTAGCATGTGGCTTTCTATGGACTATATCGAAAGGTATTCAAAGAGGGGATATCGTTATATGCCCTGATGGAAGTGGCCAATATCATGTTGGAGAAGTCACAGGTGATTACCTTCATGCGCCAAATCAAGTCTTGCAACATAGAAGACCAGTTCACTGGTATCAACACACTATAGCTCGCTCAGACATGAGTGAAGCATTGAGAAATTCGACTGGAGCAATTGGAACACTTAGCGATATTTCTAAGCATAGCGAAGAGCTAGAAAGGTTGATTGGTGGAGAAACAAGGCCAACCCTTATTTCAACTGATGAAACAGTTGAGGATGTAACTAGCTTTGCACTTGAAAAACACTTGGAAGATTTTCTAGTTTCTAACTGGAAACAGACTGAGTTGGGCAAACATTATGAAATCTTTGAGGAAGAGGGTGAAATCGTTGGTCAGCAATATCCTACTGATACAGGTCCAATTGATGTTCTTGCTATTAGTAAAGATAAGAAAGAGTTGTTGGTTGTTGAGCTCAAAAAGGGTAGAGCTAGTGATGCTGTGGTTGGGCAAATTCAGCGTTATATGGGCTATGTGCTGCAAGAGCTCGCTGAGCCTAACCAGAAGGTAAAAGGAATAATTATCGCTTTAGATGATGATCAACGTATTCGAAGAGCTTTAGTAGTGACAACAAATATTGAGTTTTATCGCTATCAAGTTAGCTTTAAATTGCTAAAGGCTTAAAGCTATCAAGGAGACCTAAATGTGTTCTGTCGATTGGAAATTGTTTCTTGAGTATCTGAAGGTTTTGTTAACATGGCCACCTGTAGCCTTTTTGATTGTCGTAATTTTCACTTCTAGATTTAGAAGTTATATTGCAGATTTATTGGCACGAGGTTTCAAAGCTAACATATTTGGAAATCAGATAGATGTAGCGCCTAATCAATCAAAAGTAAAAATAGAAACAGAGGCATTGCTTGGACAAAAAAGGACTGGAGCTGTAATTAAAATCAGTAAGGCGACGATTGGGCGGACCAGAAGTAAAAAGCCATTACCGCCAGAGCTTGAAAATGACCCGCATGCTAAAGATGCAATTCAGTGGGTGAAAGAAAATCCAGAGTTGACTGTTGTTGAATATAAAAAAGTATCTACTTATCTAGGGTTTGAGAGATTATTTAACGCGATTTATGGCACACAAATTTCATTGTTAGATTTTCTCGCATCCAGACCAAATGATGTTATTCCGGCTTGGCAATTAGCTAAGTTCCATGCAGAGTTTTTGACTAAATCAGGATCTGTGGCATATGAGCTTGCTGAGTATATAAATTTTTTGGCTAATTTCGCTGTAATAGAAGCAAAAAATAATGGATTAGACTATCAGATCACACAGAACGGGATTGACTTTTTGCAATATATAAAATCTAGTTATCCTGCAGTTTGGTATCAAAGAGCATTTTAGAAACTCTCTCAACACCCCACTCAGAACCGCGAAAAATGGCCTTGTAACTACTTGAAAACTAAGGTGAAAAACACGCTTTACTACTCTCAAAATCCAGCGCTAGTAACCGTAAAAACTTTTGACGCTTTTAGCATGGTTCAATCAATACCGAAATTTGATCCAAGGCTAGCGCACTCTAGGACAGAGCCTCGACTCTTTTAATCCGTTGGTCGCGCGTTCGAATCGCGCACAGCCCACCAAAATATCAAATTAAAAAAAGCGGTTACAGTAATGTAATCGCTTTTTTTATGCCTATTAAATCACTACACACCTACTACACACTTTTTGGGTTAAGAATTTATCGGTTCACAGTATTTTTTTAACAAATAATTAGACGAAAACTTATGTGTATCATTTCTATCAATAGTGTTGGCATATAGAATTAACAAAATCGAATCGATGGATGAGGCAATACAACAAAGGAAAACCAAGCAGTGCTATTTGGAAACACCCTAAGTCTCATAGATGATTAACAAACAAGTCAGGCTAAGTATACATTTTAGAAAGCATTAAATGTCAGATAAAAATCTCACTCATACTGGAACAAAATTTATACGCAGATCAAATAATGGCAACATCAATAGCTTATTTATATCGAGATTGTGAACTTATGGCTTTGGCTCATGCATTATAATATCTGGTTATCTCATCATTTCGGTGATGAGTGACATTACTTTCTTCATAGGGTGTAAAAATGGAAAGAATTGCTTTAATCACCAAATCTAAAAAAGTAAATCGATTAATTTTCCTCCTCTCTCTAGTTTCTGTCGTGATGAGTTTCCTTGATCTGTGGATGGACTTGGAAGCCGGATTCATTCAACATTTTTATGCTGAATTGGTTGTCTTTGTTGTTTTATTAATCATCTGTTATTTGACACTAAGCGAGAAAAACGACTTAGACTATTTCACTCTCTCTGCGCTAAGTGAAAAGATTGAATCATTGCATTATGAGAAACGTCGCAATGAATTGCTAAGTAAATCGCTTTATGAACGAATTTTGAAACAATTCAAATCTTGGGGCTTCACTAGAGCAGAAATTGAGGTGGCTACTTTACTCATTAAAGGATTTAGTATTAAAGAGATTGCTAAATTACGTGGTATTGCTGATAAAACGGTTAGAGAACAATCAAGTGCCATTTATAGAAAATCTGGTATTCATAGTCGTTATGAATTAGCAGCATTTTTTATTGAAGATATCCTATAACATTACTCAATCACTGTCGGCATCTTCCCTAAAAGTAAGTATTAAAAAAGCAACTATTTCTAAGTTTTTAATTTATTTGCTTTTGTAGTACATATGTCCAATTCAATTGCAGGGCCATTTCGGCATATCATCCACACCATATTCTTAATAAAATTGGAGAGATGCTTGAAACGTATCTATTTCGCAATTGGTTTTTTTTCTTGGTTTATCGGTTTGGCGCAAGCAGGCATCGGAGATATTGCTCCCGATTTCACCCTCAAAACGGCAGATAACTCCAGCTACACTCTTTCACAAAACAAAAACAAAGTGATTTACCTAGATTTTTGGGCGTCATGGTGTGGTCCATGCAAAAAATCTTTTCCATGGATGAGCAAGATGCAGGCTAAATTTTCTTCTACCGACTTTGAGGTTATTGCAGTGAATTTGGATGAGCGCATGGAAGATGCTCAAGCTTTTTTAAAACAAACACCAGCACAGTTCAAAGTGTTATTCGATAGCAAAGGCGGCTCTGCCAAACTTTATGAAGTAAAGGGTATGCCTACAAGCTTTCTTATTGATAAAAACGGCAAAATTTTATTTGAACATCGTGGTTTTCAAGAGCATGAAGCTTTAGAGATGGAAAAGAAAATTAAAGCCGCTATTGAAGGCTCGGCGAACTAAGGTTATCGATCATGATACGAAGCTTTGTTATTTTTTCTTGCGTGATCTTTTTATTCAGTTTACAGGGATGTGCAGAAGTTAAACCTTGGGAAAAAGGACATCTTGCAAAACCCGACATGACTTTTCAAGGGGATTCTCTTGATACCCGCTTTGTCGAGCATACCTACAGTAGTAAAGAGGGTTCTTCTGGTGGTAACGGTGTGGGCGGAGGTGGCTGTGGCTGTAACTAATTCTTCGACCGATTCAGCCAAAATCGCATTAGGCTTATTGCTAGCTGCAGGCTCAGCATTGTCACAACAAGCTAAGGCGGCTAGCAATATTGAGCGGGGGGCACTCAGTCTCAAATACTTGGACTACAATGACTATCAGCCCGGAAGAGACCGAATAACTATTCATGCGCCCTCATTAAATCTGGTGGCGCCAATTTCTGAGCAGTGGTCAGTCAATACCTCAGTCATATCTGATGTAATCTCTGGAGCGTCTCCTGCATATCATACTAAGCGAATAAGAAAATTAAATGATCATCGCAAAGCTGGAGATATTGCATTAACGCGGTACTTTCCTTCTGGCACATTTACTTTTGGTACCAGTGTCTCTAGTGAATCTGACTATTTGTCAAAATCCTTTAATATTCAAGGCACTCTGGAATCAGATTCTAAGAACACTGTTTGGAATGCGGGATTCGCAGTTACAAATGATTTTATACATCCCTCTTTTGGTGGGATTCGAGACAATAAGCGCACTGCGGATTATATTGTGGGGGTCACACAAGTTTTAACCAAAGATGATATTGCGCAACTCAATTTTCGCTACTCGCGCATAGAGGGTTACACGTCCGATCCCTATAAGTGGTTGGATAATCGTCCGGAAACACGCTATATTGCTAGCCTATCAGCGCGTTGGAATCACTATATAGATGCTTTCCAATCGACCGCCAAGATTAATTATCGATACTTCACTGATAACTGGGGTATCCATTCACATACGCTTTCGCTGGACTATATTCAGCCTGTTGGTGATGGTTGGACGGTTGCGCCTTTGCTCCGCTTTTACACACAAACAGAAGCGAGGTTTTATGTGCCCACCGATCCGGCAACTGGAGATAGTCCCTCTTTCCCGGCTACTGATCAAGCTTACTATTCATTAGATCAGCGATTATCCGCTTTTGGTGCCATCACTAATGGTTTGAAAGTCAGCAAAATGCTGGGTGAAGATTGGTTACTCGATGTGAAGTATGAAAGATATTTACAAAAGAGTCAGTGGGCTTTGTCGGGAAGCGATGACAAAGGCTTGGATGATTTTTATGCGCGAAGCATACAAATTGGTATTACCAAGTTCTTTTAGTGATTGTTTCTTCGCTGACGCTAGTTCGATTATATAAAGCGCTATATTGATATGCATCTTCATCGTTTTGAGTTTAATGCTATGGCTTCGGCTTGCGAGATATCGCTGATGCATGAATCACGCGATTATGCGCAGCAGGCGGCTAACGCAGCGATTGTGGAAGTTCAGCGTATAGAGAGGAAATACTCGCGCTATTTGCCTGATAGCGTGGTGTCAGAAATCAATAGTGCAGCTGGAAAAAGTTGGACTACATGTGACGATGAAACCATTAAATTATTGAATTTCGCAGATGCAATGTATCAATCCAGTGATGGACTGTTCGATATTACCAGTGGAGTTTTTCGTAGAGTTTGGGATTTTAAACAAGCTGAATTACCCGAAGAGCAAGCTTTAAGCTCCGTGCTTGCGTTGGTGAATTGGCAACAAATTAGTAATCGCGAGCATCTTGTTCGTCTTGATCGTGCTGGGATGGAAGTTGATTTTGGTGGGTTTGGTAAAGAGTATGCGGCGGATCAAGCAGCCCAAATATTGTGTCAGCAGGGTATGCAGCATGGGGTGGTTAATTTGGCCGGTGATATTCATGCGCTTGGTCCTAAGTTAGATGGAAGCCCATGGATAATTGGGATAAGACATCCCCGTATACAAAATCAAACCATTGCCCAGATCCCCTTATATCAAGGGTGTTTGGCGACCAGTGGTGATTATGAAAAGTATTTCGAGTTGGGTGGAAAACGCTATTGCCACATTATTCATCCAAAGACCGGTTATCCAGTGAGTTATTGGCAGTCAGTCAGTATCGTGGCACCGAGTACGATTGTAGCGGGGGCGTTGAGTACTATTGTGATGTTGAAACAAGAAGATGGTTTGGCCTACTTGAATGAGTTGCAGTTAGATTATTTTGCCATCAATCATGATGGAGAAATATTTCAGAAAAATTTGAGGAATTGATGAAAAAAATTGTTTTTGTTTTAGCGATGTTGTTGCTTTCAATGTTGGCAATGGCAGATGACTTTTTGCCTGTGGAGAAGGTCTTTTCAGTAAAAATCACCAGTGAAAAAGTCCATCAGTTAGATGTTCACTACCATGTCGCAAAAGGCTACAAGCTCTATCGAGATCGCTTGGCATTTGATTTAAATGGCAAAACAATAGCCTCTGCCAGTATTCAATTTCCTAAGGCAGAGGAATATTTTGATGAAGGCCTGGGACAAAAGATGGCGGTTTATCATCAGGATTTTGTCTTGACGATTGCGATGAATGGGCAGGCAGATAAAGGTGAAATTAAATTGCGTTATCAAGGTTGTGCGGATGAGGGCTTATGCTATCCACCGGTCACCAAAGTATTGCCTTATCAACTTACACAAACAAATGTTTCTCAATCAGATAAACCTGAAGTCGAGAAGATTGCTCAGTTCGGTGCAGCACAGGCGCAAGCAAGCAGTGCCACCTCGAAAGAAGATGTTGCGCTTAATACTCTCAAGCATGCCAGCTTATTGAATATGCTTGTCATCTTCTTTGGGTTTGGCTTGTTACTATCATTGACACCTTGTGTGCTGCCTATGATTCCGATTTTGTCCACCATTATCCTTGGGCAAAAACAACATGATAAACGTCATAATTTTATACTGTCTTTGTCTTATAGCTTGGGCATGGCAACGGTATATACCATGTTGGGCGTGTTGGCTGGATTGGCTGGCGCTAGCATGGCGGCTTATTTACAACAGCCTTGGGTACTTATTTTATTTGCATTGCTTTTAGTGGGTTTGGCTTTGTCTATGTTTGATGTGTATCAATTGCAAATGCCTACGTCCATTCAAACACGTTTGAGCTCACAATCTGGTCAATTGCGTGCGGGCAGCTTGGTAAATACCTACTTTATGGGCCTTTTATCCGGACTGGTAGTGGGACCTTGCGTTGCAGCGCCTTTGGCTGGTGCGTTGATTTACATCAGTCAGACCAAAGACGTTTTATTGGGGGGCTCCGCATTATTCAGTATGGCGATGGGTATGAGTGTGCCATTGTTGCTCCTAGGCATATCTGCGGGTTCCTTGTTACCAAGAGTGGGGGCTTGGATGGATGCTGTTAAGCATTTGTTTGGGGTGATGCTATTCGCTGTTGCCTTATGGATGCTTAATCCATTATTGTCTGGTTCGCTTAATTTGTTTTTGTGGGGCGTACTCGCAATCTTTACCGCATTGGTATTTAGACCGTTTGAACAAATTCAGTCTGGACATTTACTGCACGTATTGAAATTGACCATAGCGCTAGTATTGTTGCTGATCGGTGGTATGCAAATAATAGGAGCAGGCATGGGTGATAAACAACTATTATCACCGCTCAAATCTGCCGACACCCAACTGGCCAGTAGTGAAAATCCAACGCTTAATTTTCGACAGGTGAATTCATTAGAAGAATTAAAAACGGCTATTGCGCAAAGTGGTCTACCCGTATTAGTCGATTTCTATGCAGATTGGTGCACCAGTTGTCGGGAATTGGAACATTTCACTTTTGCCGACGCAAATGTTCAACAGCAACTTAACCGCTATTTACTATTGAGAGTGGATGTCACCAAAGGCTCGCCAGAAGATCAACTGTTGATGAAGTATTATCAAGTATTTGGCCCGCCTAGTATTCTAATTTTTAGTGCACATAAACCTGTTGTAAAGCAAAAAATCTCGGGGTTTGTTGATGCGGGGGAATTTCTAAAAATTTTGAGAGAGGTAATTTGATATGGCTTGGACAGGAAGTTCTGGGAATGATAATTATTATATCGTCAGATATGCAGATGTTAATGCGAATGGAACGAATGTTTTAGATGGTTTGGAAGGAACAGATCGTCTTATCGTTGATTCAAACTTAAGTCGATCAGAGTTTACATACACGCCTCCGGACGCAAATGGCATTACAAGACTAGATTCCGTTTCTGGTGCTTCACATGACTACCATTATCGTCTGAAAAATTTCGAGATAATTGATTTTGCAGGTACTGTTAACGATATTACAATTAGCTCAGCGCCAGTCGAGAATATAGCGCCTACCGGTACAAGCAAAACCATTACCATCAGTGAAGATACAATCAAGACATTTAGTATAACGGATTTTGGATTCTTTGATAGCAATGTTGGCGATACGCTTACTAAAGTAAAAATAATGATTCTTCCTAGTTTGGGAACATTGACCTTAGATACTGTTGCGGTAAATGCCAATCAAGAAATTGTAGTTGCCGACATTGTCGCAGGAAAGCTTAAATTTGAACCTGTGGCTAATGCTAATGGCAATGGTTATGCCACGATTGCATTCCGTGTATCTGACGCTGAGTTGTATTCTACTATCAATAATTTGTTCACCTTTAATGTGACTCCAGTGAATGATGCGCCTGTAGTGGCGAATCAAATCGAAAATCAGAGCATTGATGGTGGCTCTGCTATCTCTATCAATCTTAAAACCAGGGGTTACTTCACTGACCCTGAAGGTGATGCACTGACCTATATAGTGACGCAATCAAGCGGTGCCGCCTTACCTAAATGGTTAAAGTTTGATGCTAAGACAGGTATTCTGAGTGGTGCTGCCGGAAATTCCAATGCAACTCTTAGTATTAAAGTTACGGCTAAAGATGCATCGAATCTTTCAGTCATTAATGAGTTTGATTTAAAAGTTTCTCAAGTAAATTTGCCCCCTATAGCTAAAACATCTTCACTTAAAGCAATAAAAGCCACAGAAGGCAAGGCGGTAAATTATGTAATGCCGGCAGCACAATTTTCCGACGCCAATGGTGATGAGCTTACATATACAGCTACTTTGGCGAACGATGCGCCTTTGCCCAGTTGGTTAAGCTTTAATTCGCTGACGAAAACTTTGTCGGGTACTCCAGGGTATGATCAGTCAGGCGTTATTAGCGTGAAAATAACTGCTAGCGATGGAACAGCTTCAGCTTCCAGTTCGCTGCAAATTACTGTAGCTAATTTAGCAAGTATTAAAGGAACGGATTCTATAAATACTATTAATGCGGGAGATGGGAATGACTCAATTACCGGTCTTGCAGGAAACGATACTATTAGTGGGGGTGCTGGTAATGATACGATCGCTGGTGGAGCCGGAAATGATACGCTGACTGGTGATTTAGGAAGTGATATTTTCGTATTTGATACAGCACCTAATGCTTTACAAAACTTAGATACGATTACAGACTTCTTGGCTGGTGATAAATTGCAATTAAATCTATCTATTTTTAAGGGCTTAACCAAAAAGGTAGGTTTTACGGATGCGCAGTTTGCACACTCTACAGATACGCTGACCGCTAGCGATAGAATTATTTACAAATCAAGTACTGGAGAGCTTTTTTACGATGCAGACGGAAATGGCGCGACGGCAGCAGTTCAGATTGCATTAATTGGTTTAGATGCCCACTTCGATTTAGCTTATACCGATTTTGTACTGAAGTAATAATCAATTAATCAGGCTGAACTGCATTTAAATTTTGTAAAATATTGATTGGATTTTTATCTTAATTTTATGAATTCTAGAATCTACTCTGTGGCTCCAATTAATTCATGAGAACCCTGGCAGATGTTTTTGGCGGTAATATTTTCTATATGCGTCGTTTAAGTAACGCTGACGATAGACATGATCACTACAAACTTTTTGGCTTAAGAATTTATCGGTTTACAGTATTTTTTAACAAATAATTAGACGAAAACTTATGTGTATCATTTCTATCAATAGTGTTGGCATAGTGAATTTACTCAATTCATTATCATAAAATATCTGGTTATTACTGAAGTTCAGCTTATCAATAGTAAATACTCAGATTGTGAATCTCCTTATAAAACATAATTAAAAATATAATACTATTGAACCCTGGAGTTTAGGTGTATGCTACAAGTGCAGTGTATATTTATTCAAAAAATCATTTTTAAGGGGAGATTCAAAAATGTTACAAATAAAACCGAATTTTTTTGCCAAACTGCTTCAGTTAGTTTGTTTGACAGGTATCTTCTTTACATCGCCGGTAATTGCAGGCGAACAGGATTCGTTAGGTAAGGTCAGACTTACATTTACTATTGTAACTAGCAACCAACTGGCCGCAGATGGAGAAGCGCTGTTCAAGTCGCATGCCGCATGGATGAAGAGTACCCATCAACATACCGGACCAAAAGCGTTGTTAAGTTATGACGTTTCAAAAATGGCGGAACTAACAGATTCTACAAATTTATCCTCAAAGCCTACAGGAAATACGATATTCGTTTTGAATGAAGTTTACGAATCTGAGGCTGGTGTAATAGATCATTTTGAACAGACGCCTGCATGGAAAGATTGGCCAAAATTTGATGCCTGGATGAAAAAGTCCAAGGTAACTAAAGTCGCTTCAGCTAAAATCATTCAATCGCTCACATGGGGTGGTAAATAGAATTATCTGATTAAGTTTAACAATATAGTGCCGGCTCCATTCCGGCTCCCGGCAACATGTGACATTACATGAAATTAAAGCTTACCGATTGGTAAGCTTTTTTTCGCGCTTAGTACGGGTGGCATTTTACGAGATACCGATTGCTGAGCATAACGCTTTGTAACCAATAACTAAATTTTATGTGCAGTAACAAAAGTTTTTACGCTTCTAATATTTTTCAATTTTATTAAAGTGTATAGTTACTTCGCAGGTAATCAATTAATCCTCTAAAGGAGGTCTGTAATGAAAGCATTCAAGTTTTTGTTAGTTGCATCATTGTTACTAAGTTCCCCTATTTTTGCTGCAGGACATTGTTCAAAATATATTTCAGTTCGTGAGTATGAAGTAAAAGACAGCAATGAAGTTGCGAGTATCGCTCAAAAAGAATTTGTACCCATTATCAAGAAGATAACTGGCTTCATTAGCTGGGAATTGATAGCGATTAGTAAAACCAAACTTATCACGGTTTCAAATTTTGATAATAAGTCCGCAGCCGACGAATCAGCAGAAAAAGCTAAAGAGTGGGGAAAAAAAGCCTTAGCAAATTTAATTGTTACACCTGCAGTAATAAACAATGGTGAGGTTATCGCCTCTAGTTGTAAATGAAGTTATACATACAAGAGGTTAACCTGCGTTAAAATCCGTTGGTCGCGCGTTCGAATCGCGCACAGCCCACCAAATTAATTAAAGGCTTTTAGAAGATTTTTCTGCTAGAAGCCTTTTTTTACTCACTCAGACTACATATAGATTACAAAAATTGCTTACAATATTTTAGGTGAGTCTAAACTATTCTTACAATTTGTAATTTATAGTTTGCGAGAGTTTATGGTGAATAATTCATCTCTCAATCTTTGTTACAAAAAATAACTCAGTTCAAGCTTTGCTATTTTTATTTTTACGCCATAGGTTAATATATGATTATATTTAATCAGGTATACGCATGAATCAATCTGGTCAACAGTTCTTTTCTTTTGAATTATCCGGAGCAATAAGTGAGCTGAGTGAGCTGGCTTCATCTCTAAAGCGTATCTGCGCTATTCTAGAAATATCTGAGATACAAGAAAATCAGTTGAACTTGATTCTTGAGGAGCTTTACAGCAATTCTGTGAACTATGCTTTTGCAAAAGTTGAACAGCCTAAAGTGATAATAGAAATAACTAAGTCAGATAATCAATTAGAAGTAATCTATCGAGATAATGGCCCTGAATTTAATCCTTTAGATAAGCAATTACCTAATTTAGATCTTAGCCTAGAAGATAGACCAATTGGGGGCTTAGGAATTTTCTTTGTGAAGTCAATGACCGACAATGTGTCCTATCGATATGAGCATGGCTTTAATCTCATTTCCATGACTAAACAAATTTTGCCTGTCTGACAGCTTAGCTTTGATTCTGTAATTTAAGAATTTGGCGAATTTGCCATAATATGCGCTCAAAAATTCTAGTACTAATAAATAGAGCTTTTCTGTCATTCACTTGAGTATCACTGTCAGTCATTAATTTATTACGAATGCTATCCATCAACTGGCTTCTATCTGATGTCAGCTCTTGTAGTAATTCTATATTTTCATTGGCATCAATATTTTCTTCCATAAGTTGCAATACCAAATGAAGTCCCTCCACGGTAGCTGCAGATAGGCCAGTATGGTAATTTTTTGTCTCTTTTATAGTTTGAGTAAAGCTATTTAAAGAATGCATTAAAGCGACAAGACCCTCATGTCGACTTTGCAATTCAATAAACAAGGTAATTTGATCTCCAAGATCTTGGTGTGATATTTCATCGATGAATTGCTTGATGCTTTGTGCAAGCTGTATATTTGCCTCATGGCGACTATTCAGACTGATTAAATTTTCTTGGTGGAAGCGTACTGTCTCAAGATAATTTGATAGGCCACTAATCAGTCGGTCCTGCTCTTTTTTTATAAGACTGAGTGCGATATTGCTATCTTGCGCGGCTTCTGGATAAATGTACTTTGGTTTCGAGAGTGATTCCTCGAGGCTCTCTGGAAAAAGTTTCTGAATTTTTACAACAATTTGCTTTTGAGCAAGCGTGACGATTATTGCACCAGAAACCTGAAGAATAAGATAGATAACGGAAAGATAATAAGCAACATTATCAGTACGTTGGAATTCGATATTCAGATGTGTAAATGGTAATAATAATAAAACTAGAAGGACAGATAATGTGCCACTCATCTTGGCTAGAAATTGAAAAAAAGCCAATTGTTTTTGGGTACCATTTAAATGGGAGGTAATCAATAACAAGCTAATTCCCGAGCCGATATTGGCGCCCAAAACAAGCACAATAGACGAGCTAAAAGAAATGATGCCAGTCATTACAAATGCAATCGCAATAATAGTAATAGTTGATGCTGACTGAGTAATCATTGTTAGCATCAGCCCAATCATGAAACAGATTACTGAGGTTTCTGCAGAGAATTCAATAAACTCCTTAACCCATGCACTTTGATTGAGTAAGTGGGCACTTTCTTTAATCATGCCTAGCCCAAGAAATAAAAGACCCAATGCAAACAAAATGGCAACTAAATTTTTAGTCCGCTCAAATTGGTCAACATTGAAAAGATGCGAAAGTCCGACAATGCCAACTAAAACTAGGCCAGCAAGTTGAATATTGATGGCAACAAGAAATACTAAAAGGGATCCGCCGACACTTGACCAAGCAAGCATCTGTAACGCGCTATTAAACGGAAGAACACCTGAATTTACTAGACCCATGCAAACAAAGGTTGAGCCACTAGTGCTATTGGTGATTGCGCCTAGAAGAGTCCCTGATAATGCAGCGCTGAAATAGCCACCGGTCAATTTATTTAGCAAGGCGCGAAGTTGCTTGCCTGCCAATGGTTTGATACTAGCTGAGAGTAAATGCAACCCGGAAAGAAAGAGTCCTAGTCCAGAGAATGCAACAGCGTATTGAATCATCATTAAATTTATTGACGTATATTTCTAAGAAGTCGGTAAAGACTAAGAATCGTGATTGCCATCACGATAGACATCACAATAAGGATAAATTTTCTAAGATTCTCATAGCGCGAATCCAGTGATTGTCTTATCTGACTGCTTTGTAAGGATTGAAGTTGAGAAAATTCCTCACTCAGCTTATCCATTTGATTATCTAATTGCCTATCGATACCACGCACATTTTGGTCAACTAAATGAATTTCATTATAGTCATTAAAGTTGCTGCGACTGAGTTGGTCATCATATTTCTGAGCAAGTGCACGGTGTTGTTGCAAAACATCTTTAATGTTCTCGCATTGCATAACTAATTGTAAATGATTACATTTTTCCGAAGCGCTATTCAAATTTTGCTCCACTTTTTCGATTTGTAGTTTGAATAATTGCTCATAGTGTTTTCTATCCTTTATATCCTTGCCACGAAGAAGAATATTTTTCCACTCTTGTACTTGGATTTTAAAATCAATACGGGCTGATAAAAGGATGTTATTCAATTCAGATAGTGCAATGGATTGCTGGCTTGCTGAATGATATGCGCGATTCATTGACCAAATTGAAAATAAGGAGATTATCCCTACAAATAGCAACAGACTTATCCAAGTCCATGTAAATCGAATAATGTTTTGCCTAAAATTTGCACTCATAGGTTGGATTTTATGAAGTTTAGTTTAATAGAGAAGGGCTAATTTAAAATTAGAAAAAATAAATTAGCATTAAGCTTTGATATTGAGCGTTAACCGATTGCTGTTATCACTTCTTTGGTAATCAAGATCTTCCGTCATATTTTTAATTAACATTAAACCAATATCATCAGGCTGTTCACTTTGCATAGGATTGAAGGCCTCTCCATCAGTTTCAATGGTTAGCTCAACAGTATTGTTTTTCTCGGAGTGTCCAACGGTAAGCTTTAGCTCGACTTTGCCCATCAATGGGCGATAAATCAGTAATAACTCTTCTATTACCAAAAGTAAGCGCTCTTTTTGTTTTTTTCCGATCAATTGTTTTTCACAGAACAATTCAATTTCGGCATTCAAAGCATACAAATCATACTCAGCACTATTGATCTTAAATGAGTAATTACGTATTTGATGGATAAATGCTTTAGTTCGATCTTTTTGAGGGTGATCAAAAATTTGTTCTGGACTTCCCTCTTCGTAAATGAGACCTTGATCCATAAAGAATACTCGGTTTGAAACATCACGCGCGAATGACATTTCGTGGGTAACAATTAACATTGTCATCCCTTCCTGTGCCAGTTTACGAATCACTGATAAAACTTCTTTAACCATCGTTGGGTCTAGCGCTGATGTTGGCTCGTCAAATAAGATTACCTCTGGTTCCATTGCCAAACAGCGAGCAATAGCAACCCGCTGCTTTTGTCCTCCAGAAAGTTCATCCGGATAGCTGTTTGCCTTTTCGCCAAGACCTACTAATTTAAGCAGACTCATTGCTTTACTCTCTGCATCTGCCTCAGATTTTCCGAGTAATTTTATTGGCGCAAGTGTGAGATTTTCTAGAACAGACAAATGTGAAAAAAGATTAAAAGATTGAAATACCATATTCATTTTTTGACGAACTTTAGCCACATCCGCCTTCTTATCCATAATATCTTGGCCATCAATCAATATCTTGCCGCCCGTAGGTTGGTCTAGCAGGTTCAGACAGCGTAAAAATGTACTTTTACCTGTCCCAGAAGGACCAATAATAGAAATAACCTCACCTTTTTTTATCTCGGTGTTGATATCTTTGAGAACGACTAAATCACCATAGTGCTTGGAAAGATGTTGGACTGTAATCATGATGATTTACCTGCCTTACGCTTATATTTTGGATCAGTTACTTTTTCAAGATAATTGAGTGATTGCATCAGCAGCCATGAAATCAGAAAGTACAGGATTGCAATCATAATCAATGGGAAGAAAGCATCAAAAGTTCTACTTCGAATAATATCGCTTGCCTTAGTCAAGTCTTGAACAGCAATATAGCCAACGATAGAGGTCATTTTGACTAGCGAAATAAACTCACCTTTATAGACGGGCAATATACGAATAATGGTCTGTGGCAAGATGATATAAACAAATGTTTTCATTTTATTGAAACCCAAAGATATACCTGCCTCTGTTTGACCTTTTTCTATGCTTTGAATACCGCTTCTAAATATTTCTGCTACATAAGCGCCAAAATTCATTCCAAAAGCGATGGTAGCGACAAAGATTGGATTGATGTTAATTGATCCAAATACAACATAGAAAATAAGCATTAAGATCACCAATACTGGAGTGCCTCGTAAAATACTGATGTATATTTTGGCTGGAATATTTAACATGGCGTGCTTGGACATACGCATAAAACAGACAAGTGCGCCAAGTAGCGTTCCAAAAATGGTAGATAAAATTGAGATTAAGATCGTTGTTTTAAATCCATCCCAAAGCAACAGATAACGTTTCTCTTGCATGATATTGCTATTGAAACTATTCACCACACCTTGCCAAAAATTAATCTCATCCGCTGCATTTTTCTCTTTGTGATTTTGCAATATATTTTTCTTAAGTGAGAAAGCACTCATGCCAATTTCATAATAGGATTCAGCAAAATTAATTTTTTGTTTTCGTTCTTCCGTAATCATTAATGTGACTGCAATGAAATCAATCTTTCCGGTGCTAACTGCCGGCATCAGACTACCAAACTCCATATCATCGAATCGAATATCTTTACCTTGAGACGCAGCAAATCTCTTAGCCAGCTCAATATTCATTCCAATATGCTGGTTATCTCGAATGGTGACAAAGGGAAGTCCGCCATCACTTACATGGCCTGCTACTAATAGGCCATTTTTATTAGGCGTCGGAATGTCAGGCATGACAGGATTTTCCTGTTTCGTCCAGCGGTCTACCATTTGCTGATAGACCCCATTCTCTTTGATGGTTTTAAAGAATATGTTGAACTCGTTTAAAAGCTTGTCATTTTGCTTACTGAAACCGAAAGCAACCGGCATCATCTCAAATGGTTCGCCTATGGTGCCAATATCCGGACTGGTTTTAAGAATTTCTTTTAATGAGACGCTGTTATATATGCCGACATCGACTTTTGCGGTTTTGACGGCCAGAAGTACATCAGAGGGAGACTTGTACTGCATTATTTCTGCTTCAGGGTAGTGCTTGTGAGCGAAAGTATCGTGGGTCGACCCCAGCATAACGGCAATTTTTTTATCTTTTAGATCATCCAAGCTGCTCATTAGTCCTGATGGGTTATCTTTTTTATCGATCGAAGTTGAAGAGTTTTTAGCAGTAAAGGTGCTAGATGTCATCGCATAATAAGCATCAGAAAAATCAATTTTCTTTTTTCGTTCGTCGGTAATAAATAGTGAAGCTGCCACCATATCAACTTTCCCACTGGCGAGAGCAGTGACAAGGCTGGAAAAGTCCATACTGAGTAACTTGAGTTTTTTATGCTGAGTAGCCGCGAAGAGCTGCATCATCTCCATATCAAATCCGATATATTGTTGATTTTCTAACGCGACAAAAGGCAGGCCTGTATCATTAATTCCTATAGTGAGATAGCCTTTTTCTCCCGGATTGGCTATTTCAGGCATCGTCACTTGATGTTGATCCAGCCATCTCTTTTTCATATCCTGATATACGCCATCAGATTTGATTTGTTTTAAGAATTGATTGAATTCATTTCGGAGTTGAGTATCTTTTTTATTAAAGCCTATCCCCAAATCAAAACTTAGCATCTCCTGATCCAGTTTCTGTAAGGTACTATCCAGACTAAGAATATGGTCTAGAGGCTCAGTATCATAGATGGCAACATCAACCTTCTTTGACTTCACTGCTACGATAAGGTCTGCAATGGTGATGTATTTTAGGACTTTTGCGGATGGATAAGTTTTCTCGGCATACGATTCATGAGCTGAACCCAGCAGAACGCCAATTTTTTTATCTTGAAAATCGTTTTGAGCGATTGCGCTGCTAATGCTGACAAAACCCAATATTATCAAAACGATACAGCAGATAATTTTTTTCATAGAGCAACCTAATAGACATTTTTTGAAACTCTAGCATAGATTTGATTCACAAAAAGATAATTTATCTGCGATTGTTTTTCGTATAAACAATCATCTATTTTATTTTTTCAGGTAGTATTTAATCTGTAATTGCATTAATGTTAACCACAATTAGATAAGTATGCTGAGGGTTATTATGTTAGATGTAAAAAGTGAAAAGCAAAAAGACGTTTTAGTGGTAAGTTTAATCGGTCGGTTAGATGGGCTAACTTCTAAAACTTTTCTTGAAAAACATAGTGCGCCTGAGTATGCAAGTTGCGCACGTGTGGTATTAAATTGCCAAGAACTAAACTACATCAGTTCTGAGGGTTTGAGAGTAATTCTTATGGCGGCAAAGCAAGCCAAATCACTTGGAGGAAGTCTGACTCTATGTGAGGTGAATGCCTCAGTCAATGAAGTGATGGTAATCAGTGGTTTTGATCAATTACTCGGTGTGCATAGTAGTGTAGAGCAAGCCATTCAAGCGATTAGTTAACTCTTACCTTCATTCTAAATTAATGACATTTTTCATTAATCAGCTGACTAGCAAATTAGAGCAGCTTAAGTTAAACACCAAACTGGTATTGGGGTTTGGACTTATTTTGACCTTTATGTTTTTATCTGGCTTGCAAGGAATTTATTCGCAAAGTCGATTGAGTCAATCATCAAGAGAAATTTACAGTAATCACTTACTCGCTATATCCAATCTCAAGCAAGCTAATATTCAACTCATGTATCTTGATCGAGCTTTTCGGCAAATGGTTTTGAGTGACAATGTTGTGCAACAAAAAAAATATCTAGCACAAGTAGAGCAAGCAAAGCTTTCGATTGCTTCCTCAATCGCCACAGCAAAACCATTAATGGGCCAGGCTGATGAGGCAGCGATGTTGGGTAAGTTTGAGCTTTACTACTCCAAGTTTTACCGAAACATAGAACGCATTACCCAATCCTATTCGTCTCACCAAATCAATAACAAATTGGCGATTCAATGGTTAGAGAGTGAAGACTATCGCAATACACTCAAATCTACTGATGCGCTTCTATCAGAAATGGCTAATCAAAAAAAACTTGCAGCTGATGTTGCAACGGTTAGTGCCAACACTCTATACAAACAAAGTTTAATTATTACGATAACTTTTATTAGTGGCAGTATCTTGAGTGGATTGATTTTTGCCTTGATGATTGCTGGTTCCATTCGACGTCCTGCTTCACGCCTACAGGATGCCGTAAAAAAAATCGCCGCGGGAAACTTAGAAACACAAGTGCCACATACTGAATATCCAAATGAGATTGGAGAGCTTGCCAAGTCAGTCGAAGTTCTTCAAAACAGTGCTCAAAGAATGGAAGATCAGCGCTGGGTAAAATCTCATTTAGGTGAAATTTCTAATGCAGTACAACACGCGCCGGATTTCAATGCAATGGCAAGTACTTTACTGTCAGGATTAGCGCCACTTATTAATATAGGCCGTGGTGTTTTTTATATCATTGATAATGAGCAGGTGCTAAATCTTATTGGAAGTTATGGAGATCACGCTGCCAAGCCCCAGATATCTCTTGGTGAGGGATTGGTTGGGCAATCGGCTCTAGAGAAAACCTCCATCATTATGAATCAAGCACCCGAGGGATATTTCTCTATTCACTCCGCCTTGGGTGAGGCAAAGCCCACAGTGATTTATGTAATGCCAATTATGCTGGATGACCGAGTGCTTGGTGTTATAGAGGTCGCTGGATTCCAAAAATTATCCGTAAGAGAGCATTCTTTATTAGAAGAGCTATTCCCCTTTGTTGCCATGAGTATGCAGATTCTAGAGAGAAATATGCGTACCCAAACATTGTTAGAAGAGACTCAAAAACAAGAGATACTTATTCGCGAAAGTGAGAAAAGTTTCCGCTATATTCTTGAATCGAGTCCTGCCGCTATACGTATTAAATATCCCAATGAGAACCGTTGTTTATTCGCCAATAAATCCTATGCTGACATGTTTGGATTCTCTTTGGATGATATAAGCTCAATAGATCCCTCAAAAATCTACCAGAATAAAGAGGACTTTGATCTCATTGTAGAAAAGCTTGCCAAAGGCGAGAGCATTAGTAATTTCTCTGTCGGTATGCGCAAAATTAGCGGTGAAAATGTACAAGTAATCGCATCACATTTCCCCGTTAAATTTAATGGCCAAGATGGCTATCTAGGTTGGTTCTTTGACGTAACAAAAATGCAAGAAGCGATGGAAAAGGCCGAAGAGGCAACCAAGATGAAGTCTGACTTTTTATCGAATATGAGTCACGAGATTAGAACGCCTATGAATGCCGTTATTGGGATGTCGCATTTGGCATTAAAAACCGACTTAAATCCTCGTCAGCGTGACTATATTGAAAAGATCAATGGTTCAGCTCAACATCTATTAGGAATTATTAACGATATCCTAGATTTTTCCAAAATTGAAGCGGGTAAGCTCACGATAGAGTGTGCTGATTTCGAGCTCGACAAAGTATTTGATAATGTCGCGAACTTAATTTCTGAAAAAGCCACGCAAAAAGGGTTAGAGCTAATTTTTGATATTGATAAAGATTTACCGTCAAGATTAAATGGTGACGCATTACGTTTGGGTCAGATTCTCATCAATTATGCAAATAATGCCGTCAAATTTACCGAGCAAGGCGAAGTTATCATCAGTGCAAAATTACTCAAACAAGATGATCAGTCTTATTTATTGCATTTTGCGGTCAAAGATACCGGCATTGGGTTGAGTGAGGAGCAACAAGCTAGATTGTTCCAATCCTTCCAACAAGCAGATACCTCGACCAGCAGAAAATATGGGGGGACGGGATTAGGGTTGGCTATCGCCAAACAGTTGGCTAGTTTGATGCATGGTGAAGTGGGGGTAGATAGTGAGCCAGGCAAAGGCAGTACATTCTGGTTCACTGCAAATTTGGGTAAGGCTAAGAGCGAGGCCAAAAAACTAGTATTGAGCAAAGATTTACAAGGTAAGCGCGTACTTGTAGTGGACGATAATGAAATTGCTCGACGGGTTTTAGATGATTTGCTCTCCTCTATGACATTTACAGTGGAGCAAGTCGCAAGTGGAGCTGAAGCTATTGAGGAAATAAAAAATGCTGGGCAAAGAGATACCCCCTTCGATATCGTTTTTCTTGATTACCAAATGCCCTTGATGAATGGTGTAGAAGCAGCACAAGCAATACAGAATCTAGATTTAAACACAATGCCGCATTTGGTGATGGTGACATCCTACGGTCGTGAAGAGGTCATTAAGCAAGCGGAACAGGCAGGTTTTGCTGAAATCTTAATTAAGCCTGTCAACGCCTCTATATTGTTCAACACTGTATTGAGAGTTCTTGGCGAACACGCCCCATCAGATGTGGGATCAATGCACAGTCAATCTATGAGGGAGATGCTGGCGCCGATTTATCAGTCCAAGATATTGGTAGTAGAAGACAACGCTTTAAATCAAGAGGTCGCGCTAGGGTTGTTGGAAGCGGAAGGTTTTATTGTAGAAATTGCAGAAAATGGTCAGCAAGCCATCGACAAAGTACAAAACAGTTTTTATGACATTGTGCTGATGGATATGCAAATGCCAGTAATGGATGGATTAACGGCGACCCAACATTTGAGAGCAATAAAGAAATATAAGAACTTGCCTATAGTAGCGATGACCGCTAATGCCATGGATCAGGACAAAGAGAAATGTATGGCAGCAGGCATGAATGATCATGTTGCAAAACCGATAGACCCACATCAATTATTTAATGTGTTGATGAAATGGATTAAGCCAACAGTCAGTGTGCCTAAGTCACAACAAGCTAAAAGTATAGAACCATTATCCCATTCCAAAATTAATCAAGCGCCTGATTCTCAATCAAAAACAGTAGCAGGTTTAGATGTAGATCTTGGGCTATCTCGCGTCATGGGAAATCAAGCGCTGTATCTTAAAATTCTGAATCAATACGTAAAAGATCAGCCAGCTTTGTTGAAACAGCTTCGCAGCTCAATCGAGACAAAAGATCTCGCTAGTGCAGAACGTCATGCTCATACCTGCAAAGGGGTAAATGGCAACATTGGAGCAAGCCAGTTACAAGTACTTTCCACTCAATTGGAAAGGGATATTCAGCAGGGGGCAGAAACTAACACCTTACTCAAGCAATTAGATGCAATCGAATTACACCAATCAGCATTAATAGAGGCTATCGCCAAAAATTATGAATTAAAAAGCACAGAAGCGGCGTCAACCGCTGCCAGTTCTGAAGCGAGTGATGTACTCTTAAAGCAATTATTGGCCTATATCCATGATAGTGATACTCAGGCGGGAGAGTTGTTGAATGAGCACGCGTCTTCATTAAAGACTATATTGGGCGAGCAAGTATTTAATCAATTAAGTTCGGCAATATTGGCGTTTGATTTTGATCAAGCGGCCAATATCTTAGAGGCCTAGGAGAAATGATGCTAAATCAACCAGCCTCTATATTAGTGGTAGATGATACGCCGGCAAATCTCACATTAATGACAGGATTATTGCAAGATACATATCATGTCAGAGCAGCAATCTCTGGAGAAAAAGCCTTAAAGATAGCCAGTTCGGAGAATCCACCCGATCTTATTTTATTGGATATTATGATGCCGGAGATGGATGGTTATGAGGTCTGTCGTCGGCTAAAGGCTGATGAAAAAACACGCGATATTCCTGTCATATTTTTAACGGCCATGACTGAGGCCGCGGATGAACAAAAAGGACTTAGTTTAGGGGCGGTAGATTACATCACTAAGCCGATTAGCCCACCCATCACGCTCTCCAGAATTCATACGCATATCTCTTTATTTCAACAGCAAAAAGCGCTTGTTAATAGTCAGCGAGCATTAGCGGCAGAACTTCATGAGGCAGCTGAATATATCTATAGTGCACTACCTGCACCCATTCAAGGAGCAGTGACTACTTACTGGAAGCATATTCCATCCACTGCGTTAGGCGGAGATGCTTTTGGCTATCATTGGATTGATGAGGATCATCTTGCCATCTATCTATTAGATGTTTGTGGTCATGGTGTTGGCTCCGCATTGATGTCTGTTTCTGCAATCAATATTTTAAGGACGCAATCATTAACCTCGGCAGATTTTACTAGTCCCGCATCAGTGCTCAGTGCGATTAATAATGCTTTCTTAATGGAAGAGCATAACAACAAGTACTTCACCTTGTGGTATGGAGTTTACCAACGCAGTAGCCATCGTTTGCATTTTGCAAGTGCCGCTCATCCACCCGCATTACTCATGACCCAAAATGATCAGGGTGAAAAAAAGTGGCATGAATTAAAAACCAAAAATCTTATGATAGGTTTTGATAAAGATTTAGTTTTTAACGAGAGTTATATTGATTTAGATAAGCTCAACAAGTTATATGTGTTTAGTGATGGAGTTTATGAGATAGAACAAGCCAATGGAGAGGTGGTAACGTTGGCAGACTTCAGTGCATTTCTACAGCGCGTCAGTAAATTTGACTCAAGTCAGGTCGAAGATATTTTGCATCACATGCGACAACTAGCGATTACCTCGGATAGCTTTGAGGATGATTTTTCGCTATTGGAAATGATGATTAAGCGTCAATAAAAAAGGCTCCTAAGAGCCTTTATTTTTATGTCAGAAATTATTTCTTAACCATAGCGGCTATGCCACCCACATAGTACGGTTGGGAGAATAATACTTTCTTGGCGCGCTCATCGGTGATAGTAATACAAGCGCCTATCATATCCACTTTATTAGCCATCAATGCAGGAATCATGGCGCCGAAATCCATATTCACAATTTCTAGCTTTTTATTCAGACGTTTTGCTACTAATTTAGCAATTTCAATATCCAACCCTACAATCTGTTGAGAACTATCGACAAAGGAGAAGGGTTCAGTAATAGCGGCAGTTCCGAAACGTAATACCCCGTTAGACCCGCTACTGATATCCGGCATGACGCCGGGGTTACCTTGCTCTGGGAGCCAGCGTTTAAGCATTTGGTCATACTGCCCAGAGGACTTTAAATCATTTACTTCACTATCAATCGCGTTTTTGAGATCTTTATCATCAATTCGAACAGCAAATCCGTAGTTATCTTTAGTAATCATTTCCGGTAAGACGCGAAGGCCATCATTTTTTGCTGCAATATTTTTTAAAATAGGTTCATCGTAAGCTGCAACCTCGGCTTTGCCTTGTCTTACTGCGATTGCAGCATCAAGTACAGAGTTGAAGTATTGAAATTTGGCGTTCGGAAAAACAGAAGTCACCAACTTATCAGCCACACTACCAGTGGGGACTGCAAAAGTTTTTTCTTGTAAGTCATTTAGACTTGCAATCGCGTTATCTTGATTTTTTTGACATCCAGTGAGCGACAATGAAATCAAGCTGATAAATAAAATACTGATAGTTTTGAATTTATTCTTCATTGAATAAGCCTTATTAAATTGATAAAAAATTAACCATAATGAATGTATCACTATAGTATTCATTTTGTCGAGTCAGTATTAGTATAGGATTGATGCGGTTTATACTCACTCGTGACCGAGAAGACCCAAACTTAGAATTAGATCTTGATGCGAGCAATCTGTAAAAGTAATTTTCACATCATAATATCTTTTGTAAATTTCAAATTTATTGATAATATTCCAAATATGTTAAGACTAGTGCACAAAAAATTTGCTGCTTGGATGGCCATCTTTGGTCTCTTGCTATCTTTTTTTGCGCCTGCCATCACACAGGCGATGCCACAAGACGGCAGTGGCAATCTTATTTATCAAA
>JACCDU010462771.1_pt1 | contig 26840 bp, 44 predicted proteins | sample 7446081 | NCBI WGS metagenome assembly JACCDU01 (sample SAMN15323447, study PRJNA562643) | freshwater metagenome | isolation source: river surface water | place: USA:Blue River Watershed | collected 2017-08-17
ATTCGAATAACCTCGCACGCCCCTGGGCCAGAAGGGACCCAAGTTTATATAAACATACAAACAATTTTTAGGATTGCAGAGTATTCTTTATAGTTTACAAATCTTGGCAATTAATATCTCAAATAAAATAGGGGCGGCCGACCCCGCCACCCCTGATGCAATCCGCCCGCCCTCGCTGATGCAAACCCGCGCGCAGGCTCACCCGCTCAGCACAAGCAACCCCCGCCCTGGTGGTGGGCGAGGGTGACAGCAAAAAGCCCCCGCCCGATGAGGGCGAGGGCGAGGGGCTGAGCTCAGCAGGTGGTGATCACCAGGCCAGGCGGGCGGTGCCATCGGCCAGGGGTTGCGCGTCAGGGATAGCGGCCAGGTGGAACGGGGTAGCCTCAGGCCCTGCCCCTCGGCTCACTTTTGACCGCAGGATCACGCCCACACCATCGGGGTCGGCCCACCTGTGATCTGACAGGTCGCCATTAACGCAGGGCACAGTTACAGCTGGCCCGTGATCTGGGGCCAGGGTGAGGGCCACCGGCAGCGGCTGCCCCTTGCGCAGGGCCACCGGTACGGCCAGGCGGAACCCTGCCCTTACGGCAGCGGCAGCATCAGCAACGGCCGAGGCCCGGTCAGCGGCCAGGCTGGCCGTAACGTCAAACCCGGCCTGAGCCTGAGCCCACAGGCCCAGGGGGCCTGACAGGGGCGCCTTGGAATACTCATAAAGGCGGATGCTCCCATCAGCGCGCGCAACCCCCAGGGCCTCGGCCAGGGTGACAGCCCCGGGGCTGATGGCCAGGCCAAACCTACGGGCGATGGCCACCGCATCAGGCACCGGCAGCGACAGCCTCAGCCGATGCCACCCGCAAGCCGGGCCCTCATCGGTGCCGCGCAGCCTGACAGCCAGGGGCAGCCCCTCGGCCTGCGCGCGGGCCCATTGGCGGGCGATCGCCCATACCATCGCGCGCCCATAAAGGGCAGGGTCTGCGATCATCGCCAGGGTCCGGCGCCCACGAGCGGCAGCAACGGCAGGCGACAGCCCCCCGTGGCCCGCCCAATTCAGGCACCCGGCAGCACAGCCGGCGGTGGCCCACAGACACCCGTTATGGGCGAGGGCCTGCGGGATCATCCCCTCGCGGGCAGCGAGGGCGGCCAGGTCGGCCAGGTAACTGCGCGGGGCGGTGCTGCCCCGGTGGCCGGGTGTGACGGCAGCGGCCAGGGCGCGCGCGGGCAGGTGGTGGAGAATCACGGCCCGGGCCTGGGCGCTGCCCTTGCCAAGCTTGGGGTTGCTGTCAGTCAACAGATCAGCGAGGCCGAGGCCGAACCTGGCCAGGTGGGCGGCAACCTCAGCCGGCAGCCGTACGGGCGCGCAACGTGTGGCCTGGGCGGTGGTGGTGGTGATCATCAGGTCTTAAGCGATAAAGGGCGGGCCAGGTGAGGGCCACAGGGTGCCCACCCCGGGCAGGGGCAGGGCACCGGGTGGCCATCAGCGGCGGGGTGCCCACCTGCCGTCGGGGGTTTGGCGCTGCAGGTTGCCTACGTGGGCACCGCCCAGGGTGCCGGGGCCGTCAGGGTGGTGATCCCACCGAATCCGGGCCAGGTCCTGGCCACCGCCCCACAGGGCCACCACTACACCACGGGCCTGTGGGAGCCAGCCGGTAACCGCCCCTATCTGCTGACAGAAGGTGGAGCTGTAACGCACCCGATCGCCGGGTTGGATCCTGTGCAGCCGTTCCATCAGGCCACCCCCCGGGCAGCCCGCGCGATCGCCACCCCGTCCGGGTGAGGCTCAGCCGCGCAGACCTCACGATGCCGGGCGCCTACCGCCCGCATCTCAGCAGTCAGCAGCCACCCGGCAGCCTCAGCACAGGCCAGGGCGTGGGCGGGGCTGTAGGTATAGGGCAGGGTGAAAAGGGCCTCGCCCAGGATGCCCCTAACCTCAACCCCGTACCGCATCAAGGCGAACCCAGCAACCACCGGGCGCGCGCCCCTCTCCTGCCCGGTGGCCATCCTGGCTAGCATCAGCGGCAGGGCCAGGGCCTCGGCATCAGCACCGGCAGCGCAGGCCGCCACCAGTTCCCGGCATGCGGCCAGGGCCTGTATCGCCTGGGCGCCATGGGCCAGGGCCTCGCCCTCGCTAGGGGTCAGGGCCGTCACGTACGCGTAAGACTCGCCCCCGTCAAGTGAGCCCACAGCGGGCAAGGCGCGCCATGGCAGGCTCTGCCGTTCCAAAAGGGCAGCGGCTGCCGCATCCGGGCCATCGGCGGCAGGTACGGCCAGCCGGGCAGCCCTGTCACGGGGGCTCCGCTTAAGGGTGGCAACCCATTGGCCCCGGCCCTGAGAATCGCAGCCGTAGCGGACAACGACAGCCGCGCGGGAGCTCACCACGGGGCCGTGGGCAACATCAGTGGCCACCCTGTCGCGCCCAAGGGCAGCGAGGGCGGCGGGATCGTAAGGATGTGAAAGGGCTTGCATGGCACTTAACAGGTAAGGGTTTACGGGTGTAAAGCTCAGGCGGGCAGCGCGCGCAGGGTGGCGGCGGGATCAATCCGCTGCCACAGGGTCACCAGGCGGGCAGCATCAGCGGCAGCGCGCGGGCGGCCTGCGGGTTGCCACCCGGCTGCCATGCCCCGGTAACGGGCGACCTGGGCGAGGGCGGGGGCGGCGGGGCGGGTGAGAAGGCGGGCGATCATGACGGTTAAGCGGTAAGAGATAAGGGCACCCTGCGGGCGCCCCCCAATACTGGGGCCAGGGTGGCCCCTACCCCATCGCGAGGGTGCCGGCTGTCGGATTGGCACCCGGCTGAGGGTATCCGGGCATGTTGCCCCACGGTTGCAACCCAGCAAACCCGCCACCGGCAAACCGGGTGGGTAGCTCAGGCAACTCGGGGGCATCCGACAGCGCGCGCGCCAGGCTGGCCAGGCTCACCCGGCGCCCGGCTGCCGCATCAGCGCGCAGGGCAGCCAGGGCCTCGCGATCCTCACCGGGCAGCGTTACAGGGCCAGGCTCAGCCACCCGGGCGGCCACCGGCTCAGGCTCACCCGGCAGCACAGGGCCCGGGCGCTCAGTCTCGCGCAATATTGCGCCCACGGTCACAGCCGCACCCCGGGCCTGCAGGCGGGCGACAGCCGGCGCCCAGGTGCCGGGGGAGCTTGTGGGGAATTTGCGGCACAGGTGGGCGACAGCCTCGGCCGCAGGCTCAGCCACCACCGGGGCGACCTCAGCCTCAGCCCAGGGATCCTCCACCACAGGGGCGAGGCGGGCATGACAGCGGCCCTCCCACTTAGCAAGGGCGCGGGCGGCCAGGTCGGGGCGGCCGCACCATCCCTGGGCGTGGGCCTGGCCCTGGGCGGGGTCACCCGTCACCACCACCGCCACATAAGCGCGGGCGGTGCGGCGGGTGATCCGGGCGCCGGTGGCGGGATCAACGGCAACTAAAACGCGGGTCTGTGCCATGGCAGGTAACGGATAAGCGATAACGCCACCCATATATACGTGGCCGCCCGCCACCCGTCAACAGATCACAGGGCGAGGGTGCCACCCGCTCACCCGGACGGGTTGCTCCCGGCACAGCCACCCGGGCCACCCTGCGCACAGGTCACCCCATCAGCGGGCGGCCTCGGGTTTGCATCAGCAACCCCGCCGCGCGATCGCATCAGCAACCCGCGCGCAGTTCGCAACCCGAGCTCACCTCGAGTTGCAGTCGCAAACACCCCGCGCGTTTGCATCACCTGCAGCCGCAATCGCATTGTCGCTGTCATTAACTCACCGCGAGTTCGTGACACCGGCCGCTGCATTGGCGATTGCATGCTGATGCAAACCGTGTGGCGCTATTTACAAAGAATAGGATATATATTTCGGCCGCCAGAGCGAGGGGCCGCGCGCGACCGTTTGCATGCACGGCACGAAAACATCTAAAAACGGAACAAGGCTTATATGTAAAAAAACACCCTGAGAACCACCCCCCTACAAGTCCCTAATATTTTTGGCCCTGTGTGTATGTAATAAAAACCCGCAGGCCCCGAGTCCCTACCCCTCACGCCCATAAGCCGCCTCAATCCATCTCCCGCAGCAATCGCAACACATGCACTCGCCCTCCCAATTCACCTCAAGCCGCACCACACACCACCCGTCGCGACCGTCGGTCAGCGCAATCCACTCCCGCTCTTCTTCCGCGCAAAGCCGACAGATCACGCTCCCGTCATCCATCACCGCATACAAGGGGTAACCACCAGGCCATGCCCATGGCTCACGCACGAGCTGATCGGCCAGCCTGAGCGACTTCGATCCAGTGCTCATTCCGCGTCCTTCCTGCCGCGTGCATCCAGCTTCCACCCATATTCAAGATGTGTCTGTACCTGACGCAACGCAACCTCAGGCGTCACCTGAATACGACCCTCGACGCGGTTGCGCATCGTGGAGCGGCTACCACCAGTGCCGTACATCGAAATCACGCGATCGCGATCAGGGATCCACATGCACCACTCATCGCCATCGCGCAGGGTGACGGGGGCACCAGCTTTCAAGATCTCAACTGGCGCCACCTCGGAGCGGTCGCAGTAAGCCCAGCGGTCTTTGGCCACCATCTCGCCGCAGTGCTCGCACCCGAGTGCGCTCCAGCAGAAGTGCGTGACGCGGCTAACGCCCTGGCAATAGGGGCAGCGGATGAAAGCTCCCGTTTTGGGAGCACGGGTGTGTCTTGTGATCAGTTTCATGGTTGAGACAGATGAGATTCATTCCAGCGCAATGAGTCTCACTTGCACGCCAGCGCCCAACGCGGCGCACGCGACGACTCACCCATCTGGAACTGCACGTCCCGGTCGATCACCTTCACCACCACGCCATCGGTCGGCCACGGGCGATCCCACAGCTTCCCCGTCCTCCACAGCGCATGCACCTTCTGCACCTCCTCCAGCCTCGTGCAGAGCAGCGAATCCACGCAGCTAAACCCCAAATCACCAAGCCATGCCATCGCATCGACCTCTGTGCGCTCCTGGAAGGCGCCTCCGAACGCTGCATAGGCCAACCCACCTGAAACCGCCTTCCCGCGCCTCAGGGCCGCTGCTGGCGTGCTCTGGCGGCCATCAAGCCCCCACAGCTCACCGCGCACCTCGAACTCATCCAGCACCAGCACCTGCCGAGGCACCACATCACGCACCACCTCGGTGCAATCGATCCCGCTACGGGTCCACGCAGCAGCAAGCCGCCCGCCCACATACCGCAGCGCCACGCTTGCTCCATCCACCTTCGGCTGCACCACCACCGCGCAACCAGGCCACCACTCCTCCAGCGGCCCGTTATCGAGCGACAGCAGCGCACGGCCACCACCCGGCACCAGCAGCTCCGGTGCATGTGGCGCAACAGCACGCAACTCAGCCACCAGCGCATCGAACGCCGCATCAGTCATCACGGGCATCCCAGCCCTGTAAGCCGCGTCAGCACGCCTGACCTCGGCCCTAAGCGAAGAAACGGACATAACCGTTAAGCGATAACCCGATCAGCGTAGCGCATAATTCGCCACGCTGCCAGCCCTCACCCCAGTGCCCTCGCCAGCGCCTTCGATAGCAGCGACGGCAGCAGCTCCTGCGACTTCCGCTCCACCGTCCCCGCAAAGTCAAACACCGCAGGCACTGTCGGGTGCTTACGCGCGTACCCGAACAGCATCTGCAGATCGTTCGATTTCGCGCGGTAGATGCCCGGCTTCAGGTTCCCGCCGCGCCCCCGACCCGACCCGCGTTGATCTGGCACAGAGAAATACCGCCAGCTCGAACCGCGCTTCCCGCCAGTGCGGCCGTTCTCAGCCTTCAACCCAGCCAGCACCTGCTGGTACTGACCGGGCGTCATGTTCCCGTAAGCGTTCTTCCGCACACCGCGACCCTGCAGGTACGGGATCGCGTAGTAGCTCGAATCCACCACGCCCATGCCCCTGACCGCCTTGGTGAAGCGCGTGATGTACGCAGGTTTGCCGCCACGCCCGTCCTCGGTGCTGACGGGGTACAGGTAACGCGCAGGATCCTGACCCTTGGCGCCATCGGTCGAGATGCGCACGGTCAGCGTCAGGCCATCGACGGCATAACGCGGCGAACGCAGCGTGAACGGCACCGGGTTCTCAAACACGTCCGCCATGTACTGCGCAAGCTCGCCGCGCATCTTGAAGCCCAGCTCCTTCAGCGCCTGGTTGCCGGCATACGGGAGCTGGACCTTCTGCAGCACGTTGAGCTGCCCGATAAGGCGCTCGGCGTCGAATTCGATGGAGCGGGCCATGGGGTCAGGTTACCGGGAGCCAACAGTGCGGCGAAGCTTTGCGTGCTTGCCCACGCCAACGCCCCCTTTGTAAGGCCCAAGCTTCTGAGACCAAATGCGATGGGTGGCGTGCATCAGAAACGCCCAGCCAAGGTGTCCGTTGTAGACCAGCTCGCCGATGTTGTTCTGACCCATCACGGCTGCCATGAGGAAGCCTATGCCGTCCTCGAACCCTTGCTCCCAGGTGTTGCGTTCGCTGAAAGCCCTTGCTTCCGCAGAACGAATTTCCTGAAAGCCGGGGCAAAAGAAAATCGGGACCTGGCCAAAACCCTCCCAATCGGTGAAGGAGTAGTCGATGCACTGGCTGATGATCTTGGCGTTGCCCTTGCGGTCACGGCGCTCACCCGGTCGATCCGTGGGTGCCTTGAACTCAATGCCAAGCGCCATATCAGGCCGTGACCATTCGGCTGGATTGCGTGGGACAGCAATGGCATCGATACGGAGGCGCTTGACGGTGGGGTGCGTTCCCCAGTGCTCCAAGTGGAGGTGGAAGTAAGGGGCGAGTGCGGTCAGGGCACGTTGCGCCAGCTCTGCTTCGGTCAAAGGTACACGAATAAATCCCTGCAATTATACACCTAAAAACGTGTAACGCCCAGATCCCTTGCAGCGCAAGCGTTGTCACGGAATCGGATCGAGCGTTACAAAAGCGTTACGCCGAAATCCCTTGCGGCGCAGCCGATGTCACGTTGTAACACTAAATACCTATATAGATATCCCCCTTATAGAGAAGTAAGTAAGTAAGTACACGCGCGTATAGGGGGCTATATCCCATGAAAAAAGCGTTACACCGTGACATCCCTTCCGCTGGAAGGAGTCTCGGTGTAACGCCACCGTTACACGACCGTTACATTTAATTCGTTTTGGCCGACATCCGTTGCGCTGGAAGGGATGTAGACCGTTACACCTTCACTCCAGGTGGGCCAATGGAATCAGCGTAGCCCTAGAAACCTTCGAGCCGGGGAAACGGATCGCGTCAGAGCTAGCCGAAGCACCCAAAACCCGCTTCAGCGCTTGCTTATGGGCTCCTCCACTCCAAGGCGTTTCGCGTAACAAACCGTTCAGGTTGGTATTCGCATTAGCAATCGCAAGTTGAGACTCATGAATCTTGATGCCATAGCGACCGAGGATGCGGTCAGCATCGTCTAAGCAGTCTTCGATGCGTCCCAACCTGGGACCCCGCGATGCTTCGATGAGCTCTAGTACGGACATACGCCTTCCGCCCGTTATCGGAATTAGACATTCGAGGATGAAGCCCAGGCATTTGTCCTCATCGGCCCCGCGTTCGGTGGTCGCGCGGTTGGCCCAGTCCATCTGATCGACCCATTTGTTCGCGGTCTCTTGGGCGATCACAGAGCCGCCCTGAGGCTGCAGCGAATACGCCCCCGCGAGCAGCGTCCCGTGTTGATCGCCGAAACGTTGCCCGTAATTACGAGCAAGCGCGCTGGCGAAGACCCGAGAGTTCTCCCGGATAGCCGGAATGCGCTGAAGCGTGCGAGCGATCAGCGCGCGACCGTTCTCGATGGTGCAGTGCTGAGCGAGGGCGGCCTCGAGGCTGCGCCAATGGTCTGCAGGGGCCTCTGAGGCGTTACGGAGGGACAGGATGCAGAACCGGTCCTGATCGGCGCCTTGAACGAGGGCGACGTTAATTGAAGACACGCAGAACATGGAGCGGATCTCGTAGCTGTTGGATCCGCCACCGGCTGTGCCCTTGATGACCTTGCCGCCCTCTGAGGATGCGATGCGGGCTAAGGCGAGAACGTTCTGGACGTTTTGCTTGTCGCGTTGCTCGTTCTGCTCAAATTCGTCGAAGACGACGGGGATGGCATCAGAGCGCAGGGTGCCGCGCAGGCCGGCTTCAGTGGTGCCACCAGTAGCGGCTTGGTACACGCCGCCGAGGAGTGGTCGCATGAACGAGCGCAGGATGGTGGTCTTGCCGCAGCCCTTGCCGCCGGTGATCCAAATGTGAGGGCGCCAGTCCAAGGCGCCGCAGACGGGTGCGAGGGCGATCCAGCCCATGAGCAGAGCAGCGGAGGTGTCGTGCTCCCAGGAGAAGGTTTTGGCAATTTTGTAAATCGCAGCAGCAGCTTGGTCAGATAGCGGTTCGTCGCTTGGACCATCGAGCGGTTTGGCGTGCTCGTAGCTGTAGTAGGAGCTGATGCCGCCGACGACAGGGCATTCTTTGTTGTCAACGATGAGGCGCATGCCGAGATGAAAGATGACGCGATTGGCATCGACCCAGGCACCGCGACCGCGAATGCGATCGTGGTCGTAAACGCCTTTCTTTTGCGATTCGACAACCATCCACTCAACAGCTGAATCCCAGTCGACACCTTCTTTGTTGGGGAAGTTTGATTCCCAGAAGTATTTGCCACCGAGCGTGATGAGGTGCAGCTTGGTGTGCGATGAGGTTGGCAGTGAGATAACTTGCGCAGTTCCATTTGGCATATAGAAGAAAGTGCCGTGGTCGTAACCAAGGAACTGAAAAGGCAGCAGGACGTGGTGATCGTCACTGGGTTGAGCTTGCTCTTCGCTCAGCGCTTGCTGACAGTCTTCAGGTAGTTGATATCCGTTCTGTAGCGCGACTTCAATAAGGCGCCGGATTGATGCGCGCCATTTTGTGTCTTGAATGGTGGGAATTTTTTTGTCTGGCTCCCAAAAACCTTCTGAGTGCCATTTAGCCGCGTCACAGATTTCTATTGCTGTTTTCTGCCCGAAGTGATGTGTGATGCCAGCGAGGATGGCAAAACACGTCAGGTAGAGACCAGCGCCGTCTTCTTCACGCAGTGGCGCATAGTCCCTGAGCATTTCCACGGCCAGTTCCTGCTGGCGATCGCGGGGAAGCTTGGCAAACCAGTGGTGACTGGGCTTTGCCGGTGCGTCAGATGCTCGTGTGATCAGCGATGGTGCGCAAGCTTGGATCTCTTCGGATGTGAAAGTTTCCTGTGACTGACTGTGAATAACTGCATATTGACCGGTCTTTGGGTGCTTAGCGCCAGGAATGCGCATGACCCGACTGGGGTTGTTGATGCCTTTGTCTGGCTTGGCATCTGGGGCAACGATTTCGATGGCGTTGGCGAGTCTGGTTTGCAGATCGCGAAACAAACCGAGTGAGATTTCCTGGCCTGGTGTGAAGAGCCAGTAGTGGTGAAGCGACTTGCCGCCGGTCCAAACGGTGAGGCTGGGTTCTGGAAGACCGGCGAGCTGGGGAAGGACTTCCTGCTCTTCGATTGTGAGGCCGCCATCGCATTCAGCCCATACGGCGATGGCTTCTTCGATGTGAGCATTAGATGCACCCCAGGCTTTGACGTAGCCCTTGGAGTTGAGGTGCTCAGGTTTTTCACCCCAGTTGCGAGGACGCTCCGAGGGTGGATTGATAACTAGGCCAAGGCTATGTGTTGGTTTCTCGCGTAGATATTTTTCTATTTCACGACGCGGAATTGCATCAGCTTCGCATTCAAAATGGCGGCAGGGTTTGGATGGATCTGGAGGGTAAATGGCGAAGACAAGCTGGCCAGACGAGCGACCGATTGCTTCCAGGAACTCGTCGACAGTATCCCAATTAACAAGCGAAGTCATTCAGTAATGCGCTTCATTTGCGCGGTGATAAGTGTACGTAAAAAACTGGAGCGTGATCGATCTAGGTCGGCGGCCTGCCGATCCAGCCAGGCGATCTGCTCTGGTGTGAGGTCGATGGTAATGGTTTTGCGCGGTGCGCGCGGTTGAGGCATTGCGCTGGGTTGACGCTGGGGGTACACTAGTGCTGCGCTTGGGAATGTCAAGCGCCCATTACCGATTGTGACTGACCTTAGACCGCGCCAAATCAAGGCGCTGACTGACGTTCGAGCTGCTTATGCCGCTCGTTATCGCGCGCCTGTACTGGTTGCTGCCACAGGCTTTGGCAAGACGCACACAAGTGCTGAGATTATCCGAAGCGCTATAGGACGCGGCAGTTGTGTATGGTTTCTCGCTCACTTGCGGGAGATTCTTGATGACACTTGCAAGCGATTAGATCAGGCTGGGATACGTTATGGCCGAATTATGGCGGGCGCTCCATCAGAGCCTCATATACCAGTACAGGTTGTAAGTGTTCAAACGGCAGTGCGACGTGATGATTTGCGCAAGCCTGATTTGATCATTGTCGACGAATGCCATTTAGCCGTAGCTAGTACATATCAGAAGGTATTCCAGGCTGCTGGTAATCCACGCTTGCTTGGTCTTACTGGTACACCATGCCGCTTAGATGGCCGTGGCTTGGGCGAGATGTTTGACTGCATTGTGCCGACATGTAGCACCGGTGATCTTATTGAAGAGGGCTTACTTGCGCCAATTAAATATTACGCACCATATAAACCTGACCTGACTGCATTGCATATGCGCGCAGGTGATTATGCACGTGATGAGCTAGAAGAGGCAATTGATCAGCCGACGATTACCGGTGATGCTGTTAAGCATTATCAGAAGATGTGCCATAACAAGTCTGCTGTTGTGTTTTGCGTCAGCATTAGCCACGCGGAACATGTAGCGCATTCTTTCAGGCTGGCAGGTTATCGAGCAGTTGCCGTCTCGGGCGAGTCAACCAAGGCTGAGCGTGAAGAGGCGCTAAATGGTTTGCGATCTGGCGCTATTGATGTTGTTTGCAACGCCCAGCTATGGGTAGCGGGCGTGGACGTGCCGAATATTGAATGCATTATTCTTCTTCGCCCCACGAAGAGCCTGACGTTCTACTTGCAAGCGATCGGTCGCGGGCTGAGGTTGGCACCAGGCAAGACGCACTGTACGGTTTTGGATCATGCGGGTTGTGTATTTGAACATGGTCCGCCACAGATTGCGCGTGAGTGGACGTTAGATGCGAAGAAGAAACGCAAGAAAAAGGAAGATGCACCGGCGATTAAGCAGTGCCCGATGTGTTTCGGTGTGCATGAGCCAGCACCAGTGTGTCCGTTGTGCGGACATATTTATACGACGGTGCAGCGTAGTGGTCCGCAGCAGGTTGCTGGTGAGCTTGTGGAGTTCACGATGCGGGAGGCTGCAGCGTTAGAGAGAAAGGAGGTTAAGGATAAGAAAAGAGAGCAAGCTGCGGCTAAATCGCTGTCAGAATTGGAAGCAATCGCCCGTCAACGGGGGTATAAACCAGGGTGGGCCAAGCGAGTGATGGCTGCACGAGAGGCGAAGCGAGCCGCCGCGAGTGGAATACTCCGGTGAGGGAGCCATGGAACGCACTGATCAAGGAGTGCTTGTCAGCGGTTGATCGACATAACTGTGCGTATTTCGAGACAGGTGATGCTAGGCACATACACCTAGCGGCGAGATTGCGTAATTATGTGATGGAGCTAAAGGTACTGATCCATGAGCTTGAAGCTAATTCTTGAATTGTGCGCGGCATATGTAGGAGTTTGCTCTGCGCTGCTATGGATGGCCTGGTTGATTTTGCCGTAACCAGTTTGCGATAGCCCATTCGCGCGTAGCGGACCAGAAGGGCTGAGCGCGGAACCAGGTGAGCCAGTCTCGGTGCCCTTTGGAGCTATTGCATGCGAGACAGCAACTTACGACGTTGTTGAGATCTGCTGTGCCGCCGAGTGCTTTGGGTATGACGTGATCGAGTGTGCCAGAGCGGCCGAGGTGTTCCCCGCAATAACAGCACTGGAAGTTCCAGCGGAGATGTATTTGATCGCGTTGTTTACGAGGAAGTCGCATCGTCCCAGCGCGGCAGGACGAATACGCTTACGTCTAGATCGATGATGTCGTCATCGTTATGGATGAATTCACTGAGTTGAGAGTAGATATCGGCAGGGAGATCTTCTGCTGGTGTATCGCTGCGTAGGATAATTTTTGCGCTAATTTCAACGAGGTAAGCCTGCACTAGCTAACCGCAGCTTGTTATACGGTAGCGATAGCTGCATAAGGGGTTGCCCGGTGACCAGGGCTCACGCACCACTGGTCTTGCCGCAGCCGGGCGCAACGGTACCGCCTAGATCCTCAAAAAGGTCTAGGCCAATAGGATAGCGGTCATGAGCGAAACCGCGATACAGCAGACGATCAGGTTGGCGCTGGGGAAGGTGCGCCACCTGAGGTTGTTTAGAAACAATGTAGGTAAGTTGCCAGATCCGAGGACTGGTCGGTGGGTTGAGTTTGGTGTTGGTGGGGCTGGGGCAGCGGATTTGCTGGGATGGCGGACGGTGACGGTGACACCTGAGATGGTTGGTCAGAGGGTGGCGCAGTTCGTGAGCCTGGAGGTGAAGACGGCGACTGGAAGGGTGAGACCGGAGCAGGAGAACTGGCGGCGTGTGGTGCTGGAGGCGGGTGGTGTGGCTGCTGTGGTGCGGAGTGTGGAGGATGCGGAGCGCGCGCTAGGGTTAGGAGGATAGAGCCCAGATCCCTGCTGCTGCAGCACATCTGGGCCATCCAATGCGACAAAACCTCTACGCCTGCGATTCGGCGTCCTGGGTTCGTTGCTCCTCGATTGCGCTGAGTTGAATTCGAGTCCAGAGGGCTAAGCGACCAAGGCTGATCACCATGTCAGCTTCTTCGGCGCTGCCAGCATCGCTGCAGAGGATGGGAAGATGGTGCGCGATCCAGTCGTTGAGCTTGTTGCGAGCATCGCGAACGGAAGGATGGTGCATGGCCGGTACGGCAGCGGACACTACCTATTGCCGACCTGGATTATGAGCGGGATTGCGCTTAAGCCGAATATGGGTTAGGGTGCGGTGGCCAACGAGGCTTACCTTTTATGGATTGGACTGAGATCCTTGAGCGTGGCAGGGTGCAGGAGCCACCCGGTCGCGCTGAGGCGTTACGACGATTGCGTGAGGATCGGCGGTTTGTGGCGACGGTCAGGAGCCGCTCGACGCAGCTTGTGAAGACACTCCGGATTGAGGCACGCGACTATTCCGATGCCTTGCTGAAGGTGCGCGGCATGTTGGCTGGGCACACACTGGTTCGGTTGGCGGAGGATTGAGCGTGAATCCCCGCGTGATTGGAGACGCATGTGCATTTGTGATTGCCGCTTGGGCATTCGCGATGCTTGGTATTGAAGCTGCTGCTCACCATGGCAGTACGCATTCAGGTACGCAGCCAGCGGTGGAGGTGCGCAGGTGACTGATCGCCGGTTTGTGTTTTCCTTTCCAGAATTGAACCTTTACGAGGTGATTTGGGCGTTGTTGGCTATTGAAGCGCGGCACCGACTGATGAACTCTTCGTTGGCGCCTTTCTACGGCCAAGCCGTGTTACTTAACCCATGAAACATCGTATTTCGATTGCGAAGGAGGATCGCATCTGGGATCTTCGTACGCAAGGTTACGACTATGAGTCAATTGCGAGGATTGTGAATGTATCGCGTTCGTTGACGGGCGTGATCAGGCGCGTTCGTCGTCGTCCGCCGATTGAGGTGGATCCGATTCGTCGCGGTCGCAAGGCTGGATTTTTGAGCGATTCGCAGGTGGATGATATTCGGCGCCGCTTCGCCAATGGTGAACGCCAAGCGGATATTGGCGAGCGGTATGGGTTGAGTGCATGTGCAGTTAGCCACATCTGCTGCGGCAGAACCTATGCGACGCCGGAATCTGAACGCGGTTATGAGTTTAATTTTTCAAACAGGTTACGCCGATGAATTTATTTATTGTTGACACCGAGACGACAGGTCTCACGCCTGCTGATGCGCGATGCATTGAGGTGGGCGGGATTTTATTTAGCGTTGATGATCGCGCTGTGATTGGGCAGTGTTCATTTTTGCTGCCAACGGATGAGAATCCAGTTGCGCACATTAATGGCATTCGGGCTGAACTAACGAAGCGGCCACAGGCTGCGAGATCAGGTCTTGAGTATTTTTACGCTTTAGCAAAACATGCTGATTACGTGGTTGCTCATAATGCTGATTTTGATCAGCAGTGGTTTGGGCAAGGACCGTTGCCTGCGTTGACGCAGCGTTGGCTTTGCACGATGGAGGACTTTGATTGGCCGCGTATTACCAGACAACGACCGAGTGTGATGCATCTAGCCGTTGCATATGGAGTACCGGTCTGGGCCGCTCACCGTGCGTTGACTGACTGCATTTATTTGGCGCAGGTGATGGAACGCGAGCCGGATTTGGAGCTGTTGCTGGCGAATGCGCTGGAGCCTAAAAAAACCTATATGGCTCTTGTTAGCTACGAAGACCGGCAAAAAGCGAAAGATGCCGGGTTCCGGTGGGATGGCGAGCAGCGACGGTGGCTTAGGAAGATGAGGGATTATCAGGTGAGTGAGCTGGGTTTTGATGTGCGGGAGGTGGCGGCATGACACCAGCCGACAGGAAGCGCATGATTAAGAAGCTGCGTGATGCTTACCAATGCTGTAAGGATTGCGGAAAAGAGTGGGGTGTGTACAGCGTTGGCTGTAGCAGCACCTGGATAGGCAAATGCGATGTATGCGGCGAAGAAGGGGGCGTAACCGAAACCCGAGATTACGCTTATTTAATTACTGGCATTCGGAGGCTTTTAAATGACTGATGAACAGATTATTAGCGTAATGTATAATTACGCCAGTGGATTTTCAAGCTGTATCCAATTTCGTGATGATGCCGCTGTTATTGCATTTGCTCGTGACCTATTGGGTCAGGCAATGCCTGATTTGGCGCCGTTGCCAGAAGCAGAGGTTGATACTGGGTACGAGGATAAGCTGAACCAATGTGTTCAGTTAATTGATCAATTTATTCAGCAGAATCAAAAACATGACTGACTTTAAATATGCAACTCCCGAGCAATGGGCTCAGTGCGAGGAATGGGTCGAAAACCCGATTGTTGGCGCTAGTGACGCCTGCATTCTTGAATTGCGCGGAAGAGTCGAAGCACTTGAAGCGAACATGAAGCAATGGCGGAGTGATCACTTGCGATTGGCTAACACTTGCGCAGGCATGGCGAAAGATCGGCTTGAATTTTTCGGCAAGCTGCTCCGCGATGAGGAAACCACCCCTGAAGGTGAAATCCTTGATTACTACAGCAAACTCGCAGCGCAGCATGCGGCTAAGGCTGTATTTCACCAGGATCCATCGCTGATAGAGCGCGTCGTTATGGCAATCGCCCGCGACGGCGAGACCGCCAGATGGGATGAAGCTCGAGCAGCAATGCTTGAGATTGCGAAATGGCTTGAGTCACGCGCTGGCGGTACGCGGGCATGCTGGTTGCTTGAGCGGGAGGCGCAGAAGTGACCTGGCGCCTGTTAGCCAAAGCGCTAGGCGAGAAGGCAAGCGACTGCGACCGCGAGTCTGATCGGGTGGCGCTGATCAGGCTTGCGATCCTGCTGAGCTACTTAATCACGAATTGTTTCATCATCGCTGGCGTGCTTCGACACTGGGGGCCGGAGCGTCCGCAGCACGCGCCCGTACGAGATTTCAAGAGCACGGGCGATGGCTGCAGCGCTCATGCCACCACGATGCATGAAGTAGATGAGGTCGCGATCAAACTGGTCGGCGGCCACGCTGGACAATTCGGCTAAGGGCATGTTAGCCTTTATATGTACCTTTATCCAGTTATGACACCAAACGAAGTTCGAGACGCACTGGTCCCAATCCGAGAGGAGCTGGACGCAGTGCTGGGGAAGATTTATTGGCAAGACGGCATGGCGCATGTATTTGCTGCGCTTCATGCTGCTGTCGAAAACGTAAAACTCGCAAGGGACTACACCCACCGTGCTTGATTACCATTCACATCCTGCGGCTTCGGCGTCGAAGCTGAAGGCACTTATTAGCGGTACGCCGCGTGATTACTGGGCCAAGTTTGTCGATCCAGATCGCGCCGAGTTCAAGCCCACGGACGCAATGCGCCAAGGCAGCTTGGTTGATTGCTTGATTACCGAGCCCAAGGAGTACAGCAGCCGTTATCTGGTCGCGCCTCAATGCGATCGACGCACTAAGGAAGGAAAAGCGATCTGGGCTGAGTTTCAGGCCGAAGCGGGCGAGCGCGAGGTGATCACGCGCGATTGGGAAGACAATGCCCTGCGCGTAGTGGAAGCACTGATGCGTGATCCAGATGCCGCACCGCTGATTAGGGGCGGCGAAGGACAGGATCCACACTTCTGGCTCGATGAAGATTGCGACATCGAATGCCGGTATAAACCTGACATCGAGCATCCCAAGAAGGGCCTGCTTGTGGATCTTAAAAAGGCACGGTCCGCGAGTCCCCGGATGTTTGCGGCGCAGTCGTATTCACTGGCATACGACCTGCAGATGGCGCATTACAGCTTGGGCTTTAAGGATCGCTATGACAGTCTGCCCGAGCAGGTCATTCTGATTGCGTATGAGTGGCAGTGGCCGCATAACGTCAGCGTCAACATTCTGAGTGAAGACCTTATCGAAGAGGGCCACCGCCGCCGCGAAGAAGCGATCGTGACGCTGAAGCGCTGCTGGGAGTCTGGCGTGTGGCCATCTTGGGGCGCTGTCCAAATGGATGTGCCGCGCTGGGCGCATGCGGATGATCCTGCGAACGCTACTGATGCCGATGATCTTGAACTGGAGGGCCTCGAATGAATTTTGATGAGCTGTACCCCGGCCGTTTTTTGAAGGCTGGGTTGATCCCAAACGGTAAAGCGACTTACACGATTGCTTCTGTTGCCAGGGAGCAGATTGAAGGTGAAAACGGAGTTGAAGACAAGGTTTTAATGACCTTCTCCGAGACTGCGATGCAGCTTGTGTTGCCGAAGGTCAATGCTGTTGCGATCCGAGCAATGTTCGGCAGCGATGTGCAACAGTGGATCGGGAAGCGCGTGACGCTGTATGCGACGACGGACATCATGCCGTTCCCGAAACGGCGCAATGAACCGTGCATCCGTGTGTTCGGCAGTCCTGATATTCGCGAAGAGGTGATCTGCGAGTGGCAGCCACCGAAGCGCAGAAAGCTGATTCAAAAGCTGCAGCCCACTGGGTATTACCAGACTGCCTGGACAGCGATCCAGCAGGGTACTCCGGATCAGATGCCAGCGATGCGAAAGCGCGTTGATCAGCTCGCTGCAAGCGGCGAGCTAACCAGCGGCGAGCACGCGCAATTGGTTGCTGCAATCGAAGCAAGAGTGTAGGGTATATGTTGTTTTCTTTGTTATGCCGGAATTCGAGCGAGTATCGATGGAACAAGTAAAAGAGCGCGTGCGTCGCAAGAGCAAGACCACTCCACTGCGTGCCGAAATTTTGGCCATGCAACCGGGTGACGCGATCTCTGTTTCGTTCTATAATTCGGAAACGGGCGAGGGCTACAAGCCGACCACGATCGCCCAGGTCGTCAGCCAGATGACCAAAGACAGCACAGCAGTGCGTTATTCGATGCGCAAGGACGCTGACGGCCTCGGCTGTTACGTCATGTGCATTGAAAAAACCCCTGAGGATGCCCTGCGTCCTCGCCGTGGTCGGAAACCTAAAAACCTGGAGGTAGCCTCTTGACCTTTACCGCTAGTGGTGCGCTGTTTCAACAGACCGCAGAGCAACTTCAACAGCGCCTTGGCGAGCGTTACGACGCTTCCAAGAATTATCCCAACTATGACGGGATTTTGAATGTACCCGCTGATCAGGCATATGCGCTTGCGCAGTACCTGATGAACGGTCAGCCGATTGGTGAGCGGCAGGAGATTCCGATTCGGATCTCGGGCTGGCGTAAGCAGTCACAAGCTGGCAAGCCGTATCTGAGCTTGAGCTTCAAGCCGGATTCGCGTGTTCAGCAGGCTGCACCCGCTGCACCCGCTCCCGCACCCGTCGCAGCTGCAGCACCGCCTGTTGTACAGCAAGCTGCCCAGCAGGTTGCGGCTGCATTTGGTGGTGCTGTTAGCACGATCGAAGACGAAATTCCTTTCTGATCAGTCCACGGGGCGGCATCAGTCGCCCCTTTCTACCCATAACTATGGAATTTACCTTCAACAGCAAATCACTTGAGCGTGAAGTCAGTCTTCATCAGATTTATGAGCTGACACCTTCTGAGGCACGCAATCTTCACGCTGAACTGGTAATTGCAGTTCAGTCGATGGACGAAAGAGTCGCTGAAGCGCTAGCCAGTGAACACGCCAGCGGCATCCCCGCTGACAAGGACTGGATTCATCGCGTCAAGAAAAAGCGTCGCATCTGCGTTGCTTTTGCTACCCAGGTCAAGCAAATGCTTGATGCACCGCAACAGCAGGCTGCACCAGTTTCTAATTTCACGACGATTTTTCAACGTCGGTTTGAGGAGCTTTTGTTGGAAGAGCTTGGTCAGACGGTCTTCGATGAAATTAAGGCCGAAGCGAGGGATCTTGCGCTTGCAGATCTTCAAGTGCCAGTTCAAGGCGCATAATCTCCCAAACCGCTTGTTGCAGCATATTTTGCTGCATAATACAAGTACGAAACATGCTGGCCTCGCGTTCAGTCATTGAGCGTGCAGCCAGCTCGTATTGAAGTTCCTGCTCCGGCGGGATGTTGTTCTTAATCCATTCCATTTTTCATCATGCATTGGGTTGAAGATGATGCTGGCAAGACCCAGCACGGAGAAGGCATCAGCAGAGCGCCTGCAAAAGCAAAAACGAAATTGTTCGACTTAATCGTAAAGCAGGCTGGCGCTAGTCCCATGAAATTCAGCATTCCCGCAGAATCGGCGACGAAGGCAAAGCAGTACGCCTCAGCACGCTGGCCGCTTGCTGAAATCGAGGTGGTGAAATAGTGGAGCAGTATTGCACGCACACTTTTCGCAAGATTTTATCGACGCATAACTGGAAAAACAATTCATCAATTAAGACGTACTGGCTTCAGTGCAAATGCTGCGGCCATAAATGGACCGTTTACTTTGATCGCGAGCTAAAGCGTGAGGTGATTGTTGATAAAGACTCAATCAGTAGACCGTTAACTGTTAAAAAACTTACCCCTGAAGACGTAAGGCTAATTCTTACCGATCCTCGCTCAGGCGCAGAGCTAGCCAGGGAGCTAGGTGTTACGCATCAATCTGTGAACCAGGTCCGCGTTGGCATGACACATCGCCAATTGTGGCCAGAATTAAAACGGTACATCCCGGTGCCGCGTCCTCGTCGTCGCCGCGCACCAGTAATCGAAGAGACACCTGAAATCAATTGCCGCAATTGCGCGCATTGGTGGCAGGGGCACTGCGATCTGGGCGTACCAGAAGCCGGCGGTGAATTCGCTGGTGAATGCTCTTATTTCAATTCTGACGATTAATGGCTATTACGAAAAACTGCCGCCCATGCTTGAGCTGCTCGCGTCCAACGACGAGTCCTGTCTACTGCGACCATTGCTACCGCGCGACACCAGCAGGTCGCGCTGAATTTGCAATGAAGAATAAATACAGGCAGGTTCCCAATGGCGGCCCATGTGCGGCATGCTTGCACTGGATCGGCCGTTGCGGCCTCGGTCTGCCAGAAGGCGGATCAGAATACGCACGGGACTGCTCCCTACTACTACTTCAAAACGAATTATGCGTGGCCACCCCTTCCTGAACCCGATTGAGGCGGCTCTTATCCGTTGGCTTGTCGGTTCCCCCCGAATCGGTTACATCGCGGTTAAGCAGCACAGCAGCTTGACGACGTGGATTTTGCGCGATCCCACAGATGTTGTGATGCCAACCGAAGAAGAGTACGAAGAAGACGACGAGCCGCTGTCCATGCAGCTCGAGCGGCTTTACCATTTGCCTGATGCCGATCGCTAGTGCATGTATCTGCCTAGCGCAGGCGTCGGCTCGCATGGCGTCCATGCCGTGACATGGGGCGTCGACACTTATTTCAAACCTTGGTTTTTCGATGGAAAAGTTGTTCACTGGGGCGACCCGTCCCCTGACCGCCGAGATGCTTTGCGAAGAGCTGAAGCAATGGCAGATCGAAAACGGGAAGGCTGATTTTATGGATTATCTGTACGAACTGTACGATCGCGACAGCGAAGAGCCTGGCCTGAAAGGGACTTATACCGGGCTCTGGGAGCGCTTTAAGAATGACACTGCGCAAATCATGCGCGCTGGGCACATTTCAACCGGTACTATTTAATGCAAAAAATCATTGGCCTTTACAGCCCGGCACCACAGTCGGGTAAATCGACCGTCGCGAGCGAGCTTGAGAAGCGAGGGTACGCGATTGTGCCGTTTGCTGAAACGATCAAGCTAATGCTGATTCCAATGCTGGAATCACTTGGCTACGACGAGCATGGGGCAAATTATCTTGTCCACCAGGCAAAGCAAGTGGTTGTTGGTGATGCTGGCGTCAGCGTGCGGCACATGTTGCAAACGCTCGGCACAGAGTGGGGGCGGCAATGCATCCATCCTGAAATCTGGACGCGATGCTGGAAAGGTCGCGCGTCACGGTTCGATGCCGTCGTTGCCGATGACGTTCGCTTCCCCAACGAAGCAAAGATGATCAAGCTGCTCGGCGGCGAAATGTGGCGCATTGACCGTCCCAATGCAGCCAATACGTTTGATCACGCCAGCGAGGGTTCCCTCAACAGCTACCGTCAATTTGATCGCTATATCACAAATGACGGGACAATTGAAGAGTTAATCAGTAAGCTTCAGGATATTCCCGTGTAGTCAATGGCTAGTTTGCGCTACCACGCCGGTCGGATGGTGCTTTACGAGTCACCATCTGGCTGGCGGGTACGCATCAAGACCCAAGAAGGAAAGCTTGATCTGCCTCTGATGAGTGCCGATCTTGATGAAGCGATTCTCCAGGCTGAAACGCTTTACGCCGATGCCAGAGCGATCAGCAGCAGCAAACCATTTTGCTATCAGTGCATTCACTGGAAGGCATCTGCGGCAAAATGTGATTTAGGGTTTCCTGAAGGACGATCATCCGGTGGACGATTCGCAAAAGACTGCAGTGCCTTCAAACGCGATCGACTGCGGTGATGGCTATTACATCGAAATGGGCACCGAACCTGGCATCGGCGAGGTTCGGTATATGTCCTGCTCGCCTGGTGGCGCTATCTGTAGATACTCGAATGATCTATGGCAGGCGCAAATTTATATTGAGCATTTGAAAGGCAACCGATGCCAGTAACCCATTCGTAAACCTGTTGCGCGCGATGCCAGCACCAGGAATCTTGATGGGTCCACCAGTTCCAGAGTGACATATAGCCTTTCGAGGCATTGCAAGACAAGCAAGCGGGCACACAGTTTTGAGGAACTGTGAGCCCGCCTTTTGATTTGGGTTTGACGTGATCGATAGTTGTTGCGTGCTTACCGCAGTACGCACAGCGGTGATGCCATGCCTCAAAGATCGATGCCCTGAATCGTTGTTTCGTTACTTTTTTGCTAACCAGTTCGACGCCATCGATCTGGTGCTCCATAACTAGCGAGACAGGGCTCGGTTACAGGGTAGCTAGGCAGAGTGCTCCCAGCTTGGCATGACACGAGCCTGACCGTTGTAGTGCCCTACTTTTCCGTAGTCGATATCAGGGATTCCGGCAGTTATAACAAAAACCATTTGGCCAATTTTCAAGCCAGGGTATAGCGGAAGAGAATGCAGTCGACGAGCGTTAACTAACTCCAAAGTCAGCTTACTTCCAGCCCACAAAGGGTCAGCAAATCCTGCGTGACTGTGTTCATAACCTTCACGAGCACGAGAAGATTTAAGGCAAAACATACCGCATACATCATTCGGCATGTTGAACGTTTCGCGTGTTTCGGCAAGCACAAACTCGCCAGGCGCCAACCAGTAAGGATTCTCGGCCGTACAATGCGCAATCGATTGAAGTTGTAGCTCTGGCGTATGCTCAACTTCAACCATGATGTTGTCGCCAAGCCTCAGGTCAAGCGATGCCGGATTAAGCAGCTCAGGCTCAAACGGTTCGATCATTTGCTCCTCTTGGATGAGGCGCTGGATCTCGCGGTCGTGAAGGATCATTCAATAAAGAACGGGACAGCCCGACTGTAGACCTGATAAGATTTTGGTGCTTCAGCAGGTTGCCGCCTCTGAAGCGTGACCAACTCACCCAAGCTGAGCTGATGGAAGGCATTGTAGAGCAGTGGCGGCCCGTTGTCGGATACGAAGGGCTGTATGAGGTTTCAGATCAAGGGCGAGTCAGGAGCTTGCCTGGGTGGCGCTGGAATGGGCAAGCAATACATCGATTCAAAGGAAGAGTGCTCAAGCCGCAGCAGTCACCTCGATATTTTCATGTAGTTTTGTCAAAAAACAGTAAAGTTAAATGCGTAAAAGTTCACCAATTAGTGGCCGATGCTTTTCTGCCGCCATGCCCTGGCCTTCAAGGTAGACGCTCTGGCTGTTATCACATTGACCACATAAACAACAACCCAGTTGATAACAGAGCCGAAAATCTTCAATGGCTCCCTCGTTACGAGAACACATATACAAAAGCTTGCCGGAAGAGAGATCAGGCGGGCAGATTCATTTAACTGTAATCCCAGCGACGGCGGCGTCCGTCTGCACGGCGGCCGAGATGAACAAAATTCGGCGCAGCATAGCCAAGGGAGAAAGGCCAGTTTTGATCACACCATTTTTCAACAGCGTACATATCTGCTCCATCAATCCAAAAATCAACCGCTCCAACTCCAGGACCACTAAATAAATGCTCGCTATTCTTAGCGCCACCTACCGAAGCATTCACCTGCGGGTTGCGGTAGCCGCTCGTAACAATCACTGGCTTATTCCCGAAAGCCGTCCGCGCCCGTTCCAAGAACGCTGCCAGCTCAGCCGCAGTATCAACTTGATACTGGTGATCAAACCTGCGCGCTTCTTGTCCGAGTGCGAATTCACCTAACGTGATGTGCGGCGTCAGTCGAGCACTAAATGGGCTGCTTGGTGTTAGCTTGGCAGGCTGCTGCTGTGTCTCAATAGATCGCGGCATGCTCTCACGCCACAGATCACCCTCAGCAATGCGCCGACGCTTTAGGCCGGCTTCAACATTAGTGCCAGGATTTCGGTAGAGCAGCAAAGCATCTGGCACCGCATCCCAATCCCGCTCACGCAGCCGCTTACTGATGGTTTCAAATCCGCCAGAACCGTAGAAGCCAGTTCCAAGGTTATAGGCGAATGAAATCAAAGCAGACTGCTGCCCATCCGTCATCGCCGACCAGTGCGGCACCGTTTCGCTGAGCTTTTTGGCGATTTGATCGATTTCGGTGCGGACAAACATGTCCGCCTCGATCACAGTGATCTTGTCGCCACGGCTGACACGCCTCCCGCCTGGGTAGCGAGTGGTGCCGTAGCCGATTGTCCAGGGGTCACCGCCGCTGAGAGGGTCTGGATAAGCGGTGAGGTGACAGCCTTCAAATTCTTTAATGAGTTTTAGCGCTGGGGCATAATCGCCCTGCTTACCGCCTTGGCTCCAAGTCTTGAACCAACCCTGATCGCGACCAAGGATGTGCGGATTTGCTTTATTGATCGCGTCTTCAAGCTCACTTAGTGCCGCCATTTGATGCGGCAATGCTTTGTAATATTTAAATAAATCAAGAAGGCGGATTTTGTTTTGCGTCATCGGTCCATGGGGCGTGAATACTCATTGCGCCACCGAGGAGGCGGCTTTCACCGGTTTGCAGTTCAGGGTCAACCGGGTGCTCGATGATGACAGGCGGCGCGATTGCAGGTGGTTGCGTTGCATGCCAGTCCGCTTCAGCTTGATCAAGTTTGGCCGGCAGTGTCAGCTCAAACCACCATTGCCTGATGACCTGTTCCAGTCGACGCTGCCAGCCTGGTTTGCCAAAGCTGATCAGAGCTTTTTTCCTTTCAGCGCACGCAGGGCATGGAACACAAGCTGGATGATGCTGTTGTCCTTCAGGGGAGACAGAGCGATCAGCTCAGAGGCTGCAGCCACGCAAATCCAAAATGCGGGATGATGAATAAAGTCCATAATTAGCAAGAGGGTGGACGTACTTCCAGCTTAGAGACCCTTTGCTCAACGGTATTAAGACGCGAGAAAAATTCCTTGCGATCTTCTTTAATGTCTGAATGCAACACCTCTAGCTGTGTTGCGATGTGCTCCACCGCACTGGTGAGTCTGATTACCGCATCCCGTGCTTCGTCGGATTTGCGGCTGAATCCCATTGCCCCCATGGCGGCGACGGAAATGGATGCGCCGGCCACTGCGGCAATGACTTCGATCATGGCAACAATGGCTACCTCTCTAGATTAGCGACCTTGACCGCGACGAAGTTTTCTGGTGCCACGGGGCTTGGAGCGCTTGCCGTTGCCTTGGCGGGTCAACTTTGGCTTGCCGGATTGGTGCTCTAGTCGCCCGGTGCCTGTTTTTGCTTTTACTGTCATCAGATGATCCCGCCACTGGTAAAGCCGCCCTCAAATGAAATGGTGTCGTCTGCAGGCGCTTCAGGTTGTGGCTGATATGGGTCAGCAGGCCACACGGGGTAATCAGGTCCGGTGATGTAAGCCGCTAGTTCGGGTGTATCAATAGTGGCGGCGATGGCTGCGTTTTTTGCTCCGGTGGCCACACGGATATCCTCGCGCCAGGTTTTGATGGCAGGATCCGCCGCCTTACCGTTGTCTGACTCGCGGATGATCATCCAGTCCGTTGGTGCCAGCAGCGTGTTGGCGGTGTGGCGCGTTTGCTGAGTCCACTGCTCAACAAGCTGGGTGTGGTCCTTGGGAATCAGGTTGCCCTCGGCGTCGTAGCCCCAGTAAAAGCGTTGATCCCAAACGGCAGGATCAGGCACTTCAGTAATGCCGATTGCCTCGCGCTCCTCGGGACTGGCCAGTCTGACCCAGTTAGCCGGGTACTGAACGCCGTTATGGGTGAAAGCCACATCTGGGCTCAGTGGCTTGCCGTCAAGCAAGAACATGTGTATTACCTGTAGACAAGGCTGTCGCCCTTGGGGTATCTTACTGCGTTCTTAAGCGATTATCATGCAAATTACCCTTCAACAGGCGTGGGCGGACTTCAAGGCGGAACGGTCGGTGACCCTGTATCCGACCAGCCTTGTCAGTGATTATCGCCAGGTTGATAAATGGATCAACAGGTGCCCGATCACAGATCTGACCCAGGGACGGCAAATTATGGCTTGGGTTCTTGGGCAAAAGCCCGTGAAATCAAGCCGTCGAGTGGCAATGTATATTAAATCCCTTTATCGATGGGCAAGCGGGGAAGACATCGCTTATTTACCTAGGAATCCAATAGCAACATTTCGCATGCCAAAGCCGCCTCAGTTTGACGAAGAAGTTATTGTTATTCCAAGAAATGAAATTGCAATATTGCTTATTGCACTAGGTAGCAGGCAAACTTTAAACAAAACTCGCTGGGATTTGTACTCAGAATTTATGCTTCAAACAGCAATGCGAACCGGCGAAGTCAGAGCCGCTAAATGGGAAGACATAAAAGATCAAAAAATACTTGTTCATTTAAATTACACATTGACTCATGGGCTCAAAAACTCAACAAAAACAAACAAAAAACGAACCGTGCCATTAAATAATCGATGTATTGAAATCCTTGAAGAACTAGCGCAAACAGATGAATATATTTTTCCTTACAATAGGTATGCTTTTCAGAGCTATTTTTATGATCGTGCCAAGGAATTGCACGCAGCGCAATTGACTACTCATCGGTATCGTCCATACGATTTACGGCACACTGCCATCAGTCGCTGGATTGAAGCATCCATTCCAGTTGCTCAAGTTGCAAAATGGGCGGGCAATAGTGCAGAAGTTATTTGGAAGCACTATTGCAACACTACACAAGAATATGAAATGCCAACCCTTTAACGAAGGTGACTACTCGTGATCAGGAAGCTGTTCAAGTGCGCGGCGGATGGTGTCTGCACCAAGTTGAGTAGAGCTGTTATTGAGAATGTGAGCTAACGCCTCTAGCGCCTGCTCCTTCAAGCTCGGCGGTTTGGGGCGGCGGGCGGCGCGGAGTCTGCTGATGGCTGTTCCGTAACCATTGAGCATCAGCCACTCACAGCACGCCTCCAGCTCTTGGTCTGCGCCCCATTGGGCAGCGCGGGTGGTGAGAAAACGCTCTGAATCGCTAAGTTCTCCGCCAGCAGTGCAGCCAAAGAACTCACCAATCCACTGCAGCACAAGTTCCGATGGCGGTGGGGTGATGGGATGTTGTTGTGTCATGGGTGATTAGTGGAAGCGACTACTGGGTTTCAAGTTCAATAGCAATGGCCAAAAGTTCGGCGCGTATTGCCGATGCGTGTACATCACAGCAAGAATCATACGGAAGACGTGGTGCTGGAACCACCTGATCCGCAACAGCTCGCAGGGCGGCGGCGATGGCCTTGAACTGATCATCCGGGATACCGTCTTCTTTCCAATCGAACTTGCTGTTGAAAGCCCAGAACACTGCTTGAGCAGCGGAAGAAAGTTCAGTCATTGGTTTTCTAGTTCGGCAGCGATGGCGAGGAGCTGGCTTCGTGTTTCTTGTCGCTGTCCACGTCGTATCTCTCGGCTGGAGTACACATCTCCTGCTGGCCTCATACCTGTCGGAGCTGGTTCATTCGGCACCACCTGATCTGCAGCAGCTCGCAGGGCGGCGCCGGCAAAGCCTCGCGCTACCAGTCGAAACGGAGAGTCTGGGTCGGGGCAGCCACAGGCGTCCAGCACCGCCTGCGCGGCAGGGGAAAGTTCAGACATGGAAGTTGAGACGGGTCGTGAGGGGCAAG
>JACCDU010180742.1_pt1 | contig 26830 bp, 27 predicted proteins | sample 7446081 | NCBI WGS metagenome assembly JACCDU01 (sample SAMN15323447, study PRJNA562643) | freshwater metagenome | isolation source: river surface water | place: USA:Blue River Watershed | collected 2017-08-17
CCGGCACCGCAGCCGGCACCGCAGCCGGCGCCGTATCCAGTTCAACGGTCAGCGATCCCTCCTGCTTCCATTGCGGCCTGCCGGTACCTGTCGGCAGCCATTGGTCGGTCGTCATCGACGAGCTGCCGCGCGCCATGTGCTGCCCCGGTTGCGAGGCCGTGGCGCAATCCATCGTCGACAATGGTCTCGAAGACTTTTACCGCAATCGCCAGCAATGGCCCGACGGCGCTGCCGGCGGTCAGGCGCAACTGGTGCCCGATGCGCTGAAGCTGTATGACGCGCCGGAACTGGCGTCGCAATTCACGAATACCGAGGGCGGCGCCGAAGCGCTGCTGTCGGTCGAAGGCATACGCTGTGCCGCTTGCGTGTGGCTGATCGAAAAGCGCCTGTCGCAAGTGCCGGGCCTGCAGTCGGCCAGCCTGAATGTGGCCACCGAAAAACTGCAAGTGCGCTGGGATGCCGCGCAGTGCAAGCCCAGCGACATCCTGCATGCGGTGCGCGAAGTCGGCTATGTCGCCTACCCCTATGACCCGATTCAGCACGGCGAACGGCTGCGCAAGAATGCGCGCACGCTGTTCAAGCGGCTGTTCGTCGCCGGCTTGTCGATGATGCAGGTGATGATGTACGCGGTGCCGGCCTACGTGGCCGAGGCCGGCGCCATCGAGCCCGACATGGAAGCGCTGATGCGCTGGGCCAGCCTCGCGCTGACGGCACCGGCGGTGTTCTATTCGGCGCTGCCTTTCTATCAAGGCGCCTGGTCGGACCTGAAGGCACGCGCGCCCGGCATGGACGTGCCGGTGGCGCTGGGCATTGTGGCCGCCTTTGTCGGCAGCGTATGGGCCACCGTGACCGGGCAGGGCGATGTGTATTTCGATTCGGTCACGATGTTCATCTTCCTGCTGCTCGGCAGCCGCTACCTCGAACTGGTGGCGCGGCGTCGGGCAGCCGGATCGCTGGAGACCTTGCAGCATGCGCTGCCGGACGCCGCATGGCTGGTGCCGGGCTGGCCGGCGGTGCGCGATCTGCAGCAAGTCGCGGCCGCGCAGCTGCGCGCCGGTGATGTGGTGTTGGCAAAGCCCGGCGAGACCATCCCGGCCGACAGCGTGCTGCTCGACGGCGAGACTACGGTCGATCTGTCGCTGCTGACCGGCGAGAGCAAGCCGCAGCCGCGCCGCATCGGCGAGTCGGTCGCCGGTGGTGCTGTCAATGTCAGCCAGCCTGTTTACCTGCGCGTCGAGAAAGTCGCGCGTGACAGCACGCTGGCGGCGCTGGTGCGGCTGGTCGAGCGCGCCGGGCAGGGCAAGCCGAAGATTGCGCAATGGGCCGACCGTGTCGCCGCATGGTTTGTCGCGGCGCTGCTGCTGCTGGCGGTTGCCGTGTTCGCGTTCTGGTACTGGCATGACGCCGCGCGCGCATGGCCGGTGGCGATTGCGGTGCTGGTCGTGTCTTGCCCGTGCGCGTTGTCGCTGGCCACGCCGTCGGCATTGGCCGCAGCCACCGAGCGCCTGCTGCGGCAGCGCGTGCTGGTGATACAGCCGCATGTGCTGGAGACCTTGCACCGCGCGACGCATGTCGTGTTCGACAAGACGGGCACGCTGACCGAAGGCAAGCCTTCACTGCAGCGAACTGTCATCCTGGGCAGCATCGATGAAGCCTCGGCACTGCGCATCGCGGCCGCACTCGAATCCGGTAGCGCGCATCCGATCGCGCAAGCCTTCACCGCCGCGCAAGCCGGCGCGAAGGTCATGCTGCCGCAGGCAAGCGCGATGCAATCTGTACCGGGCTGCGGCATCGCCGCCGATGTCGAGGGCAGGCGCTGGCGCTTGGGCAGCGCGGCCTGGGTCGCCGAACTGGCAGGCACCGAGGGCAAGGCCGTGCCGGTGGCTGAGGCAGCCGGCGTCTCCGAAGTCTTTCTCGGCACTGACGGTGAATGGATCGCGCGTTTCGAATTGGCCGATGCGATCAAGGCCGATGCCGGTGCGGCGATCTCCTGGTTCCGCGAGCGCGGCTGCCGGACCGTGCTGCTGTCCGGTGATGCACCGGCGATTGCGGGCGAGGTCGCGCGGCACTTGCAGATCGATGAAGCGCATGGCGGCATGCTGCCGGCGCAAAAGATGGAGTACGTGCAGCAGCTTCAGCGGCAGGGCGCGGTCGTGGCGATGGTCGGCGACGGCATCAACGATGCCGCCGTGCTGAAGGCTGCCGATGTATCGTTCGCGATGGGTTCGGGCGCAGCGCTGGCGCAGTCGCATGCGGATGCGGTGCTACTGCATGCCAGCCTGGCATCCTTGCTGGATGCGGCGCGTGCGGCCGCGGACAGCATGCGCGTGATTCGGCAGAACCTGTGGTGGGCGACGATCTACAATCTGGTCGCGATACCGGCCGCTGCCTTTGGCTTGCTGACACCGTGGATGGCAGGTGTCGGCATGTCGGCCAGCTCGGCGCTGGTGGTGCTCAATGCGCTGCGGCTGCAGCGCGTGCAGACCGACAAGAACCTTCGATAGGCCCCGCATGGAATCCCTGTACCTGCTGATACCCTTGTCCGTGATCGTGGTCTTCATCGCGCTGTGGATCTTCTTCCGCGCGATGGATAGCGGCCAGTTCGACGACCTCGAAGGCCCGGCGCTGCGCATCCTGCAGGATGACGATCGTCCGGCGGCTGTCGAGCATGAGCACCCGCGAGAGGCGGCGAACGATGCTGCGTCGCCGGCCGATCGTCCGGGCAAGCATTGACGCCGCTTCCTGCGTCATCCATCAACCAAAGCGATACACATCGCGCCACAACAGCGTTGAGCCATTCAGGCTACCTGCGGACGGCGGCTGGCGCCAATCCATCGCGGCGAGTTCATCCACGGTGGCGGTGCGGGTGAAACAGAGCAGCAGGTTGGTGCGTGCGACGCACGCACTGATGGCCTCGGGTGCCAGCAGTCCGGACAACAGCGCCGGCAGGCGGTCGCGCAGGCGGCGCACATCGGCATAGGAGGCGTGGTCCAGCAGCGGCGGCACGCCCATGTTGCGCCAGAACGCAGGCATGTCGCCCTCCCAGCAATAATTCTCTTCGAACGCGGCACGCGTCGGAAACGCGAAGTCCTTGTCGAAGCTGGTAAAGCTGGCATTGGTGGCGTCATACAGGTAATTGCCGCCGCTTGAATCAAGATCCCCGATGATCCAGTCGACAGCCTGCTTGCGCAGCATGGCGACAATGATCTCCGGCCGGCGCGCCTCTGCGGGCGTCAGCTTTCCGGTACTGAGGTCGGGCAGCACCATCAGCGTATGGTCATCTTCGGCCACACCGGCCAATTGGTCGGCCACCAGCCGCGATATCCATGCCTGCTTGCGTTGCGGCGTGCAGGGCAGGCCGAGCCGGTTCAGAACCGCCTGCAATTGCGCCTGGTTCTCGGGCTCCATTTCACGCCAGTTGCCCGTCGTGAGGTTCCTGCCGTGAACGAAGTCCATCAGGATTCCCAGCCGGAGCTCGCCCTTGTACTCGCCGGCGGCCATCCGAACCTTGCAGATGGTTTTCCAGCCCAGTACCTCGTCCAGCCGGGAGGCGGCGACATTGTTGGCGCTACAGTTCATCCGCGGCGCAAACGCTGGCCCTGTCACATGGGAGGGACTCACACTGCCGGGATCAGGCTTGAACACGTACTGCTTGCCGTTGATGCTCAGGATCGATGTTTCGTTGTACGAGCCCTTGCTCAGGAAGCGCATCGTTGCGAAGGCCTTCTTCTTCCACAGGAAAGGTGCGGTATCGGCACGCAAAGGCAGTTGCATCGCGCGGTACAAGCGGAGGATTCGCGCACCGCGTTTGCCGTGCAGGCCGGCGGCTGCGCAGCCGGCGATTTCATCCGCGTTCAATGGCGATTCGTTCCGACCCAGCCGCTTGCTGAGTCGGATCGCGTAACCGACATCGATGCCGGACAGGCAGGCCTGCAACAGTGTGTGGCGATCGACTTGCGCGACTGACACCGCATGTAGTGTGAGCAAGCCTTCGATCAGATGGTCTGCTTCGCGTCGCTTCGCTTCATCGACCACCGGTGCCGATTGCGTCGCCAGCCAGCTGCGATTGACTGCTGCCGCCTGCTCATGCGACGGCAGCTGCGCGTAGAACTCGGGATTGACGACGCGCGGTGCCAGCACCACGAGCGCGGGTTCGGTTGCAACCTGCATTGAAGGGTGGTCGGGATGACTGGCAGCAGCGCCAGGTATCGGATATGCCAGCCTGGTCCGGATGGCCGGGCCGTTATCCGGCAGTGGAAGTGCGCTGGCACGGCCTGCTTGCGGGTTGGCCTGCAATTCGGCCTGCAAGCCGGCCTGAGATCCAGTCCGCGTTGACACCTGTGCTGAGGTGGTTTGGGTTGAGTTTTGGGTTGAGGTTTGCGCTGGGGCTTGCCCTGGAGCCTCAACGGACAGGGGCGGGACGTGGTTGGACAGGGGGGAGGAATGGCTGGAATAGGGGCGCATGGCAGGTCCGGTCAGGGCAATGGCGACTGAGGGAGGTGACAGCCAGTTAAAGTTCCGGATTGCCAAGTCGCATTGCAGCCTGACGCGTCTGCATTCCGAATACCAGATATAAGCCAAGCGCACGGTCGTCCGGCGTCCGGCCATTTTTGACTCATATCAAGGAAATTTGCCCCCCCGAAACGTACCCTGCGGCATCTTCGTCGTAAACCTTGGGGAGTTTCTGTGGACACAGCACTGAACTACAACTACCGGGTGGTCAAGCAATTCGCGATCATGACCGTGGTGTGGGGCGTGGTGGGCATGCTGGTTGGCGTTTTCATCGCCGCGCAGCTGGCCTGGCCGGCGCTAAATTTTGATATTCCTTGGCTGACCTACAGCCGCCTGCGTCCGCTGCACACGAACGCCGTCATCTTCGCGTTCGGTGGCTCCGCGCTGTTTGCGACTTCCTATTACGTGGTGCAGCGCACCTGCCAGGCGCGCCTGTTCTCGGATGCGCTGGCCGCCTTCACCTTCTGGGGCTGGCAACTGGTCATCCTCGCCGCGGCGATCTCGCTGCCGCTGGGCTATACCTCCGGCAAGGAATACGCCGAACTCGAATGGCCGATCGACATCCTGATCGCGCTGGTCTGGGTTTCGTATGCCGTGGTGTTCTTTGGCACGCTGATCAAGCGCAAGACCTCGCATATCTATGTGGCGAACTGGTTCTACGGCGCGTTCATCCTGACCGTCGCCATCCTCCATATCGTCAACTCGGCTGCGATGCCGGCGTCGCTGGGCAAGTCTTACTCGGCCTACACCGGCGTGCAGGACGCGATGATCCAGTGGTGGTACGGCCACAACGCGGTCGGCTTCTTCCTGACCGCCGGCTTCCTCGGCATGATGTACTACTTCATTCCGAAGCAGGCCGAGCGTCCGGTCTTCTCGTACCGCCTGTCCATCGTCCACTTCTGGGCGCTGATCTTCACCTACATGTGGGCGGGCCCGCACCACCTGCACTACACCGCGCTGCCGGACTGGGCGCAGTCGATCGGCATGGTGTTCTCGCTGATCCTGCTGGCACCGAGCTGGGGCGGCATGATCAACGGCATCATGACCCTGTCGGGCGCATGGCACAAACTGCGCAATGACCCGATCCTGAAGTTCCTGATCGTGTCGCTGTCCTTCTACGGCATGTCGACCTTCGAAGGCCCGATGATGTCGATCAAGACCGTCAACGCGCTGTCGCATTACACCGACTGGACCGTCGGCCACGTGCACTCGGGTGCGCTGGGCTGGGTCGGCCTGGTGTCGATGGGCTCGATCTACTACCTGCTGCCGCGCCTGTCGGGCAAGAAGGAGATGTGGAGCGTGCGCCTGGTCGAAGTGCACTTCTGGGTCGCCACCATCGGCATCGTGCTGTACATCGCCTCGATGTGGATCGCTGGCGTGATGCAGGGCCTGATGTGGCGCGCCGTGAACGCCGATGGCACGCTGACCTACACCTTCGTCGAAAGCGTGAAGGCTACCTATCCGTACTACGTGATCCGCTTCCTCGGTGGCGCACTGTACCTCGGCGGCATGCTGATCATGTTCTACAACATGATGAAGACCATCGCCGATGGCAAGCCGGTCGATGCACGCATCCCGGCCATCACCGGCGCGCACGCCTGAACCAGGAGATCTGAATGAAACTTGCTCACGAATCCATTGAGAAGAAGCCTTGGCTGCTGGCGATCCTGGTGATCCTGGTGGTCAGCATCGGCGGCCTGGTCGAGATCGTTCCGCTGTTCTTCCAGAAGTCCACCACCGAGCCGGTGGCGGGCCTGACGGTGTACAGCCCGCTGCGCCTCGCCGGCCGCGACATCTACGTCCGTGAAGGCTGCTACAACTGCCACTCGCAGATGATCCGTCCGTTCCGCGCCGAGACCGAGCGCTATGGCCACTACTCGGTCGCTGGCGAATTCGTCTACGACCGCCCGTTCCAGTGGGGCTCCAAGCGCACCGGTCCGGACCTGGCCCGTGTCGGCGGCCGCTACAGCGATGAATGGCATCGCGCCCACCTGATCAACCCGCGTGACCTGGTGCCCGAGTCGAACATGCCCGGCTATCCGTGGCTGGCCAAGAATGCGCTGGACCCGCAGGAGATCGTGCCCAAGCTGAAGGCGCTCAAGCGCCTCGGCGACCCGTACACCGACGAGCAGATCGCGGTCGCGCCGAAAGAACTCGAAGGCAAGACCGAACTCGATGCGCTGGTCGCCTACCTGCAGGGCATGGGCGTGCAGATCAAGGCGCGGAGGTAAGCATGGACTTCCTATCCCTCGTGTCGGATGCGCGCAGCGCCATCACGCTGCTGTGCATGCTGACCTTCCTCGGCATCATCGCGTGGGCTTACAGCGCACGTCGCAAGAATGACTTCGAAGAGGCGGCCATGCTGCCCTTCGCGGACGAAGACATGAACACTCAATCGCAGGAGCCGCGACATGGCTGATTTCATCAACGGATTCTGGGGTCCTTACATCACCGTCATCACCATCGTCTCCATCATTGGCTGCGGTTTGCTGCTGTGGTCGCAGTCGTCGGTGAAGATCGAGATACCCAAGAACGGCAAGGCCGAAACCACCGGCCACAGCTGGGACGAGGGCCTGGAAGAGCTGAACAACCCGATGCCGCGCTGGTGGATGTGGCTGTTCTACATCACCATCGTGTTCGGTTTTGCTTATCTCGCGCTGTATCCGGGCCTCGGCACCTATGCCGGCAAGCTGGGCTGGAAGTCGACCGGCGAGTACGAAGCCGAACTGCAGGCAGCCGACGCCGAATACGGCCCGCTGTTCCAGAAGTTCAAGGGCACCGACGTCAAGGCGCTGGCCGCCGACCCGCAGGCCCGTGCCATCGGCGAGCGCCTGTTCCTGACCTACTGCTCGCAGTGCCATGGGTCGGACGCGCGCGGCAACAAGGGCTATCCGAACCTGACCGATACCGACTGGCTGCATGGCGGCGATCCGGAGACGATCAAGACGACGCTGCTCAAAGGCCGCCATGGCCAGATGCCTTCGATGGCCGCTGCCGTCGGTGGTGAAAAGGACATTGAGAATGTCGCCCACTACGTGCAGTCGCTGTCGGGCGCCGCGCATGACCCGATCAAGGCCTCGTTCGGCAAAGAGAAGTTCGGCGCCTGCGCCGCCTGCCATGGTGCAGATGGCAAGGGCAACCCGGCGCTCGGCGCACCGAACCTGACCGACAAGGTCTGGCTGTATGGCGGCAGCACCGCGACCATCATGGAAACCATCCGCAAGGGTCGCGACAACGTGATGCCGGCCTTCGAGGAATTCCTCGGTGAAGACAAGGTCCACGTGCTGGCCGCCTACGTCTGGGGCCTGTCGAACAACTCGACGCTGGACGCCGCGAAGTAATACAGCAAGATCCGCTTCCGCAGGGACGGCCGCCCGGCCGTCCCCCGGAATGCGTCGAAGCACAGCCGGAAAGCCCAATGGAAAGCTCGTCTCCGCAAGTCTCTGTCATCAAGATGTATGCAGCGCGGGAGGAAATTTATCCGCGCGAAATCCAGGGTCGCTATGCGAGCCTGCGCTGGCTATTCGTCTGGCTGACCCAGGCGCTCTTCTACGGCCTGCCCTGGTTGCAATGGAATGGCCGGCAAGCCGTGCTGTTCGATCTCGGTGCCCGAAAGTTCTACATTTTCGGCATCGTGCTGTGGCCGCAGGACTTCATCTACCTCGCCGCGCTGCTGATCATCTGCGCCTATTCGCTGTTCCTGTTCACGGCTATCTTCGGCCGCGTCTGGTGTGGCTTCACCTGTCCGCAGACGGTCTATACCGAGATCTTCATGTGGATAGAGCGCAAGATCGAAGGCAACCGCAGCGCGCGCATGCGCCTGGACCGCCAGCCCCTGTCGCTCGACAAGTTTTCACGCAAGACCGCCAAGCATCTCGCCTGGGGTGCGGTCGGGCTGTGGACCGGCTTTACCTTCGTCGGCTATTTCACGCCCATCCATGTATTGGGCGACGAAATCGTGGCCTGGTCTCTGGGCCCCTGGGAAGCATTCTGGGTCCTGTTCTACGGCTTCGCCACCTATGGCAATGCCGGCTGGATGCGCGAGCAGGTTTGCAAGTACATGTGTCCGTACGCGCGCTTCCAGAGCTCGATGTTCGACAAGGACAGTCTGATCATCACCTATGACAAGGAACGCGGCGAGCCGCGCGGTGCGCGCAGCAAGAACGACGCGGAAGGCGCGAAGGCACTGGGCGACTGCATCGACTGCTCGATGTGCGTGCAGGTCTGCCCGACGGGCATCGATATCCGCAATGGCCTGCAGTATGACTGCATCGGTTGTGCCGCCTGCGTCGATGCCTGCAACAGCGTGATGGACAAGATCGGTGCGCCGCGCGGACTGGTCCGTTACTGGACCGACCATGCGGCCGCGCATCGCTGGTCGTCGGCCGAGATCCTGCGCCATGCATTCCGCCCGCGGGTGCTGATCTATAGCGCCGTGCTGCTGGTCATCGTGTCGGTCTTCTTTGGCACGCTGTTCGCGCGCACGCCGCTGAAGATGGATGTGATCCGCGACCGCGGCTCGATGGGTCGCGAAATCGAGAACGGCATGATCGAGAACGTGTACCGGCTGCAGGTCATGAACACCGAAGAGACTGCGCATCGCTACAAGATTTCGGTGTCGGGCATCGATACGATCAAGTTGCATGGCAAGGACGAGATCGAGCTGGGTGCGACGGAATCGCGTGGCGTGCCGGTCAACGTGCGGGTCGATGAAGGCCACGGCAACAAGGGCTCGAACAAGATCTGGTTCACGATCACTGCGCTCGACGAGCAGGGGGTCGAAGTGAAGGAAAAGGCGGTGTTCTTCGTTCCGCGCTGAGCGCGCAATGAACTGCCGCATCAGCCGCTGACAGCGGGCTCCTTGCCAAGGGCGGGGCCGCGCAGGCCGGTTGAGGCAGCAGATCACATCCGATACGGAAAGCAATCATGCATACTTTGCACATGGACAAACCTTCCACCGAACCCTGGTACCGGCATCGCTGGCCCTGGCTGCTGATGCTGGGCCCGGTCGTCGTGCTGGTGGCCGGCTTCATCACGATGTGGATCTCGTTCTCCGGCGCCGATGCGCTGGTGGTCGATGATTACTACAAGCAGGGCAAGGCCATCAATCAGGACTTGCGACGCGATCGCGTCGCGGCCGAACGCGGCCTGGCGGCAGCCTTGCGCTATGATGCCGCGGCCGGTCGCGTGCTGGGCAAGGTGACGGGCATGCGCCAGGCAGCGGATGCAGCGCCGCTGACGGTGCTGCTGGTGCATCCGACCGTGCCGCAGAAAGACATCCGCCTGAGCGTGGTGCCGAATGCGAACGGTGATTTCGAACTGCCGCTGGCCATGCTCGAACGCGCCAACTGGCAGGTGCAGCTCGAAGACGGCCAGCGCCAGTGGCGCCTGCATGGTCAGTGGTTGTGGCCGCAAAACAAGCATGTCGACATCCAGCCGCAGCGCCAGGATGCAGGGGGGAGATAACGCATGATGAAGTTGGCAATGGCAGTCCTGTGGCCTTCATTTCTTTCGGCGATCATGGCCGAGGGTCTGTTTTTCTCGACCTTCGATCCGATGGACCTGATGCTGGCCGGCGGCCATGCCGAGCTGCCGTCGATTGCAGCGTATACGCTGGGATTCTTCTTCTTCTGGGCTTTTGCGGCTATTGCCAGCATGCTGAGCCTTTACCTGTTCAAGGCTGAAGAAGCCCCCAAACAGCCACCATTCTGAGCGCCTGCCAAGCCGGATGGCGAAGATGCCAGACAAAACACAACGGCCCGCAATCGCGGGCCGTTTTTGTTGGCGCTTGCTTTCCTGGCGGCGTCAGCTGGCTGAGCGTTCGCCTCAGTTGCAGGTTTCGGTGCCGGCCGCGATCGCACGCAGCCTTTCCGGTTGCAGCAGTTCGATCTCGCGATTGGCCACGCGCAGCAGGCCATCTTTCTTCAGCTTCGACAGCAAGCGGCTGATGCTCTCGATCGTAAGTCCGAGGTAGTTGCCGATTTCCTCGCGCGACATGCGCAGCTGGAAAGTGGTCGACGAATAACCGCGCGCCGCATAGCGCGACGACAGGTTGACCAGGAAAGCGGCAAAGCGCTGTTCGGCGCGCATATTGCCCAGCAAAAGCATCACGCTTTGTTCGCGCGTGATTTCCTGACTCATCATCCGGTGGAAGTGGTGCAGCAGCGTCGGTATGGTGCCGAATAATTCCTCGAGACGTGCAAATGGAATCTCGCAGACTTCGCTGTCTTCCAGCGCCATCGCATCGCAATGATGGCGGTCAGCGCTGATCGCATCCATGCCCAGCAATTCGCCGGCCATCTGGAAGCCCGTGATCTGCTGCTCGCCATTGGCGCTGACCTGATAGGTCTTGAAGTGGCCGAGGCGTATTGCGTACAACGTGGTGAACGGGTCGTCCATCCGGTACAGCAGCGTATCCTTCGGCACCTTGCGGCGGCGACCGATGATCTGGTCCAGCTTGTGCATGTCCAGCTCGCCCAGTCCCATCGGCAGGCACAGCTGGTGCATGCTGCACGCCGAGCAGCTGGCACGCAGGGCCTGCATGTTCAGGTTCGCGGCGGGGGTAAGGGGCTGGGCTTGGCTCATAGTTAAGGCGCAACGAAAGTATCCGCCAATTTACCGCATTCGGCGCGGCTGTGCCACTTTCGTTAGTAAATCTGAATTATTCAACCAGCTCATACGGCAGGCCGACATAGTTCTCGGCAATGTTCGCCCGGCCGGCGTCGGAGCCGGTGTAATAAGCCAGTTCCGCTTCCTGGATGCGCTGGTTGAACGGGTCGTCGGAGAACTTGTGCAGGATGGACGTCATCCACCACGAGAAGCGCTCGGCCTTCCAGATGCGGCGCAGGCAAAGCTCCGAATATTTCGCCACCAGGTCGGTGCGGCCTTCCTTGTAGCGCTTGCGCAGCACGTGGTACAGCGTGTAGACGTCGCTGGCGGCGAGGTTCAGTCCCTTCGCGCCGGTCGGCGGCACGATATGGGCGGCATCGCCAACCAGGAACATGCGGCCGAACTGCATGGGCTCGGCGACAAAGCTGCGCAGCGGTGCAATACTCTTTTCGATCGACGGACCCGTGACCAGGCGGTTGGCGGTGTCTTGCGGCAGGCGCGCGCGCAGCTCGTCCCAGAAGCGCTCGTCCGACCAGTCCTCGATCTTGTCGTCCAGCGGGCATTGCACGTAATAGCGCGACAGCATCGCCGAGCGCATGCTGCACAGCGCGAAGCCGCGCGGGTGGTTCGCATAGATCAGCTCATGATCCACCGGCGGTGTGCGCGACAGGATGCCCAGCCAGCCGAAAGGATAGACGCGCTCGAACAGCTTGATGCGATCGGCCGGCACCGACTTGCGCGATACGCCATGGAAGCCATCGCAACCGGCGATGTATTCGCATTCCAGTTTGTGCTGCTGGCCATCCTTCGTGAACGTCACGTACGGCTGCTCGCTGTCGAACTCGTGCACCGCCACGTCCTGCGCTTCATAGATCGTGCTGGCGCCGGAAGCAGTGCGCGCATTCATCAGGTCGCGCGTGACTTCGGTCTGGCCATACACCATTACGGTCTTGCCGCCCGAATGTTTCTTCAGGTCGATGCGCTCGACGCGGCCCGAGAAAGACAGCGCGAATCCCTCATGCACCATGCCTTCGCGGTCCATGCGCTCGCCGACTTGCGCCTCGCGCAGCAGGTCGACCGTGCCCTGTTCCAGCACGCCGGCGCGTATGCGCGACAGCACATAGTCCGGCGACTTCGCCTCGACGATCACATTGGCAATGCCCTGCAGGTCCAGCAGGCGTCCGAGCAGCAGGCCCGACGGGCCGGCGCCGATGATGGCGACTTGGGTCTTCATGATGTCTCCTCGCGGGGGCGGCGGCCCTTGTAATTTTCAATCCGCCATCATCGCGTCTCCGCCCTCTGCAGGGAATGGACGTTTCCGAAGGAAAATTGTACATTTCGAGGAATTCCTGCCTATATGGGTCCCTTGAGCCGCCTGATGAGTACTCCGATGAGCCCCCGGCGCCGCGCTGCCGCCGCCCCATCTCCCGTTCCCGTCTACCAGCTCTACGGAGAGGGCCAGCCATGGCTGACGCCGGACCTTGTGCATGTGGAGTCGATTGCTGCGCGCAGCCGATTGCACCAGTGGGAAATTCGGCCGCACCGGCACCACGGGCTGTTCCAATTGCTGTGGCTGCAGCAGGGCAGCGCCGATGTGCAGCTCGACGGCCGCAGCGACAAGCTCGCATCGGGCAGTGTGCTGCTATTGCCGCAGCACTGCGTGCACGGCTTTCATTTTTCGCCCAATGCGCAAGGGGTGGTGGTGACGCTGGCCTATGCGTTCTTTGCGCGCCTGCACGGCGGACTGGGCGAAAGCCTGGCCGCGATGGCCTCCGCGCAGACGCTGCTGTTGTCCGAAGGCGGCCATCAGGCCGAGATCGAAGCCTTGCTGCCTGCCCTGCTGCGCGAATATGGCGGGCAGGGCGAGCATAGGCACTTGCTGCTCGAGTCCTTGCTGGTCAGTGTCTTGTGCTGGCTCAGGCGCGAACCCGCGGCGCGCGATGCGCTGACCGCCAGCGACCGCGGCCGGCAATACCTGTCAGCCTTTTCTGCTGCCATCGAGCGCAGCTATGCGCAGCACCTGCCGCTGGATCAGTATGCGGAACAGCTGGGCATCAGCACCGCGCACCTGAACGCGGTCTGCCGCGAACTGGCGGGCTGTTCGGCGCTGTCGCTGGTGCATGCGCGGCTGATGCTCGAAGCCAGGCGCAACCTGGTGTACACGTCGATGAGCGTGCGCGATATCGGTGATGCATTGGGGTTTGCCGACCCTGCCTATTTCACGCGCTTCTTCAAGCGCGGCAGCGGGCTGTCGCCGCGCCAGTTCCGGGAACAGGCGCAGCAGGCAGGTCAGCAGCAGATGGCCTGACGATCGTCAGGCGCGGAGGAGGAGGGGACGGGGCTCAGGGCTCAGGGCAGCAGCACCGACAGTTCGGACGCTGCGGTGAGCAAGGCGGGCAGGAAGGTCTGTTCGAGCTGCGCGCGCGACACGCGGGTCGCTTGTGCGCCGATGTTGAGCGCCGCCATCGTTGCGCCCGATGCGCCGCGCACCGGCACCGCAATCGAGCGCAATCCGATTTCCAGCTCTTCTTCCACGAGCGCAAAGCCGCGCTGGCGAGTCTCGGCGATGATCTCGCGCAGTCGCGCTTCATTCACCACCGTACGGTCGGTATAGGCCACCAGCTTCACCTTGGACAGGTACTGGTCCAGCGCCGCTTCCGTCAGCCCGGCCAGCAGCACGCGGCCAAGCGAAGTGCAGTACGCCGGCAGGCGGCTGCCGGCATTCAGCGCCACCGACAGCACGCGCGAAGTCTGCGAGCGCGAGATGTACAGCACCTCGTTGTCTTCGAGGACAGCCAGCGAGCAGGATTCGTTGAGCGTGCGCGACAACTGATTCAGGCAGGGCTGGGCCGAGACGGTGAGGGGCGTCGACGACAGGTAGGAGTAACCCAGGGTCAGGATTTTCGGCTTCAGGAAGAAATTGTTGGCTTCCGAATCCGCATAGCCCAGCTGCTTGAGCGTGTACAGGCAGCGGCGCACGGCGGCACGCGGAATGCCGGTCTTGTGGCTGATCTGCGCAATCGTCATCGCACGGCGCTGGTCGCTGAAAGCCTTCACCACTGCCAGCCCGCGTGCCAGCGAGGTCATGAAACTCGGGTCGGTCAGCGCGTCGATTTCTTCGGCAATCGTCAGCGGGCGCGAGGGTGCGGCGCTTGCCGCGGCGCCGGCGGCTGCGGTGGTTACGGCGGCTGCGGTCGCAGCAGCGGCTGGCAACGGCGCGCGCTGGACTTCTTTCGTGGGTTCGGGCATCGGGGTGGAGATGTTCTGCATGGTCGTTTCGCTCACGGAAAGTTTGTGTCGTTCGAACTACGGATTGGACCGCCCGGTCCGCGCAAGTCGGGAAGGGGCGTTGCATCGAAGCGTTACCGTAACGGAACTCAATAATTATTTGATAATCCCTGTGCTTGCTTGCGATTGATCCCGTATGAATTGTCCGCAAACGACGAATTTCTGCGTCTTGCTGACAACACTCGCTTTACTGTGGTCGACCAGCGGTGTTCGGGCATCGCACACAAATTGCGCAAGCCTGCTTGTTCGGTCGTTTCATGGAGGATAAACTCAGCCGCTGTTCTATTACCAGTTATTTGTTCGTTCATCGAACATCTTTCCGGTAACTTGATAACAAAGAAAATACAAACTCCCGGAGGCCATCCTTGGTCAACAAGATCGTTCCCGACCTCGCGCAAGCCGTGGCCGGCATTCACGACGGCGCGACCGTCATGATTGGCGGATTCGGCAATGCCGGCATGCCCAAAGCGCTGATCGATGCGCTGATTGACCAGGGCGCGCGCGACCTCACCATCGTCAATAACAATGCCGGCAACGGCGACACCGGGCTGGCGGCCCTGCTGGCCGCCGGCCGCGTGAAAAAGATCATTTGTTCTTTCCCGCGCCAGGCCGATTCGCATGTGTTCGACGGCCTCTACCGTGCCGGCAAGATCGAGCTCGAACTGACGCCGCAGGGCAACCTCGCCGAACGCATACGCGCGGCCGGCGCCGGCATTGGCGGCTTCTTCACACCGACCGGCTATGGCACCAAGCTGGCCGAAGGCAAGGAAACGCGCGTCATCAATGGCCGCCCTTATGTGTTCGAGCTGCCCATTCACGCCGACTTCGCACTGATCAAGGCGCTCAAGGGCGACCGCTGGGGCAACCTCGTCTACCGCAAGGCCGCACGCAACTTCGGCCCGATCATGGCCAGCGCCGCGAAATGCACCATCGCTGAAGTCAATGAAGTCGTGGTCCTGGGCGAACTCGATCCCGAAGTCATCGTCACGCCGGGCATCTTCGTCCAGCGCATCGTGCAAGTCGGAGGTGGCCAATGAAGCGTTTTACCCGTGATGAAATCGCACAGCGCGTCGCGCGCGACATTCCCGAAGGCGCGTACGTGAACCTCGGCATCGGCTTGCCGACCATGGTCGCGAACCATCTCGACAAGTCGAAAGAAATTTTCCTGCACAGCGAAAACGGCATCCTCGGCATGGGCCCGGCGCCCGCGCCGGGACAGGAAGATGAAGATCTGATCAATGCCGGCAAGCAGCCCGTCACCTTGCTGACTGGCGGCGCCTATTTCCATCACGCCGATTCATTCGCCATGATGCGCGGCGGCCACCTGGACATTTGCGTGCTGGGTGCCTTCCAGGTGTCGGCGCAAGGCGATCTGGCGAACTGGCATACCGGTGCGCCGGATGCGATCCCTGCGGTCGGCGGCGCGATGGACCTGGCGATCGGCGCGAAAAAAGTGTTTGTGATGATGGAACTGCAGACCAAGAGTGGCGAAAGCAAGATCGTCAGCCAATGCAGCTACCCGCTGACGGGCGTAGCCTGCGTATCGCGCATCTATACGGATCTCGCCGTGTTCGATGTCACGCCGGCAGGCTTGCGCGTGACCGACATGGCCGACGGCGTCAGCCTCGACGCGCTCAAAGAGATCACGGGCCTGCCCTTGCTGGCCGGCTGAGTTGAACCATCCCCCAAGAACGACAGGAAGCCATTGATGAGAGAAGCCTATATCTGCGATGCGATCCGTACCCCGATCGGTCGCTTCGGTGGCGCGCTGAAAGATGTGCGCGCCGATGACCTTGGTGCCGTGCCGCTGCGCGCGCTGCAGGAGCGCAATCCTACGGTCGACTGGAAAGCCGTCGATGAAGTGATCTATGGCTGCGCCAACCAGGCCGGCGAAGACAACCGCAATGTGGCGCGCATGTCCTCGCTGCTGGCGGGACTGCCGATCGAGGTACCGGGCTCCACCATCAACCGCCTGTGCGGCTCCGGCATGGATGCGCTCGGTACCGCCGCCCGTGCGATCAAGGCTGGCGAGGCATCGCTGGTGATCGCCGGCGGCGTCGAATCGATGACGCGCGCGCCCTTCGTGATGGGCAAGGCCGACAGTGCGTTCTCGCGCAACGCGCAGATCTTCGACACCACCATCGGCTGGCGCTTCGTCAATCCGCAGATGAAGGCGCTGTACGGCGTCGATGCGATGCCCGAAACAGCCGAGAACGTCGCCACCGACTACCAGATCAACCGGGCCGACCAGGATGCGTTCGCCGTCCACAGCCAGAACAAGGCCGCTGCTGCCCAAGCCAACGGCATCCTGGCCGACGAGATCGTGCCAGTCATCATTCCGCAAAAGAAAGGCGAGCCGGTCACGGTGCTGCATGACGAGCACCCGCGCGCGACCTCGACCGAGGCACTGGCCAAGCTGAAAGGCGTGGTGCGCCCGGATGGCACGGTGACCGCCGGCAATGCCTCCGGCGTCAACGATGGCGCTTGCGCCTTGCTGCTGGCCGATGGCGACACGGCGGCCAAATACGGCCTGACGCCAAAGGCCCGCGTGATCGGCATGGCTACTGCCGGCGTGCCGCCGCGCGTGATGGGCATCGGCCCGGTGCCGGCCGTGCAGAAGCTGCTCAGGCAGACCGGCTTTACGCTCGACCAGATCGACGTGATCGAACTCAACGAAGCCTTTGCAGCGCAGGGGTTGGCCGTGCTGCGCCAACTCGGTATCGCCGACAATGATCCGCGCGTGAACCCGAATGGCGGTGCGATTGCTCTCGGTCACCCGCTCGGCATGAGCGGCGCGCGCCTCGTGACCACGGCCATGTACCAGCTGCACCGTACCGGCGGCCGCTATGCGTTGTGCACGATGTGCATCGGTGTCGGCCAGGGTATTGCCGTACTGATCGAGCGTGTCTGAACGCCATTGCCAGTCGTTGAAAGCCTACTTGAAACCTACCTGCAAACAGGTTGAAACAAGCGAGCTGAAGCCGACCCGATGGCAAGCTGATGCCAAGCTGATGCAGCGCTGATGCAGCGCTGATGCAGCACCACCGTCTCAGCATTGATGCCCGCATGGTCGCGGAGATTCCCATTTCCGCGGCCATCGGCGAAAATCAGCACTGAGCGGAAGCCATCAGCGACCACAGGCTGCAGCAAGCGCTCAGCGCGGATCAGCCATGCAGCCAAGATCCGGCCGGATCACTTTGCCGCCGGCCTTGAACAAGAACGATACTCCGCAGAGACGAGACCTCCATGTCCAAGCTCCACCCTTACCATCAGCCCGCACCGGGCAGCCATTCCGACTACCTGTACCCCGGCTACGCATCGACCGTGAAGCGTTCGCCGTCGCAGCCGCTGATCTTGCTGCCGCAATCGCTGACCGAGATTACCGGTCCCGTGTTCGGCCACGAGCGCGTACGCCCGCAAGATGCCGACCTGACCAAACAGCACGCCGGCGAGCCGCTGGGCGAGCGCATCATCGTCACCGGCCGCGTAATGGATGAAGACGGCCACCCCGTACGCAACACCCTGGTCGAAATCTGGCAGGCCAATGCTGCCGGCCGTTACCAGCACAAGCGCGACCAGCACGATGCGCCGCTCGATCCGAATTTCACCGGCACCGGTCGCATGATGACCGATGACCAGGGCAATTACCGCTTCACCACGATCCGTCCCGGCGCCTACCCGTGGCGCAATCATCCGAATGCCTGGCGTCCGGCGCACATTCACTTCTCGCTGTTCGGCAATGCCTTCGCGACGCGTCTGGTCACGCAAATGTATTTCCCCGGCGATCCGTTGCTGCCGTTCGACCCGATCTATAACGCCGTGCCCGAAGGCGCGCGCGAGCGCATGATCTCGTCGTTCGAACTCGACGTCACCGAACCCGAGCATGCGCTCGGCTTCCGCTTCAATATCGTCCTGCGCGGCCGCGATGCGACGCCGATGGAGAAATAATCGATGAAAAATGCGATGAAACACGGTCTCACCCCTTCACAGACCGTCGGTCCCTACCTGCACATCGGCCTCGACTGGCTGACCACCACCGAGCTCGCGCCGGCAGGCGTTGCCGGCGAGCGCATCGTGATCCAGGGCCAGGTGCTCGACGCCGACCGCCAGCCGATTCCCGATGGTATGGTCGAGATCTGGCAAGCGAATTCGCACGGCAAGTATGCGCATGTCGATGACCAGCGCGCGCTGCCGCTGGATCCCGGCTTCCATGGCTTCGGCCGCGTGGCCACCGATGAGCAGGGACGTTTCCGTTTCTCGACCATCAAGCCCGGCAGCGTGCCCGATGCGCAAGGCCGTCCGCAGGCGCCGCACCTGATCGTCAACGTCTTTGCGCGCGGTTTGCTGAAGCAACTGGTGACCCGCATGTATTTCCCCGGCGATGCGCACGATACCGACAGCGTGCTGCAACTGGTGCCAGTCGCACGCCGCGAAACCCTGGTGGCCAAGCCGGCCGGTGCAGGTGTGGTTGAATGGAACGTGCTGATCGGTGGGGGCGGTGACGAAACCGTCTTCTTCGAACTCTGATCGAAGCTAACTGAGGATAGGAAGTCCCGTTCATGGCCGCCAATGCGCTGACAGCCCGCATGTTCTCGAACGCAGCGATGCAGCAAGTGTTCTCATCCGAGAACACGATACAGCGCATGCTCGATTTTGAAGCCGCGCTCGCGCATGCGCTGGCGGCCGAAGACGTGATTCCGTCCGCTGCCCCGGCGGCGATCAAGGCTGCTTGCGAAGCCTCGCGCATCGACCAGAAGGCGCTGGCAGCCGCTGCACGCATGGCCGGCAATCTCGCCATTCCCCTGGTCAAGCAATTGACGGCCGAAGTGGCCGCCATCGATGCCGATGCCGCGCGCTACGTGCACTGGGGTGCGACCAGCCAGGACGTTATCGACACCGGCCTCGTGCTGCAGCTGCGCGAGGCCATCGACCTGATCTCGGTCGAACTGGGCGAACTGGCCGATGCACTGGCCGGCCTCGTGCATCGCCATCGCGAGACCGCGATGATTGGGCGCACCTGGATGCAGCATGCATTGCCGATCACCTTCGGCCTGAAGGCCGCCGGCTGGCTCGATGCCGTGATGCGCCACCAGCAGCGCCTGCATGAACTGCGCGCGCGCATCGCCGTGCTGCAGTTCGGTGGCGCGGCTGGCACGCTGGCCAGCCTCGGCAACCGTGGTTTGCCGGTGGCTGATGCGTTGGCGCATGCACTCGAACTGAAACTGCCGCACCTGCCCTGGCATGCGCATCGCGATCGCATCGCCGAATGCGCGACCGTGTTCGGCTTGCTGACCGGTACACTGGGCAAGATCGCGCGCGACCTGTCGCTGCAGATGCAGACTGAAGTCGCCGAACTGTCGGAACCGGCCGCGCCCGGGCGCGGCGGTTCATCCACCATGCCGCACAAGCGCAACCCGGTCGCCAGCGCCGCCGTGCTGGCCGCCGCTGCTCGCGTGCCCGGACTGGTGGCCACGATGCTGGCGGCCATGGACAATGAACATGAGCGCGCGCTCGGCGGCTGGCAAGCCGAATGGGACACGCTGCCCGAGATCGCAACGTTGTGCGGCGCTGCGCTGACGCAAATGCGCGACGTGATCGAAGGTTTGAATGTTGATGCGGTGCGCATGCGCGCCAACATCGATATCACGCGCGGTCTGGTGATGGCCGAGGCCGTATCGCTGGCGCTGGCCGCGCACATCGGGCGCTCGCATGCGCACGAGTTGGTCGAGACGGCGTGCCATCGCGCTCTTGCGCAAGGTCAGAGCTTGCTCGCGGTGCTGCGCGCCGACCCGCAGGTGACCGGCATCATGCCCGCACAGGAACTGGAAAAACTGTTCGAACCGCTGGCGTATACCGGCGAAGCCGGCGCCCTGGTGGACCGGGTGCTGGCCGCGCATCGCGCGCGCAAGGCCTGAGTACGGGTAGCTGCGGCAGGACACAGCACGACAAGACAAAGCACGACAAGACAATTGGAGCGAGACTATGGCCATTTTTGATTCCGGCAAGGGCAAGCTGCATTACCAGCTTGAAGGCGCCGAAGACGCGCCGCTGCTGGTGCTGTCGAATTCCCTCGGGACCACCCTCGACATGTGGGTGCCGCAAATGCCTGCGCTGCTCGAGCATTTCCGCGTGCTGCGCTATGACACGCGCGGTCACGGGCAGTCCGAGGTCACGCCCGGCCCGTACTCGATCGCGCAGCTCGGCAATGACGTGCTGGCGCTGCTCGACCATGTGAAAGCGCCGCGCGCGCACTTCTGCGGCTTGTCGATGGGCGGCATGACCGGCATCTGGCTCGGCATCCATGCGCCGGACCGCATCGACCGCCTCGTGCTCTGCAATACCAGCGCCGCGATCGGCGTGCCAGAGATGTGGAATGCGCGCATCGCGCAAGTGCGGCAGGGCGGTCTGGCCGCCGTCATCGATGCCGTGCTCGAACGCTGGTTCACGAATGACTTCCTGTCGCATGCGCCGGCCCAGGTCGACCGTGTGCGCGCGATGCTGGCCAATACGCCAGTCGAAGGCTATGTCGCCAACTGCGCTGCCGTGCGCGACATGGACCAGCGCGCCGATCTCGGCCGCATCGCCACGCCGACCCTGGTCATTGGCGGCAAATACGACAAGTCGACGCCGCCCGAACATGGCGAACTGATCGCCAAATCGGTGCCGGGCGCGCGCTATGTGGAACTGAGCGCTGCCCACCTGTCGAACTGGGAGGCGGCGCAAGCCTTCACCCGACATGCGGTCAATTTCCTGCGCGGGGAACAGCATGGCTGATCACAAGCCGGACCTCAACCCTGACCAGCGGCGCAGCGAGATCTTCGAACAAGGCATGGTCGTGCGCCGCGCGGTGCTGGGCGATGCGCATGTCGATCGCGCGCAAGCCAACCGTACCACGTTCACCGATGACTTCCAGGACCTGATTACCCGCTATGCGTGGGGCGAGATCTGGACCCGCGAAGGACTGCCGCGCCATACGCGCAGCCTGATGACCATCTGCATGATGGTCGCGCTGGGCCGCGAAGAAGAACTGAAGCTGCACCTGCGCGCCGCCGCCAACAATGGCGTCACGCGCGATGAGATCAAGGAAGCCTTGCTGCAGACAGCCATCTATTGCGGTGTGCCGGCGGCCAATTCCGCCTTCGCGCTGGCGCAGAAGGTGTTTGCCGAAATCGACGACAAGGGCTGAGTTCGCTCAAGCGCGCGCCACTTCCTGCCGCATCCGCGCATTGCCGGCGCTGTCATTTGCCGCCCCCTGAGGTCAGACCCCGGTAAGGTCTGCTTGCAAGGAGGGCGCCATGAATACCCGGCAATTCGCGCTGATCGCCGGCATCATCTACCTGCTGGTGGCCATCGGTGGCTTCCTGCCCGACATGCTTCGGCCACTGCCGGCCGACAGCCCGCACATCACCATCCATCTGCTCGAAGGTAAGCTGTTCGGCTATTTCCCGGTCAACATCGCCCATACGCTGGTGCACCTCGGCATAGGCCTGTGGGGAACGATCGCGGCACGCAGCGACTACGGTGCGATCATCTATTCACGCACGCTCGCGCTGCTGTTCGCAGTGCTGGCGATCATGGGATTGTTCCCGACGCTGAACGTGGCTTTCGGCTTGCTGCCCTTGTACGGCCATGACATCTGGCTGCATGCGGCGACGGCCGCCCTCGGTACCTACTTCGGCTACTACGCCGACGCGCGCCTGCGCAGTTGAGTAGCCGATGTTGGGTTTGCCACTATTGAGTTGCCGTCGCTGAGTGTCGAGTCGCGACCCTATTCGATGCTCAGCCGCGGCAGCCAGTTCGATCCCGGGTCGGCTTCGGTGAAATCGGCCGGCTTCAGCGGGCGCTGCCGCTCCTCGACTGGCAGGATGTCCGGCGCGATGAAGGGCGCCATGTCGACTTCCAGCAGCTCGCCGACCAGCTTGTCGCCGTCGCGATGCAGCTTGTAGTACATGCCGTTGAACGGGTTCACGTGCAGGTCCTTGGCGCGGGTGCGCATGAACATCAGCGCGTACTCGAGGGGCAGCAGGTCATCGTCCGATATCAGCGCCGCCTCGTTATGCACGGGGAACCAGCACAGGCGCTGCACCGGACCGGTCAGGCACAGGAAGGGACGCATCGCGAGGAAGTATTCCTGCATGTTGTCGGCCATCGTGATCTTGAATGCCGACTTGCCGTTGCCAGCATCGGTGAATGTCACATGGCCGATGGTGTGCCGCTCACCAGCGGCATTCGACAGCACGATCGCACGCTTGCCGACAGGCGGCGCAGCATGGGCGGCCGGGGCGCTGCACAGGCAGGCCAGCATGGTCACCGTGGCCGCAGTGGCCGCGATCAGGTCCAGGCACTTCCTCATGGGTGTCTCCCCGCAATTCTTCTTGTGCCGGCCAGTATACGACGGCGGGCACCGGCATTTCGACAGCGCAGGCTGCAGGGTTCCGGTATAGTCGCTGCGACAGATGGCAAGCTGGCAAGAGGAGAGGGCAGTGACGCAGGCAGCAGGAAAAGAAAGACAAGGTTCTCAGGGATCAGAAGCAGTGCAAGGCGCCCCGCAGGGCGGCAGCCAGCAGGCCGGCGTCAAACAGTCCGACGTCAAGCAGGCTGACGGCCGCAGGCGCTACGTGGTGATGGGCGCCGGCGCGGTCGGCTGCTACTTCGGCGGCATGCTCGCGCGCGCCGGTGTGCCGGTCACGCTGGTGGGCCGTGCGACGCATGTCGACGCGATACGTGCCAACGGGCTGCACCTGCAGACCACAAGCTTCGATGAACAGGTGGCGATTGACGCATCGACCGATGCATTGGCCGTTGCCACGGCCGATGTTGTGCTGTTCTGCGTGAAGTCCACCGACAGCGAAGCGACCGCGCGCCAGCTGCTGCCCTTGCTCAAGCCCGGCGCAGTCGTGCTGTCGCTGCAGAACGGCGTCGAGAATGCCGAGATCGTGCGCAACGTGCTGACGCACACAGTGATCCCGACCGTCGTCTATGTGGCGACCGAGATGGCCGGCCCCGGGCACCTGCTGCATCACGGACGCGGTGAACTCGTGATCGGCGAGTCCGAGGCCAGCGCCGCCATCGTCGCCGACTTTGCAGCGGCCGGTGTGCCAGTGCAGGTCGACGCGAACGTGATGGGCGCGCTGTGGGCCAAGCTGATCGTCAACTGCGCATACAACGCCATGTCGGCGATTGCGCAAAAGCCCTATGGCGAACTGGTGAAGGTGGCCGGCATTCCGGAACTGATGAGCGCCGTCGTCGACGAGTGCCTGGCTGTCGCCCGTGCCGACGGCATCATGGTGCCGGGCGACCCTTACGAAGCCGTGCGCCGCATTGCCGGCAGCATGGCGGGCCAGTATTCATCGACGGCGCAGGACGTCGCGCGCGGCAAGCCCAACGAAATCGATTACCTGAATGGCTATGTGGTGCGGCACGGCCGTGCCCATGGCATCGCTACGCCCATCAACCAGACCCTGCTAAGCTTGGTCAAACTGGTAGAAAAGACTGAACAGGCCTGAACGGCCGCCGGAGCAAGCCATGACCAAAGAAGAATTCGAGAAAATGCTCGCCGAGAACGGCGTCGAGACCGTCGTTGAAGTGGTGCGCGAGCCGAATGGCTCGCTCGATACGCATAGTCATCCGTTCGAGGCGCATGCGCTGATCCTCGAGGGCGAGATCACGCTGGTCGCTGAAGGCAAGTCGGTGCATTGCAAGCCGGGCGATACCTTCCGCCTCGCTGCCAACGTGCCGCATACCGAGCATTACGGGCCGCAGGGCGTACGCTATCTTGCGGGCCGCAAGATGTAAGCCAGCGCGAGGTGCTGTCAGCTGCAAGAAGCCAGCAACGGCAAGAAGACAGCAAGCGCATGACGCGAGCCGCCCGGGCGAACGCGCAAATAAAAAGCCGCCCGGTCGAGCGACCGGACGGCGGAACCAGGGCAAGCCCTGCGGAGGAGACGGTAGGTGTCAGGCGGCCTGGGCCTCGTTGGCCGCGCCTGTGAATTCATCCCATGCCTTCAGCGCATGGGTCGCATACATCATCGACGGGCCGCCGCCCATGTAGACAGCGGTCGCCATCACTTCTTCCAGCTCGGCGCGGGTGCCGCCGAGCTTCACCAGCGCCTGCACATGGAAGCCGATGCAATCGTCGCAGCGGCTCGCGACCGAAATGCCCAGCGCGACCAGTTCGCGCGTTTTCTTGTCGAGTGCGCCTTCCTTCGTTCCGGCGGCCGCCAGTTGGGCGAATGCCGTCATCAGCTCCGGTTGCGACTGGCGCAGGCCGCGCATGCCTGCTGATACTTGCTGGGTCAGCTCTTTGTAGTGGGGGATGGCCATGAGGACTCCGATGCGAACAAGCTCAGTATTTCCTTATGGCACATTCATTACTTTGACTTGAGTCAAAAATATCCGGGTCGTCCTGCGCGCCGAATATCAACTTGATCTGGCCATAAAAAAAGGCAGCGAATCATCGCTGCCTTTTTGCCATTGCGGCTGGTTGCCACCGTATCAGCCGATCAGGTCGACGCGGCCATCGAGGCCCATGATGCCGGTGATGACGCTCAGTTTCGGATGGCGTGCAGCGACTTCCTTGCGGAAGGTCAGCAGCGCTTCCGCATGCGACACGGTCTCGACTTCCTTCTCGGCGACCTTGTCGGCGCCGAAGGCCAGCTTGGCTGCGCCGCAGTCACGGTGCGACAGCGCGACCACGCGCTTGATGTGATGCAGGCCGACGGTGATGTCGAGGTTGTCCCAGAAGGTCTTGTGCCAGGGCTGGAACTTCGGATGCACGGCGCCGATCGGGCCGCCGGCCATCACGAAGTGGCTGTAGTTGTCGCCCAGCTTTTCACGGTCAACGCCCGACAACAGGCCCATGTACTGCCAGCTCAGCGTGGTGAAGCGCGGGTCGATGCAATTGACCAGCATCGCTTCGTAATTGCCGCCACCGGCCATCGAGCGGCCCGGGACGAAACCGATCAGGCCGCCGGCCAGCATGGCGGCACCAGTCGCCAGGAACTGGCGACGCGAAGTGCTGCTGGCTGCGGGCGAGCAGCACGGGCAAGCTGCGTCATGCAGTTCTTGCTGAAGTTCGCGGGACAAGGTCGCAATAGTCTTGTCGGACATGTGGTTCTCCTTTTGATAACGAATCAGCGGGCGCACAAATGCCACGTGCCCGACATGTATGAATGTGATGCAAAAACTGAATCAAGCTCCCGCGAAAAGCGCGCGCGCGGGACGACAGACAATCTCGTCAACTCAGTTTATCGAACGAAGGATTGCAAACCTTTAGCGCGGCTGATTATATTTCGTGCCAAGTGGACTCCAGATTTTGCGCGCCGGTTCGATAATCCTAGACGAGCGATCATGCGCTTGCCAGTACATCGAGTGTAAATGCGATGACGGCAACGCCTGATTCACATTCAGCTTGTCGAAGCTTGTTGCGACATTGTTAATCAGCTGTTGGTCGCAAAGGACCGCAAAGGACAGTCGTCATGAACATCAACCACATCACCTTGCTTGCGCTTGCGTTCAGTAGCGGACTTGCACTGGCCGCCGACGCCGCGCATGACGATCATGGCAGCGGCCATGATGCGCACGCTGCGCCGGCGAAGGCTGCTACGGCAAAGGCTGCCACGGCAAAGGCCGAGCCGGCAAAATCGGAGCCCGCGAAAGCCGACGCGCATGGCGGCGACGCTGCCAAGGCCGAGGCCGCCGCACATAATGCGCCGGCCGCCGACCCCAAGCCGGTCAAAAAGGCAAAGCGCAAGCCCAGGGCCGCCAAGCCTGCCGCTGCGAAGAATGTTGAAGCGCCCGCGATCGATGCGCATGCGCCCGCACACAACAAGCCCGCGACCGAGGCAGCCGATGCGCATGGTGCTCACGACGGACACAGTGCACAGCATGCCCATGCTGCTCATGATGCGCCGGCTGCTTCGGCAGCGCCGGCACCATCTGCGCGCCGCACCCGCGTGAAGGACCGTGCAGCTGCCAGCGCCGCCGTTGCCGCGCAGGCGGATGCGCATGGCGGCGCCGCAGCCGACGCACATGCTGCGCCGGCCGACACCGGCCATGTTGCAGCCCGGGCCGATGCACACAGTGATACGCCCAGCGATAAACATGGCGACGCACACGGCGCTGCCCACGGCGACGCGCACCTTGCAGCGCCTGCAGCATCGTCGGCCGCACCGGCGAACGCTGATGCTGCACATGTCGATGCCATCCCGGCAGCACCGGCACCGCGTGCCAGCCGCGTATCGCCGAAGAAGCCGGTCGCTGCCAAGCCGGCTCCGGACGCCGCTGCGAACGCCGATGCTGGCCATGCATCGCCGGCCGCCGCCGATGCACATGGCGATGCTCACGCTCACACTGATGCTGCCGCCGCCGATGATCATGCGGCCAAGGCCGATCACAGTGCGCATGGCATGCAGGACATGCA
>JACCDU010226648.1_pt1 | contig 26777 bp, 27 predicted proteins | sample 7446081 | NCBI WGS metagenome assembly JACCDU01 (sample SAMN15323447, study PRJNA562643) | freshwater metagenome | isolation source: river surface water | place: USA:Blue River Watershed | collected 2017-08-17
AGCACATCGAGCAAACTTTTTGGGAAGGTTATCAGGCTGGCAAGCAAGGGCAGAACAGCCCGCCGCCCAACAAAAAAATGATTCCCACCCCGCGTGGCTCCCTGGAGTCATGGATGCCTTTGCACCACTTGACCACCCTGTACCAGGCCGGTGTGGAGTTTGCGAAGGCCGACGAAGCGGACTTGCTGCGTTTGCAGCAGACGGTGGATCAGGTCACAGCCATGTTGTATGCGCGCACTTCCTTGGATTTGGTGACGCCGTATTCCCAATCTCTGTTGGTGCATCCCGGTGTTGCAACGGCCATTGATGAGCCTGTGCAAGAGACAGAAATGCCCGCTTTGGCGGCACCGCAAGAGCCAGCGATGGATCTTGCCGAAAAGCCCTTGGAAGCCGAGGCAATGCATGCCAAGCCCGCACACGCCTGAAAGACCTTGTATGCACAGTTCATTGACTTTCCCTCTCAAGTTCATCGGCCCGGTACCGATTCCAGGTAGGTCTAAGATTGAATTTGGGAGCCATTGATCATGCGAGCCAACCAACGAGCCATTGAGAGCTATGGAGATGTGAAGGTCAGCACGGGTGTGGCCAAAGCCAGCAACATCGAGTTGATTCAGATGTTGTTTGATGGTCTGCTGGAGAGCCTGTCGGCGACCAAGGGTCACATCCAGCACGGCGCCATTCAGGAGAAGTCCAAGTGCATCGCGCGTGCCAGTCGCATTGTGTTGGGCTTGCAAGGCGCACTCGATTTTGAAAAGGGCGGCGATTTGGCCGCGAATCTCAACGAACTTTATGGTTATGTGACGCGCCGCTTGTTTCATGTCAACGCGCGCAACGACCTGGAAGCTTTGGAAGAAATCTACGGTTTGATGAGTGAAATTCGAGAGGCATGGGAAGGCGTGCCATCCCTGATTCCGGCATCTTCGCGTGCTGGCATGCTGATGAATTGATCTTTGAAGGGATGAAGTTCTTGCCAAGCTCTCTGGGCGGGCCGAAATTTCAGTTAACCTTCAAGGATTTCGTGATGGTTAAAAAGCGACGGGACTGATTCAGTCCCGTTGCTCTGACATTTGGAGTCTTACATGGCAGCAGTTGGCCTGGTCTTACTTTTTGTATTCGTCTTCGGCGGCTACATCATCGCTGGCGGCAAGATGGCGCCCATCATCAAAGCGGCGCCGATCGAAATGTTCATCATTGGCGGGGCCGCTGTGGCCGCCATGTTGATCAGCAACAGCTCGGGCATCATCAAGGGAGCCATGGGCGGCCTGGGCAAGGTCTTCAAAGGCAGCAAATACAAAAAAGACGATTACCTGGCGGTGATTTTCTTGGTTTCCAAAATCCTGAAAACCCTGAAAGCCGAGGGTGCTGTCGCACTGGAGGCCCACATTGAAAACCCTGAGTCGAGTGCCATTTTTGCGGAATATCCGCCCATTTTGCATGACCACTCACTGTTGCATTTGATCTGCGACACCATCCGATTGATGGTGGTTTCCTCCAGCAACCTTAGCCCTTACGCTGTGGAAGACGTGATGACGGCTTCCATCAAGTTGCACCACCACAACGAACTCAAGCACGCCGAAGCCTGGGCTGGCATGGAAGGCGCCCTGCCTGCGCTGGGTATTGTGGCCTGTGTGTTGGGTGTGGTGAAAACCATGGCGGCCATTGACCAACCCCCCCCTGTGCTGGGTGGCCTGATTGGCTCCGCGCTGGTGGGTACCTTCCTTGGGGTGTTTTTGGCTTATGGCATTGTGGGTCCTTTCGCGATCCGACTCAAGCAAGTGATTGACGAGGAAGGTGAGATGTTCAAAATGGTTCAGCAGCTCATCGTGGCCAACCTCCATGGCCATCCAATGCCGCTGGTGATTGAAGCTGCACGCGTGTGCATCAGCCATCACAACCAGCCCAGCTTCGCTGAAGTGTTTGACGGGATGCGAGGCAAATAAGCATGGCTGACGAAAAGGACGCTGCGCCAGCTGCGGCCGAGGCCGCGCCCCCGGCAGATGCCCCCGCGGCAGAAGCACCACCCGCAGAAGCAGGGCTTGCGCCTGTCATTGTCATCAAGAAGGTCATCGATGATGGCCATGGTGGCGCGCACGGTGGCGCTTGGAAAATTGCACTGGCCGACATGATGACGGCCATGATGGCCTTCTTTTTGTTGATGTGGTTGTTGGGCGCCTCCAACGCTGACCAGCGCAAAAGCATTGCCGATTATTTCAAACCGAGCTCGCACAGCATGACGCCCTTTGGCCAGTTGGCAGGCTCCAACGGCGTCTTGGGTGGGCGCTCCATCATCGACCCCGATGCTTTTCCCTATGCAGCACGCCAGACCGGTTTGCTCGAGCGGTTGACGCCACGCTCTGAAGGCGGCCCCAATCCTGACACCGATCCTGGACCAGAAAACGAAAATGAAGCGCCAGATCCAGACAAGTTGACGCCTGAGCAAAAAAAGAAAATTGCCGCTGAGGCGGACGAGGCGAATTTCCAGAAACTGGAAAAAGAACTGAAGCAAAAACTCTCAGAGAACAAGCGGCTTGAAAACCTGAAAGACCAAGTGTCGATATCGCGCGACAAGCAGGGCTTGCGCATTGAAATCATCGACAAGGCCGACTTCGCCATGTTCCCCAGTGGTACCAATTCCATGCAAGGACGTGCCCAAGCACTGATCGGTGAGGTTGCGGCCTCGCTGGCCACCATGCCCAACAAAATTGCCATTCGTGGCCACACCGACAGCGTGCCCTTCCAGAATCCGGATGGGCGCAACAACTGGTCTTTGTCTGCCGAACGTGCGGAAGCAACGCGTCAGATCTTAGAGAAAAAAGGCATTCCCGAGAGCCGTTTCACGCGCATCGAGGGCGTGGCCGACACCGATCCGATGAACCCCAAAGATTCACGCGATCCACGCAACCGCCGCATGAGCATCACGGTCTTGAATCAGGATGCCAATTAAGGGGAGGGCGCTTGCCCCCCTGAGGTTGGCTTGCCGCTCAAGCCGACCTTAAGTCGTATTTGTTGATTTTTTCAATCAACGTGGTGCGTTGCAGGTTCAACAACTTGGCGGTGCGAGACACATTGCCTTGCGCACGTTCCAGAGCTTGTTCAATCATGCTGCGCTCAATTTCTGCCAGCCTGTCTTTCAGTGAGATCCCCTCGGGCGGGAGTTGAGGCATGCCTTGCGCCAGCATGATGATGTCCTCCACATCGGTTTCCAAGGTTTCGCCGCTGTCGCCAAGCTCGGCCAAAACTTCAGGAGGGGGCGTGATCGCCTGAGGCCTCACCACAGGATTTTTTGCCAGCAGTTCCGCCTGCAGTGGCACCAGTCCTTTGGGTAACAGGGTTGCAGGGATGGCCCGCAAATCCAGGCGCTGGCCTGCATACAGTGTGCTGAAACGGTCCACCAGGTTGGAGAGTTCGCGTACGTTGCCTGGCCATTGGTATTTTTGAAGGGCTTCAATGAAGTCGGCATCGAATCGAATGGCTTCTGATCCTGGATTGGCAAATCGCTGGCCAAAATGACGCAAGAGGTCTGGAATGTCCTCGCTTCGCTCTCGCAATGGCGGTGTCACAACCGGTAAAACATTTAAACGATAGTACAAATCTTCCCGGAAGCGACCCGCAGAAATTTCTTCCTCCAGGTCACGGTGTGTGGCGGCAATGACACGAACATCAATGGTCACCTGGCGATTGCCACCAATAGGGTCGATGGTGCGCTCTTGCAGGACACGCAGCAATTTGACTTGCATGTCCAATGACATGTCACCTATTTCGTCTAAAAACAGGGTGCCCCCATGCGCCAGCTCGAAGCGGCCCACGCGGTCATTCACGGCCCCAGTGAACGCCCCTTTGCGATGACCGAAAAGTTCACTTTCTAGTAAATCTTTGGGGATGGCTGCACAATTAATAGGTACAAAATTGGAGCCTGCGCGCAAGGATTGCTCGTGCAAAGCCCGCGCCAGCAACTCTTTTCCAGTGCCACTTTCACCGGTGATCATCACGGTGGCATTGGAGTTCGCGATGGTCGCCAGCATGCTGCGCAAGCTTTGCGCAGCGCTGCTGGCACCAATGTATTGGGAATGTGTTTTCATGCCGATAAACTGTTCAATGCATTGTCCGGAATGCATTGCCAGAGGCAAGACCACAAAAGTATTCTATTTTTGGATGGTTCATCTGCCCAGACATTTTTCGCTATCAAGAAGTCCGCCATGCGGTCGAATCAAAGACAGACCCACCACGAGTTGCCATGCAGTGTCTGTTTGTCATCGGCGACTCACCGTTTCAAGAGGAACATGTCATGAACCGTCACGCCCTTTACGCCGTTCTGAGTGGCGCCATTTTGCTCAGTGCTTGCCAAACACAGCCATTGAGCACCAGTGCTGCTCCTGTGGCCTCAGCGCCAGCCAATGCGGCAGCGCCAGCCCCCGCGCCTGCCGCATCGATGATTGCACCGATGGTCGAGAAGCGTGAAACTTTTGTGGCGACGGGCTACGCCGTCATCAGCGTGCAAAACCACAAAAACCCGGCACAACAGCGCTTGCTGGCCATTCGTGCTTCCAAGCTGGATGCCTACCGCTCTTTGACCGAGCAAGTCTATGGGCAGCAATTGGATGCGAGCACCACCGTGGCGGACATGACGGTCATGAACGACACCTTTCGCACACGCGTGGAAGGTGTGATTTATGGTGCGCAATTGGTCAGCATCACCCCCGTGGGGGAAGACACCTACGAAACAACCTTGTCGCTTGACCGCAATGTGGTTCAGGATTTGCGTAGCCTGTATCTGAGCCAGATCGCTACACGCGTTCGTTGAGATTGGCTTAGGGTGTGCCCGTGAGCGTTCGTCTGATCCCTTGGTGTGCGGCCATCGTTTTGTTTTTTCAAGCGATGTTGGCTGCGGCGCAAGCCTTGCAGCCAGAAGAGCAACTGCAGGCCATTCGCCAGTCCTTGGTGCAAGCCGCCTTGGAGGGACCCACTGAGGTCCGTGCGACCTCTTGGGTGGATGGGCAAGGCGTCTTGCATGACAGCAGCAGTTTCGCGTCGGGTGCGGTGGTCCGAGGCGTTCGTGTGCTGGCCTACAACAAGCCCCTGAACCAGGAGCCCATTGCCGCGTTGCACCTCGACCATCGACAAGCCGTTGGCACGCCATTGTCCTGTCGCTCTGCATCCCATGACCGGGCCCAGCCCTGGCACCAAATGCAATTGGACATCCAACTTTCCCCGCAACTGCCGATTGCTTTGAGGCAGTCCGCACACCAGTCCTCTCAGGTGATCCGACAATGGCTGCGACAACGCAGCGGCAATGGCGCGCTGTGGCGGGTGATGGAGCCCTACCAGCCGTCGAACCGTTACGAGCAAGCGTTGTTAAGTCGCGGAGAGCAACACATTCCTTGGCGCTTGTCTTTGCGCCTCGAGCCAGGGCAAGATGCCTATGGGACGACCAACGCTGTGTTGTTGCGATGGGATGTTTCACGCCGATTGGACCGCGTGGTGTTGCTTCAGCAACAACAGAGCTTGAACATTGAACTGCCAGAGCTCAGCGGAGTGCCGCAACGCCTGTCCTCCGCCATGCAAGAGCAATTACAGTTTTTGCTGCAAAGCTTTGCCCACAGCTTGGAGACCAAACTGTCATGCATCCCGCCCCAGTTTGAGGTGTTGACAGCCGCCACCCACAGCCTGCGGATTGCAGGCGGGGAGATGAGTGGTTTGCGTGTGGGCGATCAATTGGTCGTGGCCGATCGCCACAAGCTTCCTTCACGGATCTTGGAGGGCAAGGCCCTTGACCAACTGGCCTTGGCTGAAGTGCAATCTGTGTCTGGTTACTACGCCGAGCTCAAACAGATTGCGGGCCCCAAATTGTCAGGCGCTGCGCAGTGGGTCGCGGTGCCATACAGCCCTTGAAATGAAGGAGATTTTCATGAATGCCCGTTTTTTTGCCGACTTCCTCTCAGGGAACACCTTGAAGCGCGCCTCGCTGGCCTGGGTTGTGGGCACTTTCGCAGTTTTAGCGCAAGCTGCAGAGCCTGATGCAAAAGGAAAAACCTATACCGTCAAGCCTGGGGACACGCTGGACAAAATTGTGCGGACCCAAATGGCAGACAGCCCTTTGCGTGCGGATCTCCTGAAAGAGGCTTTGATCAGTCAAAATCCTGGCGCTTTTACCAAGGGCTCTGCCAAAACACTGATGGCGGGTGCAAGCTTGCAATTGCCTAACCAAGAAGCCATTGTGCGCAAGCATTTTGGCAATGTACAGGCAGCCTCGGAAGGCGCGACAGTTTTCGACACAAACCAGGCGCGCAGACACTGGGTCCGTTATCCCTGAGAATCGGATGTTCGGCCCGGAAAGCGTGCTCGGTGTCGCCAGAGCCCCGGCCGTCCATCTGGACAGCCGGCCTTTGTGGGTTGAGGCGCGCACAGCTGCGCAATTGAATTTGCGCGATGGTCAAGTGATCCAGGCGGTGGCCAAGACACAAGATGGTGTGGTGCGGCTCTGGCTCAAAGATTTTTCTTTCGGCATTCCCAATGGCTGGAATATTCGCGAGGGCGACAAGCCTTTTTTGCGTGCCAGTTTGACGCCCAGCGGATGGGGCCTGCTGATACAGCCGATGGCTCAAGGCGAAGGACAGCCCGTACGCCAAGTGGCCATGCCCACTGGTTCGGAAATCAAGCCCACGGTGGCTGAGCTTTTTCAAGGCGCTCGCTTGAGCACCTTGTTGTTGCAACCCCCTGGTTTTGCCTCTTTGTTGCCATGGCTCCAGCCTGGCGTGCTGGAAGTCCTGGCTCGTAGCATTGGTGCCAATGACTGGCTCGCACAATACAAGGCGGCTTCTCTGGTGATGGCCAAGTTAAATCCCGAAGCGCTGCGGCGCGCCGTCTTGGCGCAATCTCGCAGCGTCGAGCACGATCTGGGCTTGCAGCGACAGGCGCAGGACGATCCCAAATCGCTGCTGCGCAAACTGTTGGTGGCCTTGGCCAGGGAAGAGGGGGAGGCCCTGGTCGACAAAGTGTCGAAAAATTTGCACCGCGCTGTGGATGAGTTGGAAGCGTCGCAATTGCAGACGGTTCAAGACATGGCGCGTGGGCAATTTGCCTTGCATGTGGTCTTGCCTTTTGTGGATGCGGACCCGGTGGAGCTTTTTTTCCACCGACCGGCTCGCTCGAGCGAGCAAGAGGCCCCACCCTTGAGCGTTGACATTCACTCGCGCTCAAGGCGTTTGGGTGAAATTTGGCTCAACACCACGATCACAGGCGGGCAGCAGGTTGACTTGATGATGTGGGCCCTTCAAGCCGAGACCGCACAGATGGCCCAGCAAAATGCCTCAGAATTGCAATTCGAAATGGATGCCTTTAACCTGAAGCTGCGCTCGTTTCAAATTTTCAACGCAGCGCGCCCCGGGCAGCCCGAAGAGTGGACACCGCCTGCACGCGGCTCTGTGGTCGATGCACGCGCGTAGGAGAGCCTCATGAAGTCATTGGAAGCCATTGCGATCGAATATGGCAGAAACACCACACCACGGGTGACCGCCAAGGGGCAAAATGCGCTGGCGCAGCGCATTCTGTATGAAGCCCAAAAGCAGGGCGTGTACGTGGCGGAGGATCCCCAGTTGCTGGCGCTGTTGAGCCGTTTGGACGTTGGGGAGGAAATACCCCAGGACATGTACACCGCTGTGGCGGTCATTCTTTCCTGGGTTTATTGGCTCAAGGGGATGCAGCCAGGCGATGAGAAAAAACCAGCAGATCAGGCCTCGCTGTAGCCGCGACCTCTTCGCATGCGGTTGACACGGCCTAGACGATCATAAACATCGACAGAGCTGGTCGGATCCGTGATTTGAAGGCTGTCCAAGGCCCCGCGAATCGCATCCAACTTGCGCACAATCAAAATTTCATTGCGGCGATGCATGTCTCGGCACGCCAGCATTTGCGAGCGAAACTCTGCCCATTCCTCGCCAAGCTTGTCGGCATCTTCGGGCTGACGAACGCCGGTGATGTCGCTCAACTCTTGAAGCAAGCCCGTCTTCTGATCCAACAGCTGTTCAAAGCGGTCCAAGTCCTGTACTTTGAGAGCCGCGAATTCATCTTCCAAGACCAGGGAGAGCGCTTGTACGCGCTCCAAGGCCAGCGCCAAGCCGGGCACCGCCTCCGTCTGCGTCGCTGAAAGAGTGGCTTCCATGGACATCAGCCCTGGATCATTTGTTCAATGGCAACAAAATTCTCAGCAATCCGGCGTGGGTTCAGCGGGTAGTTACCGTCTTTCAACGCTGATTTGATGGCTTCAACCTTGGCACGGTCGAAGTCAGGCTGGTCTTTGACCTTTTGATTGACATTGGTCAGGCTGACGGAGTCAGATTCGGCTGCGGGCTTTTCGCGCGCAATCTTGGCCTCTTCCGGCTGTTGTTGCGCCAGCGTGCCTGATTTTTTATCGACTTTGTCGAGGGCATTGCGAACCGCCGTATTGGATTGGGCGACACGAGCCTGGTGCGAAATGGCGTCAGTCATGGTCTTATCTCTTTCAGTTAAAGGAAGACGAATCTTTCCTTGGCTTTGTGAGGATCGGCATCAGACTTTACATCTTGAGCCGCAACTCGGAAAGATCTGCAAAAAACTGGGAATGAATGCTTTTGAATCATTTCACAGCCCCTTTGCAGTGCTAAAACCGGTGACCACTGCTGACAATGATCGACCGGACTCGGTATTTTTCAACCGAATTTGCTCACCCATCAACCCATCTTGCTGGGCTTCGGCGCGAACCGTGATGGAAAATCCCTTGCCCTCGCCCACCGACACCAGCACTTGCTGGCCGCGGCGAACCATCAAGCTGGCCTTGACGTCATAACTTCTGAGCGGTGTGTTGGCAGGCAAGTCACGCAACAGTTCCATGTTGCTGACGTCTTTCAAATCCAGGACCACTTGGTTTTCGCTGGCAGGCAAGGGCATTTCGGTGAGCTTGAGCAAACCTGGGTGAATGACCGTGCCGCGCTTGAGCAATTGGCTGGAGACCCAGACTTGGCGGTTCACCATCTGGGCAGTGCCAGGCATGACCGTACCGCCAGGGGCGCTGCGGTTGATCACTTGCAGATAGTGTTGCCACGCAGGTTGCTCGCAGCGGGCGCGCAAAGTCTGACGATTGCTGAAGGGGTGGTCAAAGAGAATGGCGCGCTGACACGGTTCGAATTTCAGCCGCGCATCTATGGGCGCAAATTGAAGTTGGTCCGAAGATACGCCTTGTGTCTGCCCCAGCCATTGCTTGGCTTTTTGCTGCAAGTCTTCAGCGCCATTGGGTTGTGCCCTGCTTTGGAATGAGGCCACCACCGACAGGGCAAAACAAAGCCAAAGGCTGAGTTTGCTGCGCTTGGCCAGAAGGCTGCGCAGGGGTTGGAAATGACGGCACAACATTTGCATTTGAGTTATTGAAGCTGTTTGGGTTTTGACGGTTTTTTGTCAGATACCCAGCTTCATGCAAATTTGATACCAACCCAAAACAATCTTCGCTGAGCGCCTCATGTCACTGAATATAGATTCAAAAGCACTCACTTCCAGCGCATTCATAGACCAAAGAAATGATGTTCTGGGCTTGCGCTCGCCTGCGACGAATCCGCCAGGCACTGGGAATTTCTCAAAAATTCTGTCCAACACGCAACAAAGTTTCCGTGTCAATTCCCCGACGACTTTGGCCATCCCGCAGGTCACTGTCAAGCCTGGCGACACTCTGAGCAACATTGTGAAGACTTTCATGGGAGAGCGCGGGGTTCAAATTTCTCATAGCGACGCGCTTCGAATGGCGCAAGACGTTGCCAAAGCCAGTGGCATTCAAAATCCGGACCGCATTTTTCCCGGGCAACGACTGAATATGGGCAGCCTGCAAGCGGCCGTGATGGGTCAGTCCGCGGTGGCGCAGTCAACTGCCCCCAACAATGCGCCGATGAGCCTGGATGAAATTGCAGCCTCGGCCACGACACCGGTGCAGTTGTTCACCAAGGTTGACTCTCAAGCCCATCCCATTCTGCAAAAAACCCTGGATCGTGCCGTTGACAAGGGGTTCATTCCTGCCAACGAGCGTCAGGCCGTCCATGACCGTATTTTGCAAATGGCTTCTGAATACAAGTTTGCGCCAGACGACTTTGCGCGCATCACGCTCATGGAGAGTGATGGCATGAACCCCAAGGCCAGCAACAACCGATGCCACGGCATCATTCAATTCTGCGATGGCCCTGACCGTGGTGCGGCCAGTGTGGGTTTTGGCGCCAATCCCAAAGCGATTTTGAAACAAAGTGTTTTGCAGCAACTCGACATGGTGGCCAAATACTTTGACGATACGGGTTTGAAGAACTTTGGTCCTGCCGGCCTGGACGACCTGTATTTGACTGTTTTGACGCCAGCAGCGCGTCAAGAAGCGCGCACGCATGTCGGCCTCAACATTGCTGGAACACAGGCGCCTCATTTGTATGTCAACAAAGACACGCGCCAGGGTATTACCCGACAGTCCATCTTGCAAGGACTGCATCAATTCGCCAACGAGCGACTCGGCCTAGACAACAAGCCCATGGCACAAGCCTCCGCCCCATTGCCGCCAACGCGCGCGCAATTGATGCGGGTGAGCGCCTATTTCAATCCCAACGGGAACTCTGTGCGCTGAGCGGCAAACTGTTGCCGCTGCAGTGAGGTCACGGAAGCGTCTTGCCGATCCAGAGCGCATCAACGGGCTTCCAACTGGCGGAAAACCATCGGCACGCTTTTTGCAGTAATCGACCCGAGACTTTTTAACTTGAGAGTCGGGGCCTGAAAAGGCAATGTGTTTTTACCAGGAGCGAACATGAATTTGTTTTCAAACGCATTTGGCATCCATGAGCAGGCGCTGCAAGTCAGAAGCCAGCGACTGGAGGTGCTGGCGCGCAACATCGCCAACGCAGACACACCCAACTTTAAGGCGCAGGACCTTGACTTCAAGGCCATGCTGAAAGAAGTCAAAAAAGATGTTCTGACCGCGACCCATGCCAAACATTACGCAGCTGTGGCGGAAGCGCCGGACAACGGCATGCGGTACCGCACGCCTTTTAACAGCTCGTTTGATGGCAACACGGTGGAAATCAGTGTGGAACAAGCGCAATTCGGTAAGGCCGCGGGCGACTACCAGGCCACTTTGCAGTTTTTGGAAAACCGCATAGGCGGTATTCGCAAGGCCTTGAAAGGGGAGTAATAAAACATGAGAACCCTTGACAGTGTCTTTGGCATCGCAGGCACAGCCCTCAATGCGCAATTGGTGCGAATGAACACCACAGCTTCCAACTTGGCCAACGCCACCACGGTGGCTCCCAGCGAGAAAGAGGCTTTCCGCGCCAAACGAACCGTGTTCAAAGCCTTGGTGTTGGAGGAAATGACCAATGCCGGTGCGCCTCACCTGGGCGGCGTCAAAGTGGACCAGCTGGTGGACGATCCCACCCCCATTCGAAGCCTGCACGACCCTGGCAACCCAATGGCTGACAAGGACGGGTTTGTGTACTTGTCCAACGTCAATGAAATGCAGGAAATGGTTGAAATGATGGCCGCTTCCCGCTCCTACCAAAACAACGTCGAGGTGGTGAACACGGCGCGTCAACTCATGATGCGCACGCTGGACATCACCAAGACCTGACCAGGAACCTGAACCATGACGGCCGTCACAACCCCGAATTCTGCGCTGCCCAACGGCATTGTGCGCTTTGAAGATTACATCGCCCAGAAAAAAGCAACGCCCCAGACGGAAACCATGGGGCAAAGCCAGTTTCTGACGTTGTTCACGACGCAGCTTAAAAATCAAAACCCGCTGGATCCCGTGAAAAACGAAGCCTTTGTGGCTCAGCTTGCACAGTTCTCGCAGCTCGAGGCGACCACCGCCATGAAGCAAAGCCTGGAGAACATGGTGTCGAGCATGCAGGGGGACCGCATGCTGGCCGGGTCTGCGCTGATTGGCCGTAAAGTGGGCGTGCCCAACGGTCCTGCCGTATTGTTGAATGGCCAACCCGTGAGTGCCAGCATCGACTTGCCCACAGGCGCCGAGGGCCTGAAGCTCGAGGTGCAAAACGACAAGGGCCAAACGGTTCGCACCCAGATCTTTGGTGCGCAAATGGCCGGCAGTGCCAGCCTGAGCTGGGATGGCTTGGACGATGCCGGCAACGGCATGCCCGATGGCAATTACCGCTTTGTGGCCACGGTCACCAGCGGCGGCAAAACCACCCAGCCCGCCGTCAACACCTTGGCCACGGTGCGCAGCGTCAGCAGTGCAGGCACGGCCGACAACACCTGGCTGCTTGAGGTCGATGGCGGCAAAACCGTCAGCATGAACGACGTCAAGCGCATTGGCTATTGATTTTCTATTTGACCGTTTCGGAGATTTCTCACCATGTCCTTTTTTACAGCACTGACAGGCTTGAATGCAGCGACGGCTCAATTGGGTGTCACCAGCAACAACATCGCCAACGCGGGAACCATCGGTTTCAAGCGGTCGCGCACCGACTTCGGTGATATTTTCGCCACCTCGCCCTTGCAAAAAGCCACTTCGACAATCGGTCAGGGTGTGTCGCTGAAACGTGTGACCCAAGAATTCAGCCAGGGTAACGTGAGCTTCTCCTCCAACACCCTGGACCTGGCCATCACCGGTGACGGTTTTTTCCCGCTCAAGTCTGCCGACGGCTTTCAGGACATTTACACCCGCAACGGATCGTTCATGATGAACGACCAGTACAACGTGGTCAACTCCGCGGGGCAGCGACTGATGGCGGCCTCAGTCGACAGCTCGGGCAAGGCGAATTTGACCGACATGAACGTGCTGACCATCCCTCAAAAGACCACAGGGCAAGCCAAAGAAACCACGTTGGTGAAGCTGGGTTTGAACTTTCCTGCCGATGCCCAGGTGATCACAGAGTCCTTCAACCGAAACAACCCCAACACCTACAACAAGAGCACCGCCTTGACGGTGTATGACAAGGGGGGCAACGGGTATTTGGCTACCGTTTATTACGTCAAGACCCAAAACGCCAGCGCCAGCCAGCCCACCAACAAATGGCAAACCTATGTGTACATCGGCGATTCCTTGGTGAGCGCCTCTTTGCAGCAGGCCACCAACGATTCCAACGAGAAAATGTATGTGAACAAGTACGGCCAGCTCAAGCCTGAGAGCGAGGTCAGCGATTTGCTGGTGAACGCCAAAACCAAAATGTTCTCCCTGGATGACTTGTCTGACGTGCGTACGTCTGTGCCCGCGAGCATTACGGGTAACAGTCTGGCCAGCTTGTACACCAACGCAGACACCAAGATCGATTTCACCGACTTGAGTGATGCACAGAAGCTGAGTCTGACCAACTTCATGGAGGTCAGTGTCGACGGTTCTGAGCCGGTCAATCTGGACATGACCAGTTTGATTGGTCAGCAACTGACTGGCTCGCAAATCGCTAAAGCTTTGACCAACGAGTTGAACCGTCAGTTTGGCGACGAGCGTTACTTTGACGTCTCCAGCATGGTGTCTTCACAGCCTTTGACCTTGGTGCACGATCCGGACGCGGAAGGCGTGGGTACAGAGCTGAACATCGATTTGAGCGACCTGACCACGTTCACATCCAGCTTCACCAACGGCAACAAGATCACCGACTCTAGCAAGGTGCAGATCAGCCAACTGGTTTACGCCATGCAAAAGAAAATCGATGCAGCCATCACGGCTGCGGGCAACAGCTTGCCCGCAGGGACAGCGGTCACGGTCAGCTACGACCCCTACACCCGCGGCTTCAAATTCAAGGAGGCGGACGGGACCAACATGGGCATCCGCTCCAACGTCAACAGCAACAGCATCTTTGGCTTGACCACTTCACTGGAATTGTTGGATGCCAATGGTGGCTATTCTGCCTTGGTGGGCCCCAACGGCGATTTCATTCGCCCACTTACAGAGCAGCGCTATGGCTTGAAGGTGGAGTTCGATAACGTGAAGCAAAATTTCCAGATTTCATCAGGCACCACTGGTGATGCTTCGACGATTAAGGTGACAATCCCCTCCTTAGAGACCGTGGATGGTGTGACGACTTTCTACAATGATTTCTCAAACTTGGACGCCATTCCCTCGACTGCCACGGAAGGGTATGCCAAAACCTTGTTGGGCATCTCCAATACCGTTGAGGTGGTGACCAAAGAGGAGGCCATTCGTGGCGTTGCCTCTGCGCCGGCCTCTGTCACCGGCTCGCCGGTGCAGATCAACGTCAACAACAACTTCACCGTTGACGCCACCAACTACAAGTTTGTGGTGGCCGTGGATGACGTCAAGGGTACGGTGGAGTTGCCCTTTGGTAACACATACACCTTGGACAGTTTCAAGGCCGAATTGGAAAAGCGCATTAACCAGCTTGCCAATGAGACTGGCAGCACTGTGTCGGGCGTGAAAGTGGGCTTTGACCGAGCCAAAAACTCTTTCACTTTCACAACTGGCACGGCTTCCACCAACTCCTTCATCAAGGTCTCGGGCAGCAGCACCTGGGGCTTGGCCAACCTGGATGCAGGCCGAGGTGCTACCTCCACCTGGATCAAGCCCACCCAGTTCACCGAACTGATCGACGGCGTGCCGGTGGCCAAATACATTGACGAATTTGGCAATGAAACCAGCAGCGCCGATGGTTTTAAGAACTTGCCCGAGTGGTCTCCCATCTACCTGGACAAAGGCGAACTGACTTTTGACACCGGCGGTAACTTGGTGTCGCCCAAAGCCGGCTCACAATTGGACACCGTCTATCTGGCAGACGGTAAGGGCGCTTTGACCATCAACATCGACTACTCCAAATCTACCCAATTTTCATCTCCTTATGCCGTTTTGTCTCAGTCGCAGGACGGTGCACCCGAAGGTGACCTGGTGGGGGTGAGCATTGGCGATGACGGCTTGGTCAATGCCAGCTATTCCAACGGCTCGCAGCAATCGCTGGGCAAGGTCGTGCTGGTTAACTTTTCCAACCCGTCGGGATTGCGACAGATTGGTGACTCCAGCTTTTACGCCAGCTCTGGTTCGGGTGTTCCCAAAACCGGTGAAGCCGGCTCGGCAGGTTTTGGAACGGTGCGTTCGGGTGCCACCGAGCGTGCCAACGTGGATTTGACGCAAGAACTGGTGGACTTGATCACCGCGCAGCGTAACTTCCAGGCCAACGCCAAAGCCATTGAAACCAGCACCACGCTGACCCAAACCATCATTCAGATTCGGGCCTGATGACAGTCTTGAATTAAGGAACTGACATGGACCGTCTTGCATTCAACGCCGCCGCTGCCATCAATGAGCAGCGTTTGGCGCGCCAGGTTTTGGCGCATGAAATGGCCAACATCAACACCACGGGCTTCAAGCGAAGCTACGAAGTGTCGCTGAAGGCTTACAAGGCGGATGGCGATGGCTTTGATTCAAGGCACCAGCCACAAGCGGTCAACAAAGACCTGATCCAGTTGCGACCCGGTCCGCTCATGGCCACCGGTCGAGAACTCGACATTTTGATGAACGATTCAACGGTGATGGGTGTCAACGCGCCCAATGGCCAGTTGGCCTTCACACGCCGGGGCGATTTGCGAGTCAATGCCAACGGCGTTTTGGAGACAGGCGTCGGTCATGTGGTGCGTGGTGAGGATGGACCGGTGACGGTACCGCCCGGATTCAAGGTCAGCATCAGTGAAGATGGCGGCGTTTACGCGGTTGATCCCGCTCAACCAGGCGTCCAGCAGCCTGTGCTGATCACCCGTCTTTTGTTGCGCGATGCCAGCCAGACCCCCCTGTCACGACGCGAGGATGGCTTGTTCAAAGTTGACGGACAACCGACTGGCGCGGATTTTGCAAGTGGTCCTTTGCCGACATCTGTGACCACCAGAGCGCTGGAAGGCAGCAATGTGAATCCGATGGAGGCCATGGTCAAGCTGATCGAACAAAGCCGCTCGTTTGAGCATCAGGTCCGCATGGTCAAGGAAAGCAAGTCAAACGATGAGTCTGGGGCGTCCATGTTGCGACTTCCCAGTTGACATGACGGACCCTGAGTCCGTTGAAGAGAAAGAGCAGAGGTAATCGATGGACGCATCATTGTGGGTATCCAAAACGGGTCTGGACGCGCAGCAGACCCGAATGAACGTCATTTCCAACAACCTGGCCAACGTCAACACGACGGGCTTCAAGCGCGATCGCGCGGTTTTTGAAGACCTGCTTTACCAAAACATCCGTCAAGCAGGCGGGCAGACCACCGCCACCACCCAAGCGCCAACGGGCCTCATGCTGGGAACGGGCGTGAAAGTCACGGCCACCGAGAAGCTTCATGCCCAGGGTAACCTGATCAACAGCCAAAACCCCTTGGACGTGGCGATTCTGGGTGATGGCTATTTCCAAATCGCGCAGCAAGACGGAACGATTGCCTACACACGCGATGGCGCCTTCAAGTTGTCTGCCACGGGTCAACTGGTCACATCGACAGGCTTTTTGCTGCAGCCAGAGATCGTGATCCCTAACAACGCCTCCAGTTTGACGGTGGGGCGTGACGGCTCCATTTCCGTGGAGCTGGTGGCCGGCGGTGGTCAGCAAATTCTGGGTCAAATTCAAATTGCCAAGTTTGTCAATCCAAGCGGCCTCAAGCCGATGGGCAATAACTTGCTCGCAGCCACAGCATCCAGCGGCGCTGCGCAAATTTTGCAGCCCGGCGTCAACGGCGCCGGGATATTGAACCAAGGATCGTTAGAGGCTTCCAACGTGAACGTGGTGGAAGAAATGGTCAACATGATCGAAACGCAACGTGCCTATGAGATCAACTCCAAGTCGATCTCTGCGGTCGACGGCATGCTGAAGTTCCTCAACCAAAACATGTAAGGCCAGACCATGCGTTTGCTCATTTCAGGGTTGACCCTTTTGTTGTTACAGGCTTGCGCCAGCGTCGATGCGCCCCCGGCTGCGTTGGCGCCATCGCCCGAGTTCGCGCCGGTGTACCCGCTCGCATCCGACCGTGCGCGACCTGTGACGGGCGGCATTTACAGCAATCGCCCAAGCGACTCATGGTTCGGGCGTGGCCGCAATTACCAAATCGGCGATTTGATCACCGTGTTGTTGAACGAGTCCACGCAGGCCGCACGCACACAAAACACCGACGTCAGCCGCGAGTCTAAAAACACGGCCACGCCCCCGGGGCTGAACACACAAGTTGGCAAATTGAATCCCATTTTGAATGGCATCAATCTGAATGAATCCAAGGTGGACAGCAAAGGCTCAGGCACAGCGGATCAAAAAGCCAGCTTGAGCGGCTCGGTGACGGTGACCGTGATTGAAATTCTTGCCAACGGCAACCTGGTGGTGCGTGGCGAGAAAAAACTGGGCCTTGCAGAAGGCACCGAGGTGATTCAAGTCTCGGGTGTGATTCGTCCGCAAGACGTGGGCCCGAACGGCACAGTGCAATCGCTGCGCCTGGCCAACGCCCAAATCGCATACCGTGGTACGGGTGACCTGGCCAATGCCACCAAGGTGGGTTGGGGAACCAGCATGTTGCATAAATTTTGGCCTTTCTGATGGCGACAACGATGTTTTTGAACAGACTGAAACGGTGGACTTTGCTTGGGTTGTTGGCCGGCGTGTGCGGCGCTGCTTGGGCTGACCGTGTCAAGGATTTGGCAACGGTTGCAGCGCAGCGCCCCAATCAGCTGATTGGCTTTGGTTTGGTCGTCGGTTTGCAAGGGACAGGCGACGATGCGTCCGTGCCTTTCACGACACAAAGCATGAAGGCCATGCTGGCGCAACTGGGGGTGCGAATCGATGGCCCCATGTCAGACTTTGAGCAAGTGGCTGCTACCAGTCGAATTGACATCAAGAACTCGGCGGCGGTGATGGTCACGGCCGACCTGCCTGGATTTGCCAAGCCTGGCCAACGCATTGACGTGAACGTCTCTGCCATTGGCAAGGCCAGCAACTTGCGCGGCGGCAATTTGGTGATGACGGCTTTGCGTGGCGTCGATGGCGAAATTTATGCCTTGGCGCAAGGCAATTTGACAGCAACGGGCATTGATGCCGCTGCTGCTGGCTCGAAGGTGGCGATTGGCGTGCCTACCTCGGCACGTATCCCCGGCGGCGCCATTGTGGAGCGCATTGTTGACACCCCGTTCGACAAGTCTGACAACCTGGTCTTGAACCTGCGTGACAACGATTTCTCGACATCTACAGCCATTGTCAATGCGATCAATTCAAAATTTGGCGGTGACGTGGCGCAAGCTCTTGATGGCATATCGATATCGGTACGAACCCCTCAAGACTTGAATCAAAAAGTGGCTTTTTTGAGCATGCTGGAAAATTTAGAGGTGAAGCCCGGTGAGCCGCCAGCGCGCGTGGTCATCAATTCACGCACCGGCACCGTGGTGATCAACCGCGCGGTCCGGGTGACGGCAGCCGCCGTCTCGCATGGCACGATTTCAGTGGCGGTGTCGGCCACCAACGAGGTCTCACAACCCAATGCGCTGGCGCAAGGGCAGACCGCCGAAGTTCAAAACGCACAGATCAACGTCAACGAGCCCAACAAGCCCATGTTCTTGTTTCAGCCAGGCGTGGACTTGCGTGACATCGTCGACGCTGTGAACCAGGTGGGCGCCTCACCCTCGGCCCTGATCGCGATTCTTGAAGCCCTCAAGAGCTCTGGCAGCCTGCGCGCCGAGCTGGTCATCATTTAAGGACGCACTGTGAACGACGCCATCGCATCTTCCACCGCCAAGTCCTACATGGACTTTTCGGGCCTGGGCGAGTTGCGTGGCAAAGCCCAGCGCAACGACGACCAAGCCTTGCGTGAGACAGCGCAACAGTTCGAGGGCCTGTTCATCCAAATGATGCTCAAGTCCATGCGCGACGCGAACAACGTCATGAAAAGCGACTTGGTGCAATCGGACGCCATGGAAACCTTTGAAGGCATGTACGACAAGGAAATGTCGGTACAAATGTCTAAGCGCAATACCTTGGGGCTGGCCGACAGCCTGGTGCGCCAAGTCAGCCAGATGCAGGCCCAACCCAGCACGGCGGATATTTTGAAGTCACATGGCCAAAAAGGCATGCCCTTGAACCCGCCTGCCAAGCCCATGGACTTGCAACCGGATGTGCGTCCCATGCCTTTGCTGCGTCCTGAACTGAAAGCCCTGCCGGGTGCGAAAAGGAGTGCGTCATGAGTGACATGCTCAGCATCAGCAGCACAGCGGTCTCTGCCTACCAGCGCGCTCTCAGCACGGTCAGCAACAACATTGCCAACGTCAGCACCGATGGCTATTCGCGCCAAGATGTGGCGCTGGAGTCCAACAGCCCAGCCAAGGTGGCCAGCTATTTCATGGGCACGGGTGTGGCGTTTGGCGCGGTCAAACGGCAATTCGATGAATTTGCCGAATCCAATTTGCGCAAAAGCACCAGCGATTTGCTCAGCCAAGAGCCGATGGTGGACTACACCCAGCGGGTCATGGACATCATGGGTGACAAAAGCGTGGGCTTGAGTTCTGCTTTGGATCAATTTTTTGGTTCTGCCCGCAGCCTGTCGGTTGATCCCGCCTCGACCGTTCAAAGGGCCAGTTTCTTGCGCAGCGCACAAGGCTTGGCTTCGCGGTTTGCCGAGTTGTCTGGGCAGCTTGATTTGATTGGCACCGAGACGCGGCAAGCCCTGGAAGCTGCTGCTGGCCAATTCAACACACTGACAGACCAACTGGCGCTGGTCAACCGCCAGCTCAACAAGTCCTCTAAGCTTGACAACCAGCCTTCCGAACTTTTAGACCGCCGCGATTTGCTGTTGCGGCAAATGTCGGAATTTGGCGGCCTGAAAACCAGCTTCGAGCCCAATGGCGTGGTTTCCGTGAGCTTGGGCTCCACCATCAACCAAAGCCGTGTGGTTGACAAACTGAGCGCTCGCCCCATCGGCATCGACACCGCCAACGGCAAGTTCGACTTTGTTTTGGACCCTTACGGTACCACCGAGTCCCTGCCTGGCATCAACAGCGGGAAAATGGGCGGCTTGACCAATTTCATGAGCCAGGTTTTGGACCCGGCACAAAAAAGCTTGAATTTTTTGGCCAAAACCTTGGTCAAAGAGGTCAACACCATTCAGGCCAACGGTATTGACGGTTACGGCCAAGTGGGGCAGGACCTGTTTCGCCTGGACGCCACTTCAGCCAACGAAGCTGCAGGGATTCGGGTGGCGCTGAACGACGCAATGCGAATTGCCACAGCCGCGCAATTCCGGGTGAGTGAGAGTGTCTCCAACTCGAGCACGGTGCAAGCGACTTTAAGCTACACCCCTTCAGCCACACCGCCTGGCATCAGCAACCCTTTGCTGGGCAACAATGCCAACCCTGCGGCTGGCGTTCCGGTCAAGGTCGAGGGTGTCAAAATTTTCGCGCCCGTCACCTCGGTCGCGGCTGGCATTGAGTCCCCAACTTTTTATTTGGACAACGCCACGGGCGACCAGCAATTGCAAGTCATGACCCGGGATGGCCGACATCTCTTGGGACGTTCTTTGTCGCTGGATGAGCAGTTTCAGGTGATTGACCCCGAGAACGGCTTTCCTGCCGCGACCACCTACAGCGACCAGTACATGAACAAGTCGGACGAGTACGGTTACCGCGACATGAATGTGCTCTATGGTGCCAAAGCCTCTGTCCAGTACAAGCAGATGTTTGACAAAGACGGGGTCCCCACCACCAGTGTCCCCGTTCCTGCAGTGCTGGAAACTGGCCGGGTGACAGCGAGCGGCAGCGGCTTGCTGATTGGCGACCAAGACATCATGATCAATGGCTTCTCTTTGGGCCCCTTGGTGCTCGAAGGCAATGAACAAGACATGGCCCAGACGATGGCAACGTGGCTCCAAAGCTCAGGCCTGACGGACATCACGGTCCAAGCTTACAACGACATCACCATCTCGCCATCCAAGCTTCAACTGGATCAGCCCTTGCAGATCAATGGCCAAGAGATCGGGCCGTTCACAAACTTCAAGGGCTTGGTGAAGGCCATTCAGGACAAGTCTGGCTTGACGGGTGTGACCGCGCGCGTGAACGAGCGAGGCGAATTGCTGCTGGAAAATTTGCCCTCGGCCGGTGGCTTACCCATCACCATCGGCACCTCCGATCCTGTCAAATTCCCCGACAATGCCTTGGGCGCTGACCCAGGTACCTACAACGGCAAAATCAGGATGACGCGCCAGCTCAATCCTTTGAGCCCTGAAAACTCAGACATTCGCATTTCATTTGGCCCCAACGGTACGCCCGCTGAATTGGCCAAACTGGGCATTCGCACCGGCGCGTACATCGAGGGCAAAGTGCCCGATGATCTGGTGGTGTTTGTCACCGGACAAGGCAATACCGCCTCTGTGGCGGCCAGTTACGCTGGTGAGCCCCTGTTACCGCAAGAGAATTTGCGCCAGCAATCCTTGGAAATTCGTTTCACGGCCAACAACCGCTATGTGATTGTGGACAGCAAGACCGATACCGAATTGGCCAACCGAACCTATGACCCGTCCGTGCTGGAGCCGACCATCGAATACCAGGGCCTCAAGGTCAAGCTGAACTTTGCCCCCAATGTGGGAGACAAGTTTTTGATTGATGGCAACAAAGACGGCATCGGCAACAACGAAAACATGCTGGCCCTGGCCGATTTGTCGAAAAAGCCGATCATTGAAGGCAAGACCCTCTCCAACACCTACATCGACCAGGTCAATGACATTGGCAACTTGGCGCAGCAGGCGAAGATCACGCAGCAAGCGTTGACGGTGGTGAACGACCAGGCGATTCAATCCAGAGACAAAGCCTCCGGCGTCAATCTGGATGACGAAGCCGCAGAGTTGATCCGCTTCCAGCAAGCCTACCAAGCCTCTGCCAAAGCCATGCAAATTTCCAGTCAGTTGTTCGATTCCATCATTCAGGTGCGCTGAGGCTGAAAGAGATTCATCATGAAAGTGTCCACCAACCTTTACTTTGATCGCGCCAGCACCCAGTTGGCCACTGTGCAGTCGAGCCTGTCCAAGACCCAAGAGCAGCTCTCCACCGGCAAGCAAATCACCAAGCCCAGCGACGAGCCGGACAAAGCCTCCTTGGTGACCCGATTGGAGTCGGAATTGGCTCGGCAGGAAAGCTATCAAAGCACCTTGTCAACGGTTGAAATCAAGCTCAGCACCCAGGAAACGGCGCTGCGCAATGTCAGCGATGTGATGTACCGCATCAAGGAATTGACGGTGCAAGCCAACAGCGACACCATGGGCAAACTCGACCGCGAGTCGATTGCCGTGGAAATCGAGTCCTTGCGCGACCAAGTGCTCAGCTTGGCCAACACGCAAGACACCTCTGGCAACTACATTTTTGCGGGTAGCCGCGTCACAGAGCCCTCCTTTGGCCTCAACAGCCAGGGCCTGATTGATTACCAAGGCGACCAAAGCCGCATGCAGGTGGCCGTGGGAGACAACCGCTTGATGAACGTGAACCGCCCGGGTTCAGACGCCTTTGTGCGTGTGGTGCGCGATGATGGCAAGGGCGGCAAGGTGGGCATCGGGTTTTTCCAGGCGTTGGGCGATTTGGCCAAGGCCGTGCGCACCTCGGACCGTGCCGCCATGCAGCGTGGCATCGGTGAAATCGATGCCATGCAACAAGGTGTGAGCGAGGCGACCGCTCAAGTGGGCGCCGATTTGAACGTGGTGGATGCGCAAAAAAATGTGCTGGATGAAGTGAAGCTGCGCCTGAAAACCACCTTGTCTGCGGTGCAGGACCTGGATTACACCGAAGCCATCACTCGCATGAACCGCGACCAACTGGCTTTGGAGGCTGCCCAGAGCAGCTTTGCCAAGATTTCCAAATTGAGTTTGTTCAACTATTTGAACTGACACCTTCATTTTTTTTGCTTGATGCCGATTCAGTGCTTGATACGCCCCTGATTTTTATTTGATTCACCATGGCCACCTCTGCTGTCAGTTCTACATCCACCTCCACAGCTGCCACTACGCAGGCTGCGGTGGCGGCCAGCAACAAGGCGAATGCGCAAAAAATCATGACCTCTTTGTCTGCGGGCTCAGGGGTAGACACGGCGTCTTTGGCGCAAAACCTGGTGGATGCCGAACGCATTCCGCGTGAGAACGCGATCAATGCCAAGATCGGCAAAAACGAATCCAAAATCACGGGTTTGTCCGCGGTGATGTTCATGGTCTCTGAGCTCAAAACCAAAATGGCGGCGCTCAAGGATAAAGGCAGCTTCAGCAGCTTGACTGTCAACAACAGTCAGACGGCGGCTTTTGGTGTGACGACCAGCACCAGCGCTGCGGTGGGCAGCCATGATGTTCAGGTGACGGCCATTGCCAAGGGCAAGCGCGTTCTCACACCTGACAATAAGGCTTTTGCCACGCCGACAACCGCATTAAGCAGTCCCTTCAGTCTCACGCTCAAAAGTGACAACGTGGGCGTGTCTGGCGGGCTGCCGCTTGCGGTAGACCTGGCGGCCAACCCCGGCACCGCTTCTGGTGCAACCCTGTCTGACATTCAATTTTCAGCGGGCACCTACCCCTTCAAAGGCTTGACCTTCACGGCGGACGGACAACCCGTCACGGTGGCCATTGACGCAGATGCAGTGGTCAGCGACATTAACTCTTTGAAAGATGCGTTGGATGATGCGCTTTCGGCTGCCGGTGTGACAGATGTCACTGTCAGTTTGAATGGCGCCAATTCACTGAGCTTGAGCTCAGCCACACGTGCGATTGCCAAGCCAGGCTTGAGCACGGCGGGTATCTCCGGTGTTTCGTTTGGTACGACAACGCCGGCGACCACCGACTTCAAAAGCTTTCAGGTGACTGTGGCTGGCGTGCCGCATACGCTGACGCCAGCCCCTGCATCCGCCACGTTGGCGTCTTTGGCTTCTGACTTACAGTCACAGTTGCAAAAGCTGGATGGCGGAACGGACCTGCGCATTCTGGAAGTGGGTGATGGTTTGCAGGTGTTCTCTGCATCGGGCCGGGCCATCACCAATGTCAGCCTGAGCAATGAAATGCAAATTGGGATGACCAATGATGCTGTCACTGGCACATCGACCGACTCTGTTGGCGCTACACCAGCGCGATTGGATGGCGTGACCTTTTCCACCAACGCCACCGTCAACGATTTCAAAGAGTTCTCCATCAGCATTGGCGGGACATTTCAACGGGTGATTCCAGCACCTGGTGCTGCGACCTTGTCCGATTTGGCCGCCAATCTGCAGAGCCAGTTACGTGCCTTGGACGGAACCTCCGATATTTCAGTGATTGCTTCCGGCGGCAATTTGCTGTTTTCCTCAGCCTCAGGCCGCGCCTTGACGGCGCCTTTGCTGACCCAAAACAGTTACGCGCAAACGCCTGAAGGCGTCGTGGCGGCGATCAACGCGAAGAATGCCGGCGTGAAAGCCGAGTTGGTCAGCACAGGCAACGCATTGAAGCCCTACAAAATTTTGGTCACGGGAGCCACAGGGGCAAGCCAGGACTTTACGTTGACCAGTGCGACCGCCGATCTGGCGTTTTCAGGGGTGCCGGGGTATGCCCAGGCCAGTGATGCCTCGTTCCTTGTGAATGGCATCGCGATGACCCGCAGCTCCAACACGGTCACAGATGCCATTGCCGGTGTCACCTTGAGCTTGCGAGCACCAACCGTAGGAACGGCGACATTGGACCTGACGCGTGACACAGCTTCGCTCACGACCAAGATGACCGAGCTGGTCACGTCCTACAACGATGCCAATGATTTGCTGAACCAAGTTTCAGATCCCAAATCGACTTTGGATACCTATGGTGCGACCTTGGTGGGTGATTCCACGGTCAGGATGGTTCGCCAGCAATTGCGAAGCTTGTTTCAGGGCACCTCTTCAACGCCCGGAACGGCTGTCAGTGCTTTCTGGCAGCTGGGTGTCAGCGTCGATGAGAAGGGCATGATGAGTTTGGACAGCGCCAAGCTTGACAGTGCCCTCAGCAATAATTTCAGCGATGTGGTGAAGTCTCTGACGGGTAACTATGACAACCTGAGTGCTTACTCCAAAGCACCCGCGGGCTTGATGGGGGATGCGGTTCGCAAACTGAGCAATTTGCTGGACCCCAAAGGCACTTTGATGACCCAAAGCGAGTCGGCCAGCAGCCAAAACACCAAGTACCAAAAAGACTTGACCGATTTGCAAACCCGCATGGATTCGCTTTTGGCCCGCTACACCAGGCAATTTGCCGCCATGGACAGCTTGGTGGGCCAGGTCAACAGCCAAAAAACCAGTTTGAAATCCACCTTTGAAGGCATGATGGCAGCCTACACCAACAAGTAAGCGCCTGATTTGGCTTGTTTTTGAATCCTTAAGGATTCAAAAAAATTCTTTGCACGAAAACGCTCAAGTTGTTCGTGCCCCTTCCGATTCATGTTCCACACAGCCCCAGATGAGCTGGGGTGTATTTGTTTGTTGGTGCGTGGATGACAGGAAAGGACGGTGATCCATGATTTCAGAATTGCAAGCGGGGGTGCGCGCCTCCATGCCACAAGCGGCGGCCTCACCGGTTGCGGCGCCTGCTGCGCACGGGGGCGACGTGGCCAAGACCCCATCAGCCAATACCACGCCGATCCCTAAGGCGGAGATCAAGGTTGACACGGAGCGCATGAAGCAAAACCTCCAGGAGGCCATCAGTCGTTTGAACGACATGGTGCGCGACGGAGGCCGAGGCCTGAGCTTCTCTATGGACGACAAATTGGGTCGCCCTGTGGTGTATGTCAAGAATGCAGAGACCGGTGAAGTCGTGCGTCAAATTCCCAATGAAGTGGTTGTTCGCCTGGCGCACAGCATTGAAAGCTTCAAGGGCATTTTGCACAACGATTTGGCATAAATCTTTGCATTGGAAACTCAAGTAATTTATCTGGTGGTCGATTCTTCAATCATCAGGAACTCTTTCTGAATTTTGTTTGAAATCTTTGTGATGGACTTTGTAGGAGAAACATCATGTCCGTGATTAATACCAACGTGAAAGCTCTGGGCGCCAGTGCCTCTTTGAGCAAGGTTGAAAAATCGTTGTCGCAGGCCATGGAGCGACTCTCCACAGGCCAGCGCATCAACAGCGCGAAAGACGATGCTGCCGGGTTGGCCATTACCAACCGCATGACGGCGCAGATTCGGGGTTACGCTGTGGCGATTCGCAATGCCAATGATGGCTTGTCGATGGCGCAGACTGCTGAGGGCGCATTGAGTCAAGTTTCCTCGATGCTCCAGCGTATGCGTGAGCTTTCTGTTCAGGCCGCCACGGGCACCATGTCCAACGCCGATCGCCGTTCGCTCCAAGAAGAGATTACGCAGCTCAATAGCGAGATCGACAACATCGCTACCAAGACCAACCACAACAACATCAAGTTGTTGGATGGCTCTGCCGGTGATGTTCAATTACAGACTGGAGTTTTTGCCTCAGACAACATGAAGATTGGCTTTGACTCCGTGCAGACCAAAGACATTGGTATTGGTTCCAAGCCTTCTTTGACCTCCAATTCAGTTTCCAAGACAGCCTTATCAGCCGGTGACTTGCTGATCAACGGCGTGTCGGTGGGGCAGTCCGTTGCGGAAGACGACAAGCTTTCTTTTGGCAGCGATGTGGCTGGCAGCGCGATTGCCAAAGCCGCAGCGATCAACAAGGTGTCTGATTTGACTGGCGTGATTGCAACGGTGGGCCAAACCGTGGCTTATGGCGCCAGCATGACGGCAGCAGCGGCTTCCAACCAGTCCATCACCATCAACGGCATCACGACGGCCGGTTTCGATTTGACGGCCACTTCGAATGAGGCCAACAGAAAAACGGTTG
>JACCDU010930801.1_pt1 | contig 26776 bp, 26 predicted proteins | sample 7446081 | NCBI WGS metagenome assembly JACCDU01 (sample SAMN15323447, study PRJNA562643) | freshwater metagenome | isolation source: river surface water | place: USA:Blue River Watershed | collected 2017-08-17
CCACGCCCGGGGTGGGATGGGCAAGACACGCCTGGCGGTGCTCCTGTCGAAGATCGTCGGGCAGAAGCTGCCGATGAAGGTCCGGGGGTTGACGGTGCAGCCCACGACCTCGGGGAACGTGCTGTTCATCGGCAACGACATGTCGATGACCGACTACGCCGAGTACTTCTACCAGCAGGGGATCGATTCCAGCGGGCCGGACAAGTGGATGCGATTCAAGCCGCACTGGCAGCAGAGCCAGTACCGGGTACTGGTGCGGTGGCTGGAGGAGCTGAAGCCCGTTCTCGTGGTGGTGGACTCACTGACGTCGGTCAGCACGATGATCGCGGCCAAGGAGTACGAGAAGGAGTACGCCAACACGCTGTACCGGCTGGCGCGGGAGAACGGGACGGCGTTCCCGGCGACGACGTTCCTGTGGATCCACCACAACACCAAGGACGGGGGGACGTTCCGGGGGACCGACACCCTGCGGAACGCGGTGCACGAGACCTGGGAGCTGAAGGAGCTCAGCGATGAGGAGCGGGCCTCCTACGGAGACCACGCTCTCGTGCTGGAGATCGACAAGAGCCGGGGCATGCGGGGTGGGGACCGGTTCCTGATCCGCGAGGACATCGAGGAAGCGCTGAGCATCGAGGACCTCACGCCGACGGTGACGCGGGAGAACGGGGGCCAGGGGGATGAGACCCCGCGGACGCTCGTTCTCGGGATCCTGAAAGAGGCCGAGGAGGCGATGACGATCAAGGAGGTGCGCTACGAGCTCAACAGCCGTCTGGCGGGGCGCCGGGGGCCGGGGACGTGCGTGTCGCAGCGGACGGTGGAGCGGTGGATGCAGCAGTGGGTGAGCGCCGGACTCGTGGAGCCGTGCTCGGTGAGACCGGCGGGACAGAAGGGAGGACGGCCTTCCACCGGTTTCAGGGTGCTCTCTCTTAAATGTCTGCCTCCTGATGTCGCAAACCTCTCTTTTTTCACCGAGAACGGTTCCAGGGGAAGGGATGAGGTTTGCGACAGGGTTTGCGACACACCCCCTGAAGAGGGGTCGGATGTCGCAAACCTCGAGGTCGTCGCAGATGAGACGCCTGGGACTCAGGAGGGGCTCACCGAGGCCGGGAAAAGGGTGACTCAAATAGCGCCTGAGCCACCGAGCTCGGAGGGGCCGGAGGTTTGCGACAGTTCGCGTCAAAAAGAGGGCGTGTCGCAAACCCCCTCTCTCGAAACCCGCTCCAGCACAGGGATTCCCGAGAAAAAATCCGAGGTTTGCGACACGGAGGGAGGCATTAAGAAGGACCTCCCCGTCCGCTGGGATGAGGGCGAATGGGGCTCGCTCGATTTGGGGTGACGTATCCAGAAGGGGACCGGTTGGGCTTTGGCCTTGACCGGTCCTGGTTGCACGCTTAGGCTTGATCGATGCTGAACTAATGTTGACGATGCTCTTTAAGTCAGAAGCGCTGCTTAAGCGCTACCAAGGTTTTTCATTGGCTGAAGGGCAGCACAAGGCTCTGGCTGCGTTGTTGCAGTGGCGTGAAGCGAAGGAGCACGGGGTGCTTGAGGGCTTCGCCGGGACCGGCAAGACGACTGTGGTGACGGCGCTGATCGCGGAGCTCGCTCTGGGGGGCGTGGAGGCTGTCCATGTCGCGGCACCGACGCACAAGGCGGCCAAGGTGCTCAACACCAAGCTCGATGAATGGCGAGGGCGGGTGGCCCAGGAGAAGCCGGGGGCGATGCTGCCGGAGGCGACGACCATTCACAGCTTGCTGGCGCTGCGCCCGAAGAAGGTGAAGCCCAGCGAGCCGGAGGGCTTTGTGGTGACAGGCCGTCCTCGGGTGCTGCCGGGGTCCTATCTGATCATCGATGAATGCTCGATGGTCGGTAAGGATCTTTACGCGCACGTCATGGAGTGCGCCGCCGGCTTCGGGTTGACGGTGCTGTTCACGGGTGACCCCAAGCAGCTGCGCCCCGTGAACGAACCCAGGCAAAGCTTGGCCTTTGGACTGGCGAACAAGGTGCAGCTGACTGAGGTGCTGCGGCATGACGGGGCGGTGCTGAAGTTGGCGACCGACATCCGCACGATGCATAAGCACGCACTGCCGCGGGTGGAGACGAAGATCGATCTCGGGAGTCGGGTGGTGGCGTACAAGTCCGAGCACAACCTGGAGGAGGCCTGGCTGCAGCGGCTGGAGGCGCTGCAGGATCTGGACACCGAGGACGGAGAGGAAAGTCCCTGCGTGATGGTCTGCTGGACGAACAAGGCCCGTCGAGCGGCGAACAAACGGGCTCGGGTGCGGCTCTATGGCGCGGACGTGCCGGATTTCATGGTGGGGGACCGCCTGGTGATGCTGGCCGCGCACACGATCGGGGAGAACGTCGTGCTCTCGAACAACGCGGATGTTGAGGTGACCGCAGCCGACCGCCATCAACTGAGGCCCGTAGAGGAGCTTGATTATGTGTATGACTGTTGGCGTTTGTCGTTGCGCAATTCAGTGACGATCTATGTATTGACTGAAGAAGCCGACGAGCAGCACAAGAAGGACTACAGGAAGTTAGGTAAAGAGATCAGCGCGTTGCAGGATCAGGCGAATGAGCGCTATAGCGCGGTGGAGGCGCAGCTGAAGCTGGAGGGCCTATCGAAAGCGGAGCGGAACAAGCATCCCAGACTGATGGCTGCGATGGAGGGGGTGCGTGACGCGAAGGAAGAGTGGTCTCGAAAGTACTACCCGCTAAAAGAGGCTTTTGCTTCAGTCGATTTTGGCTATGCGTTGACTGTGCATAAGTCGCAGGGCAGCACTTACGATGTGGTGTATGCACACCCTGACATGCTGCAGGCTCGGGATGAGCGACCGGCCTTGATGTACGTGGCTGTCACGCGGGCGGCGAAGGAGGTTCACCATCTGGCGCTGCCGCGGTGAAGCTGGTGCGGAGCAGGAGGTCGCAGATCATGGAGCGAGCTTCGAAGTGGCTTCGCATGAGGGAGCGCGTCAGTTTCTTGAGCTCGTTGATGTCTGTGCAGCTGTCGATCTGGCGCAAGGCGGATTGTTCAGAGAACTTCAGCGAGAGTTTGTCCATCTCATTGAGACCGTTACACCACAATGCCATCGCAGATTGTTGAGAACGCACGGCGTGCGCTTTCTCGTATCGATTTCGACTTGATCCGTGGGCCGGGGCAGGCGGGGCTCCTGCAACAGCGGATCACCGAGCTCGGTGCACTGGAGACCGAGCTGGGGGTGGACACCGAGACGACGGGGCTCGATCCGCTGGTCAATCAGGTGCGGTTGATTCAGATCGGGACGGCGGACTATGCCTTGGTGGTCGATCTCGACGGGTGGCGTGCTGAAGGTGAGCGCCAGGTGCCGTGGGATGCGCGGGGCCTGCGGGAGTTGAAAGAGCTGCTGGAGGGGCCGCAGCCGAAGGTGCTGCAGAATGCAGCGTTCGACCTCAACTTCCTGCGCGGCGAGGGTGTCGTTCTCGGGGGGAGGATCTTTGACACGATGGTGGCCGCCAAGCTGATTAACAACGGGCTGGGGGCGAAGAACGACCTCGGCTCGATCGTTGAACGCAATCTGAAGGTGGATTTGCCGAAGGAGCTGCAGAAGGCGAACTGGGCGGGGGAGGTGAGCAGCGAGATGGTGGAGTATGCGGCGCGGGATGTGATCTGTCTGCCATTGCTGGTCCCGGTGCTGCGCGAGGCATTGGAGGCGTCGAAGGTACGGGGGCGGGTGACGCTCTGGACGCTGTTCAAGCTGGAGATGCAGGTGCTGCGCCCGATCGCGTTGATGCAGTGGCACGGGTTCGGGTTCGATCTCGATGGTGCCCGGGTGCTGCGGGAGGAGCTGGTCACCGAGGCGGAGGCATTGAAGACGGTGTTTCTCGAGGAGCTCGATCAGGAGATCCGTGCGCAGCACCCCGAGGACGAGGGCGTCTGGTTGCCGCGGGATGCGGATGGGAGCGTCAACACCAGGGAGAAGGATTCGGGCTCGGTGCGCAAGGGGACGAAGCTCTACAAGGGGTTTAACCCACGGTCGGCGCAGCAGATGGCGCAGCGTTTCACGCAGGCGGGGATCCGGTTACCGCTGGATGAGGTGGGTAAGCCCAGCTTGGATCAGAATCTGCTGGCGTTCCTGCGGAAGAGCTTTGCGCTGATTGACCGGTATATGACGTGGAAGACAGCCGTGACGAAGGTGTCGAATGTCGAGAAGTTGTTGGAATCGGTGGGGCCTGATGGTCGTATCCACTGCAGCTACAGGCAGATGGGGACTGAGACCGGAAGGCTGAGTGCAGCGTCTCCGAACCTTCAGCAGGTCAACCGGGGCAAGGATTTCCGTAGCAAGTTCGTGGCGCAGGAGGGTTACGTGCTCGTGGTGGCGGACTTCTCACAGGTGGAGTTGCGCGTAGCTGCTGAGCTCTCGGGGGAGGAGCGGATGATCAGTGCGTATAAAGCTGGTAGAGATCTGCACACGGAGACTGCTGCATTGATTGCCAAGGTGCCTTTTGAAGAAGTGACGAAAGCGCAGAGACAGTCAGCAAAGGTTGCAAACTTCGGGCTTTTGTATGGGGCGGGTCCTGCTACGTTGCGCAAGCAGGCAATCGCGCAGTATGGGATGGATATGGAGTTACAAGAAGCTAAGGCTATTGTTGAGGGGTTTAGAGAAGCGTATCCCAGGCTCTACGAATGGCAGCAAGAGGAAGGTACTAAGACGACGAAAGCGGTTCAGACTGCGATTGGGCGCAGGCGCATGCTGATAGGGTTCAATGACAAATACACCACGCGCATCAATACCCAGGTACAAGGGACGGCGGGGGACATTGCCAAGATCGCGATATGCAAGCTGTGGGAACGGATCTGCCAAGCACGGGTGGGGGAGGCCCGGTTGATCGCGATGGTGCACGACGAGATCGTTCTCGAGGTGCAGGAAGGCACAGAAGAACAGTGGGGTCAGACCTTGAAGCAATCGATGGAGGATGCTGGAGCCGTTGTGTGTAAAGCAGTGCCTATCGTTGCTGAGGTGTCATGGGGCAGGACGTGGGCTGATGCCAAATGACGGGGATTTGCTCGCAAAGAAAACCAACCTAGAATGGACGGGTTGTTGCGTCCTTCCAATGCTGACTGGATCGGAGCTGATCTCGTTTGTGAGAGCGAACGAGGAACTGAATCAAATGGAGCTGGCCCGCGGTGCGGGGTATGTACGTACTACCAAGACGGGTCGGGAACAGGTTCTCGTCAAGAAGTTCTACAACGAGCTGCTGGCCGCAAAGGGAATGCCCATTGCTGTCGGCAAGACGCCTGGTAAGGCGGCGTTGTACGAAACGTCCGTACATAAGTCCGGTGTGATCCTGCTCGGCAAGACGTACTCGGAGAAATTCGGGCTGCAGGCAGGGGACGTCCTTCGGATTGAAATCGAGGACGAGTGCATCAAGCTGGTGCCGCTCCCGGTGCAGCCCTCCGTCGCCGCGGCGACTGCCGCAGTAGGTCGAGTGGTGGCTGCCTGAGTTGACGCCCGGCGAAGCCCGAGCTCGGTACCTGCAGAGGTTGATCAGGATCGCCGAGAAGCTGCCCAATGGGTTGCTTCAACGCCTGGTTGACGACGCCCAGTTCTTTGAGGACTGGAATCTCCGCAAGCGCCAGGCTCGGGCTTCTGCGCGCCTGGCGCAGTTCGAGGCGTGGAAGGGGAAGGCGGAGCAGCGCTATTGGAAGAGTGTTGGGCGCTGACCCGTTCCCGAACAAGTCAGCTCAGGCCGAGGTCGCGCAGCGCCAGTTCGCGGTGGTACCGGTAGGTGAAGCTCTTGCCGCGCACCTCGCGTTTGTAGCTGGCGGGGCCGAGGCGGCCGGTGGTGACGTAGGTCTGGAGCGTTCTCGGGGTGACGCCGCAGAGCTTGGCGAGTTCGCTGGGGGTCAGCCAGGTGCGCTCTCGGGTGGGCATGGCGTACTCCAGGGCGTCGAGGCGCTGGTTGATCGCGCGGAGTTCGAGCAGGATCGCGCCACCGAGGTCGGTCTCGGGCATGGGGGCGTGGGGCGGGCTTCGCGAAGAATAGCGCAATCGCGCACAGGAGCGAACAGGACGCGCAGCCAACCTGACTAGGATGGAGTCGGCGAAGAGCACATGAGGGGCCGGGAGTAGTGACTCGGCCCTTTTTCATGCGTAGGGCTCAGCCGCTTTCCTTGGCCATGGCGGCACGGAGGTCGGCGGCCTGGATGTAGCGGTGGTACGTCTGTTCGTGGACGGTGGCGCTGTGGCCCATGGCCCGGGCGCAGAGGGTGAGGCGTTTGCCGTCCTCGATGCTGCGAATCGCCCAGCGGTGGCGCAGGTCGTAGAGGTCGAACTCGGGGATGTGCGCCTCGATGATCTTGCGCACCTCGCGCGAACGACGGCTGTGGCGCCAGGAGTCAACGAACTTCTTCCCGAGGGCGGAGTCGTACTGCTCAGGGTGAGTCCAGCGAGTCTCGCCGGGGATGGATGCGTCGCCCAGGGAGAAGCGATCGATCCACGCTCTCGGGTGGGCGAAGCAGGTGCGGACCACGGGTGCGCGGTTGCGGCGCTTGATCGTGAGGCAGTCGGCGGTGCCGTCCTCGTGGAGCACCAGGGAGGGGACTTCGGCGGGGCGGCAGCCGTAGGTGGCCAGGGCGGCGTAGCACCAGCCCCATTTGGTGGGGCGGAGGGCTTCGAGGAGGGCGACGATGGCCTCGTCCTCGGGTATGGTGCGCGGGGCCGGCTCGTAGGCGCCTTTGAGGGCGGAGAGTTCGTCGAGATTGCCTTCGAGGCGTTGTTGCTTGGCCAGGCGCTTGAACACCTTGCAGCATTCGAGGCGGGTTCGGCTGCCGGGGGTGGTGGAGGCGGCGACTCTTAAAAGAGTCTGAAGTGTGCAGGGTGCCTTGGCGGGGAGTCGGCGTAGCTCGAGGGCGATGCGCTGCCAGGTGCGCTCAGAGGCCGGGGTACGGGGGTGGGTCTGCCAGTAGTGGGTCTCGAAGGCGTGGACGGCGGCGCCGCAGGTGAGCGGGGTGTCCGGGCTCGGGGTGGGGGCAGCGTGAGCCGATGTGAGCCAGGGCAGCGTCGGGGGGTAGCTGCCGGCCTGGACTGCGGCGTGGAGTTGGAGGCAGCGGAGCTCGGCGGTGACCAGGTTGGTGGCGACGGCGGCGAGGTCGAGGGGGACGTAGCGGCGTTTGGTGCCGCCGCCGGGCTCGGGGAAGGTGCCGCGGGCGGAGAGAGACTGGCGGCGTTGCTCCACCACCAGGCGGATCCCCCGGGCTCGGAGGGATGCGTTGAGGGGGGCCAGGTCCAGGGGAGCGTGAGCCACTTGTGAGCCACTTTCTGGCGCGAAGTCTCGCGCAGATCAGCGAAGGGGCGAAGCCTGGAGCACACTGGGTAAAAAGAAAGACCCCAGTGGTGGACTGGAGTCTTCAGTGTTTTCGGGAACGGAGAGGGTGGGATTCGAACCCACGGAGGCTTTCACCTCGCCGGTTTTCAAGACCAAAGGCGGCCCCTGTTTTAGCAATCGATCTCAGGGGAAAAGCGAAAGCGTGAGCCATTTGTGAGCCGCTAACCTAGGTGATACGCACTGATGCAGTGGCAACTCGCAAGGCCTACCCCAACACCTGGGAGGGCGTGGAGCAGGCGGCGAAGGATGCGGGGGCGAAGCATGCGTCGCTGGTGGCCGCGCAGTGGGCCCTCGAGAGCGGGTTCGGCAAGCACATGAGTGGGAGGAACAATGCGTTCGGCATTAAGGGGAAGGGCACGGTCAAGTCGACGACTGAGTTCATCAACGGAGCCCGGGTGCATGTCGATGCCGAGTTCATGGACTTCCCCGATCTCGGGGCGTGTGTGCGGTACCTCGTGACGCGGTGGTACAAGGACTGGGATCAGTACGAGGGGGTGGACCGGGCGCCAACGCTGGAGGCTGCGGCCAAGGAGCTGGTCAAGCAGGGCTACGCCACGGATCCGCAGTACGCCCAGAAGCTGATCAAGCTGCTCGGGGAGCATGCGCCGGCCGCAGAGGCGGCCAAGCCGGTGGTCAAGGCATCGCCGAAGCCGATCCTGTACCGGGTCGAGGCCACGCAGGACACCTGGCTGAAGAAGCGGCCGGTGCAGTCAGCCGAGCTCGGGGAGAAGGAGAAGGTGAGCTGCCCGAAGGGGCGGGACTATGCAGTGGTTGCATACGCCGAGTGCCCGGCGGATGGGCACGCGCAGGTCGAGCTTGCCGCCGGCGCCGGGACGTGGTTCTTGTTCGAGCCGCACTGGCGCAAGGTGATCGGTGCGGGCGAAACGATGCGCCCCGAGGTCGACTGGAGTGACTTCAACTGCTTGGTGACGCCCAACCTCAGCGTCGGCGAGGTTTTGCGACATGACAAGCGGCGGATTCCCGGGCCGGCGGCGTCGGTGCGGACTCGGTTGCTGCGGACTGCTGCAGAGTTCCAGCGGGTGCGGGAAGCGTGGGGGCGGCCCCTGGGGGTGACGAGCTTCTACCGCCCGGAGCCGATCAATACCCAGGTGGGAGGCGTGCCGGGCTCGAGGCACGTCCTCGGGGAAGCGTTTGACGTGTACCCGGTGGACCGGAGCTTGGACAGCTTTTACCAGTGGATCCGTTCTCGGTGGACCGGGGGGCTGGGAGATGGGCGGCCGCGCGGCTTCGTCCATCTGGACACCCGCGGGGGCGGGGGATTTGTCCCCGGGGCCGGCGTCAGGCCCGCGGCCGAGTGGATCTACTGATGGACGACCGCACTCGGGAGAACTGGGCGAAGGTCAAGGAAGCGTTGGAGAAGGCCGGGAAGACGAGCAGCCCGTTCTATGCGAGGGCGGTGGCGGTGCGGACAACCGGGCGGGACCCGGGGCCAGACTTCGGCGGAAAGTGAAGAGCCGAGATCCGTTGCGGCGCAGTGGATCTGAGGTATTGGCGTTGACAATGTAATTGTCAATATGTAGTGGCGCCGGGGATCGCCAAGCGAACTCCTAATTTCACCCAAATTTGGAGTTGAAGGGTCGTGTCGGAATCGAACCGACTTTCCGAGTGCGTTGTCCGCCTGTCCTTACCAATGGACTACCGACCCAGTGACCCCCAGGTTTGAGCTTCCGCGGAGAGGCTGAGGGGGTGTTGCTGACACCAGGCTAGGCGCCTCAGTACGTGCCGCCATCGATGGTGATGCCGTCGATGGTGCCGCCGGTGATGGCCACGCTACTGGCGTTTTGGGTGCTCATCGTCCCGAGGCCGGTGATGTCGGTGTTGGGGATGGTGGCCGAAGCGGTCAACGCGCTGGTGCCGGAGCCTTTGACGTAGCCGGTGAGGGTGGTGGCGCCGGTGCCGCCGTAGGCAACGCCGATGGTGGAGGCGTTCCAGACGCCGCTGGTCAGGGTGCCGACGGAGGTCAGCGAGCTGGAGAGGACGCCAGAGCCGAGGCCGGTTTTGCTCAGGACGACGGCGCCGTCAATGCGGAAGGAGAAGCCGGAGGTCAGCTCGATGTTCTGGTTTGAGGTCCAGCTGTCGGTGGCGTCGTACCAGAGGAAGGTCTTGTCGGTGCCGGCCTTGAGGACGATGCCGCCGCCGTTGGCGGTTTCGTCAGAGGGCGAAGCGGTCGCACCGAGCTCGAGAGTTAGGTCGTCGACCGAGACCGTCGTCGAGTTGATTGTGGTCGTTGTGCCGTTGACGGTGAGGTTGCCGCCGACGGTGACGTTCCCGGTGGTCGAGAGCGCGGCGATGGTGGCGCCGCTGAGGTCGACGGTGCCGGTGAAGGTCTTGTTCCCGGAGATGGTTTGAGCGCCGGTCAGGTTGACGAAGGCGCCAGGACCGCCGACAGTGAGGATTGACGTGGCGGTTCCGTTCTCGCCGCCTGTTCCTTTGCCGTAGTAGAGGATCTCGTCGACCTCGTTGAAGGCGAGCTCGGCGTTGAGCAGGGAAGCAGGGGCGCCTGCGTTACCGGAGGCGCGGCGGCGGATGCGGATGGGGTTGGCCATGGGTCAGAAGTTTCCTCCGTCTGTTGTGGTGAGGAAGGTGTGGGAAGCATCCGCCCGGAATGAACCGACCTCGTTGTCGTAGTAGACGAGTGATCCGGTTGTGGGGGAGTTGAGGATCACGGGGAGATCGACGCCGGCTGGGCCTTGGGGGCCTTGGGTTGCGATCTCGACGGTGAGGGCAGCTTGGGCTGCTTCAACAAGGGTAAGAGCGCCGGATGTTTCAGTTACTTCGACGTAGGCCGAGGTGCTTGTGGCGACGACGATGTTCATGGGCTCGTGTAACCCTGCTCGGTGAGGATTCCGCCTTCTAGGTAGTATTCTTTTTCGCCTAGTGCGTTGACGAGGAGAACGTCGTAAACGGTTTGGTCGGGAAGTGTTGTGGTAATTGCTGCTGACAGCGTCATTTTGATTTTGCCTGCAGCGCGGTCTGTATAGCTAATGGTGAAGTCGGCGTATTTAGTACTGCGCGCTTGGTCCCAGATCTGGGAATAGGCACTCCAACCTGTGAGATTGATAGGCGCGCGGTTGCTATCGAGGAAGCGTAGTTCCACGCTGTAGTCGGCGCGGCGCTGCATCTTGATGTTGTAGACCCCAGGTTGGATCATGGCGCTGGCCTCCTGAGGCAGTTTAGGTGGGGCTCGTGTTAGCGAGCGTTGCGGAGTGCGGCCTTGATGGGGGAGTACAGGGCGACGACTTGCTCGATCTGGCGAGCGGTTGCTGGGTTGCCGGTGGCCTGGGCGATGGAGGCGGCGATCTCGGCGGTCATGACCTCGGGGTCGGCGGTGCGCAGCAGCGTCGGCATCTCGTCATCGAGGCGCTCGTAGACGTAAGGCAGGGCGCGGCGCAGGGGGCGGTCGATGGCGGCCTTGGCCAGAGGTTTGATGACGGCCTCGGTGAGGCCCATGACAAGGAAGGCGATGAGGCCGTCGATCAGGGTGCGGAGAGACATGAGATCAGGAGGTAGGTGGGGTAGGTGGACCATTGCGGCGTCCTCGGGGAGTGTTCTGCGAGGGGCTGTCGGTGATGAAGGCCCACATCGTTGAGGCGGCACCACCGGCCACGGTGAATGCCTGGGTCCATTGGTTTCCGCATTGGCCGGGTCGCCGTATTTCGCAGCTGGCGACGTTGGCACTTGCCATCACCATCATGTAGCCGTAGCACCCGACCAAGAGGCGCAGAACCAGCGTCACGATGGTGGGGTGGTTCATGTCGAGGTGGCCTCGAGCTTGGCGACGCGCTGCTCCAGGCTGTTCATGCGCTGGTAGGTCTCTTTGCGGTCGGCTTTGATGTCGACGTGGAGCTCTTCGAGGCGGAGGGCGACGTTCTCGACGGCGGCGGTGAGTTTGATGACGGCTTCGCGGCCGTCGCGGCTGCTGCGCGATGCACTGCCGAGGCCCATGGCGCTCACGGTGATGGCGGCGCCGGCGACGGCGGCAACGACTTCAACCACGACAGTGCGGAGCGTACAAACCAGCGTAGCGAGGCTGATTAGGTGCCCTGACCGCGAAGTTTTTTGTGTCCGCGGCGACGAGGGCGGGAGTTTTGGCCTTGTCCTTGGGAGGTGGTCTTGGGTTTGCCGGGGGAGAAGACCAGGCGCGACGCGGAGATGCCTGTTTTGCTCTTGACGGCCAAGGGTTTGGGGCAGTTGGTACAGATTAGCCGCGCTCGGGATTCTTAGACTGCAGTGGCGACTTCGCCGGTTCGTGTCTGCCTAAATAGGCAAAAGAGGACAGCCACATGGCATCTCCAGTTAAGATCAAACGTTCAGCTGTTGCTGGAAAGGTTCCGCTTACTACGGACTTACAGCTTTCTGAGCTTGCTGTTAATACGTGGGATGGCAAGCTTTACACGAAGACTGATCGCGGGGGCAGTGTTGCTATCACCGAGATCGGCAAAACGGGCGGGGAGTTTACGGAGTCAGTGCAGTTGGCTGCGGGCTCGACGGAGATCTACGACGGGGCCTATTACCCGTTTGTGGCGCAGGCTGACATTGGGACCGATCCGAATCAGATCTCGGTGAATCACATGCTCGGGCGGCTGGCGTTCCAGGATGAGCTGGCGAGCTTGATTCCGGCGCAGACGGTGCCCGGCGGGGCGAAGGAAATCAACTTTGAGTACGTGTCCGACACCTCGATCAAGGTGAGGATGCGAGGGTCGGACGGTGTGGTGCGGTCGGCGACGTTGACGCTGAGTTAGTCCCCGGCGAATACACGGACAGGGCTGCCGGGGGTGACCAGGTAGGCATCCCAGCCATCGGGCAGGCCAGCGGTGAACTTGGCGTTGACGTGCCAGCCGTCGAGCGTGGTGGGTGGGGTGATCTCGTTGCCGGTCTCGGGATCCCACTCGCCACCTTCGGTGATGGTGCCGATCACGTCGAGGATGTGGGTGTGGGAGAGGAGCAGCGGACGGGGGGAGTCGTCAGCGATCCAGAGGCCGGCGTGCATACAGGCAGCTTGGAAGATGCCTTCGTGCTCAAAGCGCAGGAAGTAGGTCATTCGAGGGGCTCCAGGGGCTCGGGCAGGGCGTCAGGATCAGGGAAGACGTAGCCCAGCTCTTCAGCGCGGGCGATGGCGAGGTCTTCGTCGGTGAAGATCTCAACGGTGTGGGGAGTCACCAGCTCGGTGCCGGGCTCCATCTCGCTGTATTGGAGGTAGCCGTCATCGCTGTGGATGACGACATAGCTCTGCTCGGTGAAGGTGTGAACGGCCATGGGGATTAAGCGTTACGGGTGATGGTCCAGCCGCGAGCGACCAGAGCGTTATAAGCAGTGACGGCGTTAGCGGTCCAGGTGGAGGCGCCGGCGTTGGTGCCGCCTTGGAGGCTGAGGTTGCCGTTACTGGTGCCAGCAGCCTCGATGGAGACAATGATGTTTTCGATGGATGCGGCGGTTAGAGCGCAGCCGTTGAAGGCATCGAGGTAGCGAGTGCAGGTGGTGTTATCGAAGAGGTTGGCGGGGAAGTTGGCAAGTGCGACGCAACTGAACCAAGTCTGCTTAAACCCAGTGTTTGATGACGCAGAATCAGAAGCTGATCCCGTGACTGCGTTAAAGTTCAGGCTTGGGAAAGAAGTAAGTGCGTTGTTGGCATACCAAGCCATTGCAAAATTGGTACCGGAGGATGTGTCTATTTCGGGAAAAGCTGCAAGTGCGTAACAAAAAGCCCAAGACCGGTCAAAGTCGGTAACGGATGTAGTGTTGAGCAGGGGAAAGCTAGTAAGCCCAGTACATGAATACCAAGCACTTCTCATTGTTGTGGCTGAACTGGTGTCAATAAGGGGGAAACCTGTAAGCGCAGCACAACCTAACCATGTACTAATAAAAGTAACACCGGCGCCTGTGTCAAGCAGCGGGAAACTCGTCAAAGCAGAGCAACCATACCATGAGTTTGTAAAGTCTATGCCGGAGGAAGTGTCGATAAGCGGGAAGCTTGTAAGCGAAGAGCAGCCCTGCCATGTGACATAAAAGTCAACGCAGGAGGACGTATTGATCAGAGGAAAACTCGTTAGCGAACTGCACCCAGCCCAAGCAAGAGCTAGAGTTGTTGCTGAGCTTGTATTGATCAAGGGGAATGAAGTCAAGCCGCTGCAACCGCTCCACGCGGCAGTCAGGTTTGTAGCGCTTGATGTGTTAATTAGCGGGAAGCTTGTTAGTCCAGAGCAATTACTCCAAGCACTAGAAAAGTTAGTCACGTTCTGCGTTTGGTCCCCGGCGGCAGTGAAGGCTGTTAGGCTGCTGCATCCGGACCAGGTACTAGAGAAGTTAGTGGCAGCGCTGAAGTTGAACGCTGGGAAGGTGCCAGTGATGCTGCTGCAGTTGTTGAAGGCGTTCGACCAGTTCTGCACCGCACTCGTATCGGGCAGGTTTGTCGTTCGCGCCGATGTGCTGAAGTTCATTTGCGAGCACCCGTAGAAGGCGTTGGCCATCGTGCTCGGGGTGCGGAACACGTTATTGCCGTTTGCGTTGGTGCCCCAAGCGGCGATCTGCAGCAGGTCAGGCGCGTTGGCGATGTTGTTGAAGTAGATGTTCTGCATCTGGCCTTCGACCCAGACGGGGTAGATGCCGGCAGCGGGGTAGGTGTGAGTCAGCGCTGCAGAACCCACCTCGGCATCGGTGCCGTCGAGGCCGGACTCGGTGCCGTCGCCCCAGGTGATCACGATGTCGTTGTCGTTGGCAGCGCTCTCGGCGGGCAGCGTGAAGGTCTTGTCGCCGGAGGTGGTGGCGCCCTGGGTGTTGATCACCAATGCCAGCGAGCCGGCCGGGCCGGTTGGGCTGTAGGTGTCGGCGTCGATCGGATCGAGGTCGTTGCGAACCAGGGCCTCAGCCACAGCGGGCGTCAGCTCACCGGACCAGGCATAGACGGTGTTGATGTAGCCGTTGAACGCCTTGGTGGGGTCTACGGCGTCGTGGCCGATCGAGAGCTGGTTCAGGCCGGTGGGCACTGAGCTGCTCAGCGATGTGGCGTAGCGGGAGGAGTCGCGGGTGTACTGGTAATTGTTGGCGCCCCAGGTGATGATGTTGCGCTCTCTGGCGGTGGTGGGCACCGGGAGCGGGAGGGAGGTTTTGCTGGTGCCGTCGTAGTTGGCAATCAGCGCCAGCGAGTTGTAGGTGCTGGCGTTGGAGAGATAGGCCAGGTCGATCTTGTCGTTGCTGCTGTTTTTGAGGCTCAGCAGCGTATCGTTCTCGTTGGCCGTGATGGCGCGGGCGTCGATGTAGACGGAGCCGCTTGCCGGGAGGGGGGCTTCAACGGAGAGAAGATCGGCGGCGCGGGTCCCAGTTGAATTAGTAGTTGGTATTAGAGATGTTAGTTCTTGCCCCGGTTCAGCTTGGAAGCCCCAAAGATAAAAACCTGAAACGCCATCGCCTTCAACAGCAGCACGAAAACGATAACGGGTCAGATTTGTTGTGTCCGTATAAGAAGTCCAACTAACTCGGTACCATCCGTTTTTGTAAGGAGTAACGGTATAATTTGAACCAACTCCGAAAGCGCCGTACGTCCCGTTTAGCAAATTTATCGTGAAAAAACCGCCAGCGCTAACGCCTTCCCTGATTGCGAAACTAGTCTGCTCTCCGGCTTTTGCGAACACAGAAAATTTATATATTCCGCTGGTTATTGTGCGAGATTGCTGCAATCCCTCTGCAGTCGGCGTGCCAGGCAGGACGCCGTTGTTAGCAATAACCTTAACAGCATTGGTTGACCCATCGGGCGCAATGACTGAACTTGCCTGCTTAGCATGGCCTGACGCGGTGTAATTGGCAACTATATCGCTCGTGCTATACAAAAATAAGTTTGAGGCTGTTCTCTCTGAAAGCAAGCCTAAAGCTTCGCCCGTTAGGCGGTCGTATTCCAGCCTTGGCTGATTAACTGGAGCTGTTTTGATCAGGCCATCATTTCCTACATATGTACCAATCGAGTTCCGCGTAAACTTAAACCTCGGATCAATACGCTGCGACGCTCTCGGGTCCAGCAGCACCTGGGGGCGGTTGTCGTAGAAGAGTTCTTTGATGGCCATGGGATCAGGCGGTGGTGGTGGACTTGACGATGGCGAAGTTGATGTAGACGGCCTCGGATGCTGTTGAACCGAGGTTCGTCAGCACGAAGCGCACGGCGCCGGTCTCGGTGCCGATCACCTGGATCGTGTAACCGCCGGTGTAGCTGCCGGACGGCGGGTACTGAATCGAAGCCGTCACCACATCATTGGGTGCGATGGCGGTCGAGTTCAGCGTGAAGGCTTGGAAGAAGCCGCTGGCCAGTTCGGAGTTGTGCGTGATGATCAGGCCGCAGGGCGTGTTGAGCGTGACCGCTGTTGCCTTGCTCGTGGCCTGTGTGACGCTGCCGCCGCCTTGGGCGTAGCCGCACCACTCATCAACGAACGCCATCCGGCCCAGCATCCCGGACACGGGCACCTCATCGGCGTCGGTACCGGTCTCGAAGCTGAAGACCTTGCCGCTCAACAGCGCGTTGTACTCACGCCAGTAGTTGAGGCTCAGGTTGGTGACGACCTTCGGCTGGTTGTTGTCGAGGATCGCTGCGTCGGTGGTGGCCTTCGCGCTGCCCTCGATGTCTTCAATCGTGGCCAGAGACACCGGGCCCAAGGGGCTGGCATCAGTGGACAGGCCGGCGCTCAGCGTGAATGTTGCGGCGCCCTGGATGTTGATGTCGTTGAAGAAGCTGGTGGCGCCGGCGCTGATGCCCGTCGGGAACTCAGTGACGGGATCCTCTTCAACGCTGGCCAGGGCCGTCAGACTCTGTGACTGACCCGTGTTCAGGTCTTCGATGCCGGTGCTCTTGACGATGTAGCCCTCTTCGTTGAAGCCAGAGGGGTAGACGCGACCACCGAGCTCGTTGGTGAAGTAGTAGCTGAATTTGTTGAGCGGGCTCAGCGTCTGCTGCACCGCCGGGAATGCCTTGGAGTAGTTGAGCGTGCCGGCCCACTCGAAGGCATGGGCGAACAGGCGCAGCACCGAGGGACGGCGGAACTCAGCAGCCCAACAGTTACGCGAGGTGGCCAGGCCGCCTGATGGCGCCGTGGGGAAGTGCGTGGTGTTATTGACCTTGCGGATGCGATCAGCGCTTGCGCGGGGTTGGAGCGCTGCATGGCTGGCGGCCTCGCTGAAGCCCAGCGCCCGCAGGAACGTGTAGGCGCCTTGATAGTCGTTGCTGCTGCGGTACTGATCCTGGATCGCCTTGGTGACAGTGCCGGCTGCAGCGCTCGCGGTCCACAGCGTGGAGAAGTTGAAACCGAGCGTGGTGCTGGCCTGCAAGTTTGCGGTGTCGTCGTCGAGCGTGATCGCGTAGCTCTCGTTGTTCGTCTTTTCGTCCGCTTGGTGGGCGTTGGGCATGTGGACGAAGGACTCCTGCCAGTCCGCCGCACTCGGGCCGCCGGAGGCGGGCGTGGTCACATCACGAAGGGCCGTGAAGTGCTTGCCTTGGTAGGTGACCGTGGTGCCTTCGCGGAAGAAGCTGCTGGTGGCGTAGGAGATTGCGGGGTTGGTGCGGCGCAGCTGGATCTCCATCCCCTTGTAGATGGAGCTGAATTGCGGGTAGTCGCCAGCGGTGATGTCGGCCTGGGCCACCGTGGTGACGGCCAGCGGATTGCTGATGGACAGCCTGCCGTTTACGTAGGGATCAACATCGCCGACCAGCGTTGGCGCGGTGGGGTCGAGTTGCAGGATGTAATCGCGCTGCACCAGGCGTGTGGCGGCGGCCGTGGCAAACATGCCGATGCTGAGGCGGCGCTCGGAGACCGTGCGGGTGTCGACCAGGCGGCGCACGTAGACGCGGCGACCGATGGCGCGGTTGGTGGTGGAGTTTTGCGGGATGCCGGGGCTGACGCCGCTTTCGTCTTGCAGCGGCGTGGTCGACTTCAGGTTGATCCGGTTCGGGTCGCTGGTGCTCCAAGCGCTGGCCGCCAGCTGCGCGCGCCAGTCGGTGCCATTGGGGTTTTCGACCCAGATGTAGCTGTCCTCGCGCAGCGTGTAGCCGAGATCGCCGAGGATCTTGGGCACCGTGGTGGAGCCGTCAGCGGCGACCAGATCCTGCGCCAGGTCGAAGCGGGTCTGACCATCGGCGTAGCTGCTGATCGTGCCGAGGTAGTACTTCTGGACGTTGCCGGTCTTCTCGCTGATGTTGAGCGGGGCCTTGAAGTAGGCAAAGCGCCATTCGGTGTCGATGGCGAAGGCTTTGCTCTTGTATCCGCTGGAGATTGCAACGCAGCCACCGAAGGAGCTGTTGGAGTTGGTGATCGAGATCTCAGCGCCGCTCTCGGTGGAGTGGTGAACGCCTTGGCCGATGGCGAAGATCGACACCTCCTGGATGAAGGCGTCGTTGATCGCGCGGATGTGGTAGCTGCGGCGTGTGGGCTTTTGGCGGACGTCGTTCGGGTCGCTGCTGATGTAGGTCTCGTAGCTGGGCATGGTGTTCCACGCCCCGGAGAGGTACAACTCCCAGCAGGTCATGTCCTTTTGCAGGGACACGCCGGTGAAGTTGGCGGTCACCATTGACTTCAGGCCGGTGACCTTGGCGCCATCGGCATGGATGCCGCCCATGCCGTACTGCGAGCGCACCGAGCAGTTGAAGATGTAGGGCGAGGCCGACTGCGTGGTATCCCAGTCAGGATCGGGGGTGTCGTCGATGGGGCCGACGATCTCGTGCTCGGTGTTGCGGGTGACAGTCAGCGCATTGCTGAGGTTGGCCGGGCTGCCGACGTAGGTGCGAACCTTGGTGTAGAAGGCGTCGAGCTCGGTCTTGCTGGCGAAACCGAAGCCGGACAGCAGGTGGTGGCTGGTCGGGGTGTTCACCTTGTCCATGAAGGTGAAGCCGAAGAAGTAGCCGGTGCCCGTGACCTTGAAGATCTCGCTGCGGTTGCTGCGGTTGGCGAGTTCGTCCTCGTTGGCGGGCACCCAGCTGGGGCGGAAGGTGCATTTGCGCAGGTCGGGGCCGCAGAGCGAGCAGCCACGGGGCAGCAGGATGCCACCGCCGGAGGGGTTGAACCTCTTCAGGTCGTCCGGCGTGGGCTCGTAACCATCGACCCAGGTGATCGGGTCACCTATGCCGGGGTCGTTGTAAACGGTGTGGACGCCTGGGGCGAGGATGATCGAGACGCAGTCCAGGTGCGCCTTTGGGTCGGTGATCGTGTACCAGTTCTTGCTGGTGATGATCGCGGCTTCAATGATCGCCCGGTTGATCGTTTTGAATGGGCGCTGCGGGCTGAAGCCACAGGTGAGGCGCTGCTTGTCGAGGCGCTTGAGCTTGGCCTCGATGACGTCGCTGTCAGGGCTGCCGGCGGGAGCTTCGTAGGTGTTGTAGGAGCCTGCTGCGAAAGTGTCCTGGCCGATGTATGGGTTGACGTACAGCGTGAACGGCGCCGTGAGCGGGTCCACCATCTCGGTGCTGCCGGCTGCCACGTTGGCGGTGCCAGCCACCTGACGCATCAGGTCGTTGAGCGCTGCGATCTGAGAGCGGAACTCGGCCTGAGTGGCGTTGATGTTGTCCAGGGCGCCGCTGAGGCCGGCGTATTTCAGGCGAGCCACAATGCTTCCGCACTCTGGTTCAGTTTAGCGATGGTTTACGCGACTGATTTGATGGAGATCTCGCCAGTTACGACAAAGTCAGAGCTGCCCGCGATGATTTGATCTGCACGAGTATTGATCTTAGTGTTAGTAAGTAAAAGATCGCATTCGTAGTAAACGGAGCCTCCGACACGCCCGCAATTTGTGTCGCGGTTTTGGTAGAGCCAGAATTTGGCTCCACTCTTGCAGCCTCGCTGGGTCAGGAGTACCAGGCGCAGGAGGGCCAGGGAGTCTTGGCCTGCCGCGCTCGTGTGGTGCTCGACGAGGAATTGGAGTGCTCCCGCTCCGCGGACCAGGGCTTTGGTGTTTTCGCCGAAGGTCTCGCCGATCGCGGTCATGTCGAGGTTGGCGGCGTCGACATCGAGGGCCCATTCCTGGAGTTGAGCCTGGATGAGCCACCCTCGGTTGTCGGGGTCATCCGGGTACGACACGAGGGCGGGCGGCAGCGTGATGACGGCTTTGAGTTCCTGGCTGTCGTTCGGGAGGGACAACGGCTTGATCGAGTTGGCGGCTGTGTTGAGGGCCGCTGTGTAGGCGCTGTCGGTGCTGTAGCGGCTGACGACGAAGTTGCCGCAGTCCACAGAGCGAAGTGCTAAGGCAGCAGTGCTGTCGTTGTTGTACGCCTTGAGTTCGCTGGTCAGTAGACGCATTCGGTCCAGCTGATCCATGTAGCCGTAAGCGTCGAACTGGGTTGCGAAGCCTGTGTCTTGATTGCGGTTGTAGTAGTTGAAGCTCAGGACCGAGGGCAGTGTGATGACGTCCTCAAGTGCTTCCTCGGTTGCTAGGTCTAGGTTGGCGACTGCGGCAGCGGCGGCCTCCACGGCGGTGGCATAGCCGGCTGCGTCTGAGTACTTAGAAAGAACGAGGTTCCCTGGCTTGACAGCTTTGATGACGTACTCGGTAGCGCTAGGGCTGGGCGAATCGTAGAGACGTACATTGTTGTTTGCGTCTTTGACGATGTAGGCTTCTAACAGCGTAGAGAATCCTGTCGTATTCGCTGTTGCGTAGAAGTTGTCTGAGCCAGTCTCGGTGTAGTAGATGGAGCTCTCACCTGTGAGATGATCACGGGCCGGGCCTAGTGCCCACTGTGAGCCTGCGTAGACACCGTGGCCTTCGGGGAGGTCCGCGTAGCCGTCTCCGTTTAGGTCGATCGGAAGCCCAGCCGCGCTCGCGAGGAGCACGCGCTCTCCAGTCTGGAAATTGACGTTGGAGACGATGAGCGTGTTAGGCGTTGACGTGTAGTTGAAGGCCGCGGGCGATAGGGCCAGTGACTCGATTCGGTAGTGGGGGCCGTTCTCGTTGGTTTCAGGACCTGTGTAGAAATCCCGAGCAGGACCGAGTTCGTACTTGGAGCCTCGGTAGATGCCGTGTCCGTCAGGGCAGTCGGCGTAGCCATCACCGTTCAGGTCGAAGGGAATGCCGCTGGCGGCCGTGAACAGGATGCGGTCTCCTGTCCAGTAGCCCGCGTTGTTCAGGGAGACGGTGGAATTACTGAAGTTGATGGCGTCCCGCTGCAACGCCATCGGCTCTGGCCACTCTCGGCTGAGCTCGAGGATGCCGCCGTTGCCGAGCAGTGCCATCAGAAGGCTCCGGTGGGTTTGCCGGAGACGGTGAAGCTGATGGGTACAGAGATCAGGTCGCCGACGGAGACGCCGGGCCCGACTGCCGTGATCAGGGCGTCGCCGGAGATGGTGCCGTCGCTGCTGCCGGTGTCGAGTACGAGTTGCAAGCCGGAGAGCGTCTCGGTGTCGCTGAGGATCTGATTCATCAGATCAGCGGTGCCGGTGTCGCTCGGGTCGTAGAGCAGGGTGCCGCTGCCGCTGGTGCCGCGGATGCCGTAGGCGTAGGTGCGGTCGTACTGGCCGATGCCGGTGGTTTCCAGCGCGTCGCGGTTGATGTCAAGTTTGACGTCGCGGACCTTGGCAATCGTGGAGTATGCGGCCGCGCTTGAGACTTTGAATTTGAGGAGCGCCGTGGCGCTTGTTTTGACGGCCATCGCTCTCGGGCTTTTAGGTCAGTCTAAGTTCGGCGATTAGGCGGAGACTCACCGAAGAGCGGCCTGGAGCGATGCTTTCAACGGTTGGGGGCTCTTCAGTGAAGAACCACTTCATGCCGGCACCGGTGGAGAATGTAGAGAGCCAGTTGGCTAGGTTTGTAGAGGCGCCGTTGAAGATGATGCTAGGTAATGTCAGATCTGTCGTAGCACCTTTGGCGTCGTTGTAAGCAGCAAGGATCAACGCCGCATTGTCGTCAGTGATGTTCGCGAACCCGAGTGAAAGTTGGGCTTGCGAGGGGCGGCTGGCCCAGAGGCGCCGGGTGGTCACGCCTGATTGGCTGGTCATTCCCGTGGTGGGCCACTTTGGGGCGACGAAGCTGCGGCTTGTCGGTTCGATTGAGGGGAAGGTGACAGCCATCAGCCTTGAATCGTCCAGTTGTCGGAGGACGTGGTGCTACCGAGCTCGATGTTTTCGGCGAGGTTCAGCACACCGGATCCGTTGGTGGGCATGTGCACCGCCTCAATCGTAAAGGTGCCGTCGTCGTTGGGCGTGATGCGCTCGATCTGGTAGGTGCGGACTTGCGTGCTCGGTATTTTGACGGTGAAGACGATGCCGGTGGGTGTTGCCTGGCTGCCGTTGGCGCTGACAGCGAGGGTGGTGTCGTAGGGGGCGGTGGCGGCTTCGCCGTTCCATGCGATGACGTCGTAGGCGCCGTCGGCCAGGGACTTGGTGGAGACCAGGGAGCCGCTAGGCGTGACGACGCCGTTGTTGAACTGGTCGTACTCGGTGCTGTCCATGGCGACGCGGATGTAGTCGCTGGGGGCCATTTGGGCCAGGACGCCCTCGTGGGTTGTGGTGAAGCGGATCGAGTGGGTGGGGATCCGGCGCATGCGGATGATGTACTTCGCAGCGTCGATGGCGTGCGCAGGGTTGGTGCAGTAGTCGCTCATGTCGAGGGACTGCATGGTGGCGCCCTCGGGGGTGGAGGCTTCGCGGACAATCAGCTCGCGGACGACGGGGAAGAGGCCCGGGTTGCTCAGGTCGGTGGAGGCGCGCTCCTCGCGGTAGCGGACGGAGACCTGAATCGGGTCGCGGTCTTCGGGGTCCAGGTATTGGAGCTGGAAGGAGCCCTCGGCGATATTGCCCGCGGTGAAGAGGCCCTTGACGGTGACGGCGCTGGTGGGCAACGCCCGACGCAGGAAGAATTTGCCGTCGCGCTCGCCGAAGATCAGTAGATGGGTAGCGGCGATGTCCGCGGCCCACTGGCGGAGGTTGACGCGGTCGGCAATGACGCCGTCGTAGAAGTACTTGCTGTCCTGGCACCATTGGGCAGCCTCCTGGAAGGAGGTGAAGTCGATCATCTGATCGGTGATCAGGTTGCCGGCGCCGTAGGTGGTGTTGGTCAGTAGATCGAGCAGGACGTCGGGGAAGAGGTGGGTTGAACCGGTGCTGTAGCCGGACTCGAGCAGGCGCCGGCAGGTTTTGCCTGCGGTGACGTAGCAGGAGAACTGGTTGAACTGCTGCCACTCGACCGAGGACATGATGTTGACCCCGAGCAGGGCCAGGTTGTCGTAGAGGGGCGCTGTGGCGTTGGGGACGATCTCGTTGATGTAGACGACCTCGTGCTCGGGGCCGTTGGCTGCGGAGGATTGGATCTCCTCGTAGACGAAGGCTTCGGCGAGCTTGCCCCAGGTGTCGATGTAGGAGAAGTCGCCGTTGGCGTAGGGCGTGTCGGAGCGGGCGATTCCCAGGCCGCTCTTGGCGTTGCGGCGGCGGCCGACAGGGATGGAGAAGGTGTTCTCTGAGTTGGCGACGGAGGTGCCGGTGAAACGCACCGTGACACCGCCCTCGATGACTGTTTGCGCGGTGGTCAACGCAGAGTCGAGCACGTAGAGCGTGCCGATCCCTCCGTTGCGTACTTCAAAACTCGAGTAGGGCTCGATCTGGAATTCCCACTGCTTCACAGAGGGCATGTCGAGCTGGATGTAATTGAAAACGTTTTGTTGGGTTGCGCCGCGAACGCCGTAGGCGTTGCTGAGCTTGGTGAACCCATCAGTGCTGCCGGCTTCGCGGTAGTAAATGGCGAAGAAGGAGTACCGCTCGACCGGAGCGGAGATCGTGTTGGATTGGTGGATGTCGGTCTTGAGCGTGCTGCCTTTTTCGATGATGTCGTCCTTGTAGTCGAGGCAGGCGCGGTTGTCGCACTCGTCGAAGCTGAGGGACTCCTTGAAGTTGCAAATGCCGCCGACGCGGATACCGAGCCGAGAGCGGATACCGATCTCAACGGCTTTACAGGCTCGGGTTGTCGAGATGCTGGCAATGGCGCAGCGGAGGATGTGACCGTCGGTTGAGGCGACGTTGCGCCACTCGACGGAGGGGCGCGATTCGTTCCATGTCCAGCCGTCCAGCTGGGCCTGGGCCGAGGTGTTGGTGGTGACGGAGCCGGTTCGCACCGTGGTGAATGATGCGGTGACGGAGCTGCCTGAGCCCGAGCTGATGTCTGCGTCGGACACGAAGGCGGTCTCTGTGCGCTCGGTGCAGATCGCTAGGCCGGATCCGATCTTGTAGAGCTCGCCCTCAATGAGGTTGTCGTCCCAGGTCTTCTGGCGTCCAGAGACACTTGCTGCTACGTCGTCAGCGGTCTCGATGTATGCCTTTTTGGCGTTGAACTTGAGGGTGAAGGTTGCAGTCAGATTATCACCTACTGTTACTTTGCCAGAGCCGGAACCCGCAACCATTTGGGGGATTTTCTTGAATTTGAACTGTGGGGGGCTGAACGACTGCGTGGTGGATAAGCCCGAGATTGAGCCACCACCGCCGGAGATGGATACGCCCGTCACAAGTCCGTCATCATTTGTGGAAACGATCAAGCTCGGTGCCGAGATCGATCCTCCATCAGCCGTAAACTGTTGTTTTACCTTTGTTCTGACAAGAACCTGCAGGGGTAGGCGGATTACGATGTCGTCCTCGGGATCGTCGGCGGAGAGGTCGTTTTTCCACTTCAAGATGAAGCGGACTGCTTTGAGTGTCTGGAGATAGAGGTTCAGGTCTTCGTCGTTGTTATCGCTGTCCTCTAGACCCGAAGTGTTGAAGGTGACGTCAACGTTGAACGAGCCCTTCCCCTTGGAGTCGACGGTGATCGGGCCGGAGATGCTGGCACTGATGCGACTTTCGAGGTCTGCGATGACCGTTGTGTTCTCGTCCTCGGTGTCGTCGTGGTAGTGCGCGAATCCTTTGTTGATCGACTTGACGAAGGTTCCAGCACCTTGTTTTGCCCTGGTCTCTTTTGAGAACACCCAGTCGCCTGGGGTGGTCAGGCTTTTGACGTCGCGGCTGAAAACGGTGTCTTTGTCGGTGCTGTTGTACAGCGTGTAGGAGGTGGTGCCGCCGATGCTGCCGAGGCCGCTGCTGGTGATAGCACCCCGCGATGAGAAGTAGGTCTGGGCTTTTTTCTTCTGGGCCCAGGCAACGTCGTCAACGGTGCATTTGACTTTGGCGTCACCGTCATCGCCCTCGGGGATGAGCTGGGCTTGGACGATGGGCTTGATCGTGGGGTTGATGCGGAAGCCAAAGTCGTTGCCAATCAGGTTGTAGACGCCAAAGGTGGTCTGGTTGTTGGGACGGTTGGCGCTGCTGAAGCTGGCGGCGCCGTTGACCAGGAAGATGTCGCCGGTGCTGGCGGCGCCTTTGTCCGTGCTCGGGTCGCGGCCGAAGACGTAGTGCGTGGAGTTGATGCGGCTGGTCAGGCCGTGGGCTGCGGTGTAGCGGCCGTACACCGTCATCCGGCTGCCTGCGGCGGTCGCGTTGCCGTAGTTGTAGGAGGCGAGGGTGTTGCCGCCGGCGGCGAAGTTTTGGGTATCGATGGCGCCGATGGGGCCTTCGCCGATCAGGAAGATGGCCCGGAGCATCTGGGAGCCGCCCAGGCTGTAGATCTGGGACCAGAGCAGGGAGGTGTTGACGCGGACGCCGCCGTAGGTCACGCCGCTGAGGGTTTCGCGGAGGGCGTAGACCAAGGGGATGACGGCCCCGAGGGTGGTGATGTCCTGGGCGGAGTCGAAGCCGTAGCGGGGGGCGAAGCGTTCGTTCTCGGTGCGGGCGCGGCCTCCGCGGTTGCGGCTCTTGAGCTGGGCGGGGCGCGTGTCGTCGGGCTGCGGCTTGAAGAAGGACGCCGCGATGGTCAGACCGACGGAAATCGTCGTCAGCACCAGGGAGATGATGGCCAGCGTCCCGGCAGTCACGGGATCGATGCCGCAGATGACCGAGGGCTGCGGGCCTTCGGCGGCGCGTTTTTCGACCTCGGCTTTGAAGAGGGCGTAGTCCTCGTCGCTGATGCCCAGCAGGGAGGCGAGGTAGCGGTCGGCGGGGAGGATCCGGGGGTCGGACATCAGACGAACTCGTAGTAGGGGAGGCGCTTCATGACGGCGAGGGGGATCCAGCAGACGCCGCGTTTGTGGTGGACCATGAGCAGGCCGTCATCGACGACCACGCCGACGCCCAGGCCGTTGGGGCCGTTGTGGAACAACGTGACCGCGTAGGGCTGGGGCTCTTGGAGTATTCGGGTGCCCGCATCCCATAACTTCTGCAGGTCACGCCAGCGCTCCGCTCTGGCCAAGTCAAGCCATTCCTGGGCAAAGGGGGGATGGTGGACGCCGGCCTCGTCGAGGACGGACCAGACCATGAGGACGCAGTCACAGGCGACGCCGTCCTCGGGGTGGGCGCCGAAGCCGTGGGGGAGGCCGATCCAGCGCATCCAGGTCGGCATCAGCTCACCACCAGCGTTGCTGAGGTCGGGAGGGCGCCAACCAGTCGCGTGTTCAGGTAGCGGTTGGGTACCTGCTCGCGAACGGCGTCCAGGGGTGAGGTGAGTTTGAGCAGGATCTTTTCGGTGTCCATCTCGTAGCGGGCGACGCGCCAGATCTCGGTGCGAATCAGGGCGGTGTCGGCGAAGGTCTCGGGGTTCAAGGAGACGGTCTTGAGCTCGAGCAGCCAGCCGGAGTTGACGGCCTCGGCGAAGACGTTGACGGTGATGGCGTTGGTGCCGGCACCGAGGGTGGCTTCGGAGCGGTCGCCTCCTTTGCTGCCGGCGCCGGTGGAGACGGCGAAGGGGACGAATTGGTAGGTCACGCCGCCGTAGATGCGGGGCTGGTTCACCGAGAAGTTCTGGTAGGCGTGTACCGGTGAGGTGGCCGTGCCGTTGCGCTGGGTGAAGCGGGCGTAGTTGACGAAGGCGAAGGTGCTCATCAGTTGATACCGATCTTGCGGCGGGAGGTGACGCTGTTCTGCAGCGCTTCGAGGGTCAAGGCGCGACCGCGTTCGGCGGCTTGGGCCATGCCGCGCTGGTGCTGCTCGGCGGTGACGTACTCGACGCCGTTGATGATTTGCGACTCGTAGCGCACATCGATCGGCTTGGGGTTGTTGATGGCGGAGACGGTTTCGCGCTCGGAGCGCTCGGCCAGGACGCGCTCGGTGGACTTGGTGAAGGGGATCGAGGCGCCGTAGAGGGTGGAGAAGGCGTTGGCGACCGAGGTGCTGGAGCCCTGTTGGAAGGGGACGGTCATGCCGCTGACTTCGGCGTTGGACCCTGAGCCAGCGCCGCCGGTGAAGGCGATCTTGTCGTTGGGGATGATCGTGCCGGCGCCCTAGGGGATGAAGAGCTCGGGGCCGATCTCGCCGACGATGTAGGGGCGGCGGGCGGAGACGGGGCCGCCTGCTGCACGCATGCCGATTGGCATTTGGCCAAGGGGGACATCAATGCCCTGAGCGAGATTGGCCCCACCACC
>JACCDU010024370.1_pt1 | contig 26772 bp, 26 predicted proteins | sample 7446081 | NCBI WGS metagenome assembly JACCDU01 (sample SAMN15323447, study PRJNA562643) | freshwater metagenome | isolation source: river surface water | place: USA:Blue River Watershed | collected 2017-08-17
AGTCACTGAAAAGACAGCCCATGGACGAACCCATTCTGACAATGGAAGAAAGAGAAGCGATCAACAACGGTCGCTGGTTTTCAACCCTTTCACCATCGCTTCGGCACGACATACTTCGATGCGCATTTGTCAAACGCTACAGAGACGGCGACATGATCGCTGCACGCGGGGACCCACCCGAGGTGTGGCTCGCCTGCGCCAAGGGCGCGGTGCGCGTGAGCTCGACCTCGGTCTCGGGCAAGCAGATCACGCTGACCTATGTGGAGCCGGGCATCTGGTTCGGCGATGTGGCGATCTTCGACGGGGATCGGCGCACGCACGACGCCTATGCGCACGGCGACACGACCACGCTGAACGTGGCCAAGGCCGACTTCAAGAAAATCCTGTCACAGCACGTCGAGTTCTACGAGGCCATGCTGCGCCTGCATGCGCGCCGCATTCGCCAGCTCTACGGCTTGGTGGAAGACCTCAACACCCTGCCCTTGCGCTCGCGACTGGCCAAGCAGCTCAACCACTTGCTGCGCAGCTACGGCGTGCCCAGCCTCTCGGACGCCAAAGCGATCCGCATCAGCTTGCAACTGGCCCAGGAAGAACTGGCGCAGCTGCTGGGTGCTTCACGCCAACGCGTGAACCAGGAACTCAAACAAATGGAGCGCGAGCAAATCATCCGGATCGAGCCGGGGGGTCTGGTCGTGCTGGACCGCGACGGCCTGATGGCCATCGTGGACGCGGATCACTGAGCCGCGGTTTTTCTCAACCATCACCGCTGACCACAGCGGACACAGGTGCCCCATGAGTGCTTTTGATCATTTCGTGGGGACCCGCCCTGTCTCGGGCTCCCACGCCTTCGACGTTTTGGCTTTGCAGACTTGGCTCACCACCCATCTGCCCGGCTTTGCTGGCCCCTTGAGCGTGGAAATGTTCAAGGGTGGCCAGTCCAACCCCACCTACAAGCTCATCACGCCCACGCGTCAGTACGTGATGCGCGCCAAGCCTGGCCCCGTGGCCAAGCTGCTGCCGTCGGCCCATGCCATCGAGCGCGAATTTGCGGTCATGAAAGGCCTGCACGGCACCGACGTCCCTGTGGCCCAGATGCATGTGCTGTGTGATGATGAATCGGTCATCGGTCGCGCCTTTTACGTCATGGAATTTGTGCAAGGCCGCGTGCTGTGGGACCAGTCCCTGCCTGGCATGACGCCGTCCGAGCGCGGCGCGATCTACGACGAAATGAACCGCGTGATGGCCGCGCTGCACAAGGTCAAGTTCGCAGAGCGCGGCTTGGCCAGTTACGGCAAACCCGGCAATTACATCGAGCGCCAGATCAGTCGCTGGAGCAAACAATACGCGGCCTCCATCACGCAACCCATTCCAGAGATGGACCAGCTGATTGAATGGCTGCCCAAAAACATCCCGGCCAGCGCCAAAGACGATTCGCTGGTGAGCATCGTGCACGGTGACTACCGCCTGGACAACCTGATGTTCCACCCCACCGAGCCACGCGTGCTGGCGGTGCTGGACTGGGAACTGTCCACCCTGGGCCACCCGCTGGCCGACTTCAGCTACCACTGCATGGCCTGGCACATCAGCCCCGGCACCTTCCGCGGCATTGGCGGACTGGACCTGGATGCCCTGGGCATCCCGCAGGAACAGGCCTACATTCGCCGCTATTGCGAGCGCACCGGCTTCACCACGCCCGAAGCTTTGGCCAAGGACTGGAACTTTTACCTGGCCTACAACATGTTTCGCATCGCCGCGATTTTGCAAGGCATTGCCAAGCGCGTCGAAGACGGCACCGCCTCCAGCGACCAAGCCAAAGCATCGGGGGCAGGTGCCCGCCCGATGGCCGAGCTGGCCTGGCAATTCGCCTGCAAGGCCTGACCCCATTTTTTCACCCGCCCCTCACTTCAAGGAGACAGACCATGGATTTTGAATACACCCCCAAGGTCAAAGACATGCAGGCCCGCTTGCTGGCTTTCATGGACGAACACATTTACCCCAACGAAGCGAGGTTCTTCGAAGAGATCGCTGAAAACCGCGCCAAAGGCAACGCCTGGGTGCCCACCAAGATCGTGGAGGAGCTCAAGCCCAAAGCCCAAGCTGCCGGTCTGTGGAACCTGTTTTTGCCCAAGTCCAAGCGCGCACCGCAAGGCCTTTCGAACCTGGAATACGCACCGCTGTGCGAGATCATGGGCCGCGTGCCTTTTGCCGCAGAAATTTTCAACTGCTCGGCACCCGACACCGGCAACATGGAAACCCTGGAGCGCTACGCCAGTGAAGCGTTGAAGGACCAATGGCTCGAGCCATTGCTCAAGGGCGAGATCCGCTCGGCCTTCCTGATGACAGAACCCGATGTGGCCTCATCGGATGCCACCAACATCGAATGCGAAATCCGCCGCGATGGCGACGACTACGTCATCAACGGCCGCAAGTGGTGGTCGTCCGGCGCCGGTGACCCACGCTGCGCCGTGTACATCGTCATGGGCAAGACCAACCCCGATGCGGGCCGCCACGAACAGCAATCCATGATCGTGGTGCCCGCCAACGCACCAGGCATCACCGTGGTGCGTGCCCTGTCGGTGTTTGGCTACGACGACGCCCCGCACGGCCACATGGAAGTGGTGCTCAAGAACGTGCGCGTGCCAGCTGCCAACTTGCTGCTGGGTGAAGGCCGTGGTTTTGAAATCGCTCAAGGCCGCTTGGGCCCTGGCCGCATCCACCACTGCATGCGCACCATCGGCAGCGCCGAACGTGCGTTGGAGCTGATGTGCAAACGCCTGAACAGCCGTGTGGCCTTTGGCCGCGAGGTGGCCCGTCAGACCGTCTGGCAAGAACGCATCGCCGAAGCCCGCTGCATGATCGAGCAGGCTCGCCTGCTCACGCTCAAAGCCGCTTACATGATGGACACCGTGGGCAACAAGGTCGCCAAGGCCGAGATCGCCATGATCAAGATCGTGGCACCGCAAATGGCCTGCCAGATCATCGACTGGGCCATCCAGGCCCACGGCGGTGGCGGCGTGTCGCAAGACTTCCCGCTGGCCTACTCCTATGCCCACCAGCGCACCTTGCGCCTGGCCGATGGTCCGGACGAAGTGCACCGCAACTCGCTGGCCAAGCTGGAACTGGCCAAACACCTGGCCCTGCCAGGCGAAGTGGACATGCCCATCACACGCGGCAGCTGAAGCACCCCACGCTTGCCATCAACGGCCTGCTCCACAGATTTGTGGCAGGCCGTTTTTTTGCGATCATCGCCTCTTCCATTCCGACAGAAAAACTGAACCCATGATCGACCTCTACACTTGGCCCACGCCCAACGGCCACAAAATCCACATCATGCTCGAGGAGTGTGGCCTGGCCTACAAAGTCCACCCGGTCAACATCGGCACCGGCGACCAGTTCAAGCCGGCATTTCTCAAAATCAGCCCCAACAACAAGATCCCAGCCCTGGTGGACTCTGACGGGCCGGACGGCCAGCCGATCGCCTTGTTCGAGTCGGGCGCCATCTTGCTGTACCTGGCGGGCAAGACCGGCAAGTTTCTGCCGAAAACTGACCGCGCCAAATACGATGTGCTGCAATGGCTCATGTTCCAGATGGGGGGCGTGGGCCCTATGCTGGGTCAGGCCCACCACTTCCGGATCTATGCGCCCGAGAAAATCGAATACGGCATCCAGCGCTACACCAACGAAGCGAAACGCTTGTACGGCGTGATGGACAAACAGCTCCAAAGCCACGACTGGATCGCAGGCGACGAATACTCGGTGGCCGACATGGCCATCTTCCCCTGGCTGCGCAGCTGGCAAAACCAGGGCATCGACTGGGCCGACTACCCGCACCTCAAAGCCTGGTTTGACCGCATCGCCAAGCGCCCTGCGGTGCAAAAAGCCGTGCAGGTTCTGGCCGATGCCCGCAAGCCCCTGCTGGACGCCAAGGCCAAAAAAGCCCTGTTTGGTGCCGCGCAGTACAAAAAACGCTGAAGATTTTTGATGGCCGGCCCAAGTTTTGGCCATTTGCTGGTTAGAATAAGCGCAGTCGGAGCGTAGCGCAGCCTGGTAGCGCATCTGCTTTGGGAGCAGAGGGTCGCGAGTTCGAATCCCGCCGCTCCGACCATTCATCAAGACCCGCGAGGGCACTGAACATCAAAGGCCCGTCAGGGCCTTTTTTGTTTTTACAACTGTCCGTAGCTCAGTTGGATAGAGCAACAGCCTTCTAAGCTGTGGGTCACAGGTTCGATTCCTGTCGGACAGGCCAATCCCCCCCGCCCCCCACCGATCACAAGATGCGCTTTTTTGCATCTCTCCTGCCTGTGCTCGGGAATTCACCTAGGCTTGGCGCGGTCTCTCGTGCAACATAATGCATCAAGCACCCCGTTTTCCTCCGCTATGCTTTGAATCAGCGCACCGGACGAATGCCGGCGCCACCCTTGAAAAGCATGACCTGGAGACTTTCGACATGACCCACTCAACATCCCGCCGCCAAATGCTCAGCCAGAGCGCCGCCCTCGTGGGCGCGGCCTCCACCGGCTTGTTGCTGCCCCAAAGCGTGCTCGCCCAAAGCGGCAAGATCCGCGTGGGCTTCATGCTGCCCTACACCGGCACCTACGCCCAACTGGGCGTGGCCATCGAAAACGGTGTGCGCATGGCGATCAACGAACAAGGCGGCAAGCTCGGCGGGCGCGAGATCGAATGGTTCAAGGTCGATGACGAATCCGAACCGTCCAAAGGCATCGAAAACGCCAACAAGCTGGTGCAGCGCGACAAGGTCGACGTCATCATCGGCACCGTGCACTCGGGCGTGCAGATGGGCATCCACAAAGTGGCCCGCGACAGCGGTGTGCTCAGCCTGATCCCCAACGCCGGTGTGCACGCGGCCACCCGCGCCCTGTGCGCGCCCAATGTGTTCCGCACCAGCTTCTCCAACAGCCAACCCACCATGGCCCTGGGCGAAGCCATGGTCAAACGCGGCCACAAGAAGGCCGTGTGGATCACCCACAAATACGCTGCGGGCGACGAAGCCTTTGAAGGCTTCCGTGACAGCTACACCAAAGCCGGTGGCACCATCGTCAAAGAACTGGGCCTGCCCTTTCCCAACGTCGAGTTCCAGGCCCTGCTGACCGAAATCGCTGCGCTCAAGCCCGATGCTGTGGCCTGCTTCTTTGCCGGTGGCGCTGCCGCCAAGTTCATGAAGGACTTCGCTGCTGCGGGCCTCAAGGGCAAGATCGCTTTGTATGGTTCAGGTTTCCTGACCGAAGGCGTGATCGAAGCCGCAGGCCCCGCTGCCGAGGGCGTGATGACCACCCTGCACTATGCCGACGGCCTGGACACCAAGCGCAACAAGGACTTCCGCCTGGCCTATGCCAAGACCTTCAAGATGCAGCCCGATGTGTACGCTGTGCAAGGCTACGACACCGGCTTGTTGCTGATCCAGGGTGCCAACGCCGTCAAAGGCGATTTGAGCCAGAAACCCGCCCTGTACAAGGCCATGGAAGGTGCCGTGATCGACAGCCCACGCGGCAAGTGGGCCATGAGCAAGGCCCACAACCCGGTGCAGGATATGTACCTGCGCGAAGTGGTCAAGGGCGAAAACAAGGTGCTGGGCGTGGCCGCCAAGGCCCTGTCCGACTCGGGCGCTGGCTGCCGCCTGTAAGCCACAGCAGGCCCGCCCAAACGGCAGGCCTCAGACCCCGTGAACGGCGGACTGGTTCCGCCGTTTTCACACCCGCTTCGCAAAGACCTCTCCGATGGACCTCGTCAATTTCTCAATCCAGCTGCTCAACAGCGTCCAGTACGGCCTGCTGCTGTTCATGCTGGCCGCTGGCCTCACGCTGATCTTCGGCATCATGGGCGTGGTCAACCTCGCGCATGGCAGCTTTTACATGCTGGGCGCTTTTCTGGCTTGGTCGCTCTCGGGCATGCTGGGCAGCTTCACGCTGGCCATCGTCGTGGGCACGGTGCTGTCGGTGGTCTTTGGCTTGCTGCTGGAGAAACTGCTGTTCAAACACTTCTACCACCGCGACCACCTGGACCAGGTGCTGCTCACCTTCGGTCTGATCTATGTGTTTGAAGAGCTGCGCTCCATGCTCTGGGGCGACGATGTGCACGGTGTGCAAATCCCCGAAGCGCTGTCGGCTTCCATCGCGTTGACCGACACGCTGTCTTATCCGGTGTACCGCCTGTTCATGTCGGGCGTGTGCCTGCTGCTGGCTTTGGGCCTGTACCTCTTGATCTCCAAAACCCGCCTGGGCATGAAGATCCGCGCAGGTGCCTTCAACCACGAGATGACCGAAGCCCTGGGCGTGAACATCGGCCTGATCCACGCGGTGGTGTTCGCGCTGGGCGTGGGCCTGGCGTCCATTGCCGGCATGATCGCCGCGCCCATTTCCAGCGTCTACCCCAATATGGGCTCGCAGGTGCTGATCATGTGCTTTGTGGTGGTGGTCATTGGCGGCATCGGCTCGGTGCGCGGCGCCCTGATCGCGGCGCTGCTGGTGGGCCTGGTGGACACCTTTGGCAAAGTCCTGCTGCCCCAGGTGTCGGGCATGCTGGTGTATGTGCTCATGGCCGCGGTGCTTTTGTACAAGCCCGAAGGCCTTTTCAAACAGTGAGACCGTCATGAGCGCACCCCAAACCCATCTGGAAATCCTGCCGCGCAGCGTGCAGCTGCTGCTCGTGCTGGGCCTGGCGGCACTGATCGCCTTCCCCTTTGTGGGCACGAACTTCTACATCGACATGGTCAACCGCATGATGATCCTGGCCATCTTCGCGATGAGCCTGGACCTCTTGCAAGGCGTGACCGGTCTGGTCTCGCTGGGCCACGCGGCCTACTTCGGCATCGCCGGTTATGCCCTGGCTTTTTTAACGCCCGAAGGCTCACCCGTGAGCCTGTACACCAGCTTGCCGCTGGCCGTGGGGGGCTCGGCGCTGGCGGCGCTCATCTTCGGTTTTCTGGTGGTGCGCACGCAGGGCATCTACTTCATCATGGTCACCATGGCGTTTGCGCAAATGGTGTTCTTCCTGTTCTTTGACAACAAGGTGCTCGGCGGCTCGGACGGTTTGTTCCTCAACTTCAAACCCGATGCCGTGCTGATCGACCTGGAAAACAAACAGGTGTTTTACTTCTTCACCCTCGCCTGCCTGGTGGGTGTGTACGCCTTCTTGCGCCGACTGCTGTGGAGCCCTTTTGGCCGTGCGCTGTCGGGCATCCGCGTGAACGAGCACCGCATGCGCGCTTTGGGCTTTGGCACGTTCAACCACAAGCTGGCCGCCTTCACGCTGGCCGGTGCCCTGGCCGGTTTGGCGGGTTACCTCTGGGCTGCGCAAAGCGGCTTTGTGAACCCTGAACTCATGGGCTTTCACATGAGCGCACACGCCATCATGATGGTCATCCTGGGCGGCATGGGCAACTTCGCGGGGGCCATCATCGGGGCATTCTCGTTCGAAGTTTTGCTGCACGTTTTCAAGGACCTGCCTGCCGTGGGCAACTTTGAAACCGGCAAACACTGGCAAATGTGGATGGGCCTGTTCATCGTGGCCCTGATTGTGTTCGCGCCCAAAGGCATCCTGGGGCTCATCACCCGCCTCTTCGCCCGCAAGGAGGCGCGCCATGAGTGAACGCCAGACCCTGCTGTCGGCCCGCCAGCTGACCAAGCGCTTTGGCGGCCTGGCCGCCGTCAACAACGTCAACGTCGATTTGTGGCTGGGCCACATCCACGCCGTGATCGGGCCCAACGGCGCGGGCAAATCCACGCTGACCAATTTGCTCTCGGGCGACTTACCACCCACCAGCGGCAGCATCACGCTGGACGGCCACGACATCACCGGCTGGACACCCGAGAAAATCTCGCGCCACCGCCTGGGCCGCAGCTACCAAAAAACCAACATCTTCCGCACCTTCAGCGTGTGGGACAACGTGCGCCTGGCCGCGCAGTCGCGTGTGCAGCCCTCGCCTTTCAACCCGCTGGGTTGGGTGCGCCAGGCCAGCCACATGCAGGCGGTGAATGAGCGGGCCGAACGCGCCATCGAGCTGGCCGGTTTGCAGAACCGCCGCCAAACGATTGCCGGAGCGGCCAGCCACGGCGAGCAACGCCAGCTGGAAATTGCCATGACGCTGGCCACCGAGCCGGTCGTGCTGCTGCTGGACGAACCCCTGGCCGGCATGGGCGTGGCCGAAGCCGAAAGCATGGTGCAGCTCTTGCTGCGCCTGAAAAAAGACCACGCCATGATGCTGGTTGAGCACGACATCGACGCGATCTTCACCCTGGCCGACCACCTGACGGTGATGGTCAACGGCCAGGTGATCGCCAGCGACACACCCGCCGTGGTGCGCGCCGACAGCGGTGTGCAAGCGGCTTATCTGGGTGAAGACGTGGGTGAGGAACACTGAGATGAGCGAACTCCTGATCAACGCCCAAGGCCTGAACACCTACTACGGCGCCAGCCACATCCTGCGCGGCATCGACTTTGCCGTGGCCCGTGGCGAAACCATTGGCCTGATGGGCCGCAACGGCATGGGCAAAAGCACCTTGCTCAAATCCATCATGGGCATCGTGCCGCCGCAAAGCGGCAGCGTGCAGATCAAAGGCCAAACCATGAACGGCCGCCCCACCTTTGAAGTGGCGCAAATGGGCATCGCTTACGTGCCCGAAGGTCGGGGCATCTTTGGCAACCTGAGCGTGAAAGAGAACCTGGTGATGGCCGCCCGTCCAGGCAGAGCCAGAGCAGGTGCCGCCAGCGGCGCGGGCCACCGCGACTGGACCTACGAGCGCGTGCTGGAGACCTTCCCCCGCCTGCAAGAGCGCCTGAACCACGGCGGCCAGCAGCTCTCGGGCGGCGAGCAGCAGATGCTCACCATCGGCCGGGCACTCATGACCAACCCCGATGTGCTGATCCTCGACGAAGCGACCGAGGGCCTGGCCCCGCTGATCGCGCGCGAGATCTGGCGCATCTGCAGCCTCATCAAAGACAGCGGCATCAGCGCCATCATCGTGGACAAGAACTGGAAACACGTCACCCAGATCACCGACCGCAATGTGATTTTGGTCAAAGGCCAGGTGGTGTTTGAAGGCTCTTCGCAGGCCCTGCACGACGACCCCAGCGTGCTGGCGCAGCACCTGGGCGTTTGACCGGGCCGCTGTCAGCCATCACAGCAAGGGACGCAATTCACGGGCAGCCTCCAGCAGCAAAGGCAGCCACTTGCGCTGCACGGCGGTGTCTGACAATTGTTCGGGCGTGCCCACCACATTGAGCGCAGCCAGTGTGCGGCCCTGCATGTTGCGCAGCGGCACGGCCAGGGCGTGGATGCCCAGCTCGTGGGCATCGCGTGACAAGGCATGGTCTTGCCTGCGGACCTGGTCGATGATCTTCTTGAAAGCCGCCATGCCCACTTCGGTCTGCGGTGTGATGCGGGCCAGGCTGCGGCCCTTGAGCCAGACGCTCAAATCGGCCTTGGGCAGATTGGCCAGCAGCACCTGCCCAGTAGAGGTGGCATGCGCGGGCAAACGCGCTCCCAGATGCAAGCCATACGCCAGATGACGCACAGGCTCGGCCACACCTGCGCTGCGCGCCACGATCACGCACTCGTCGCCGTCCAGCACCACCGTCGAAAACGAGGCCTGCGTTTGCAAAGCCAGCCGGTTGAGTGTGGGCTGCAAAGCGCGCGGCAGACGCGAGGTGGCCATGTAGCTGCCCGCAAAGCGCAGCACCCGGGCCGAGAGCCAATAGTGGCTGCCATCGGTTTCCAAGTAACCCAGCTCGGCCAACGTGAGCAAATGCCGCCGCGCCGCCGCCCGCGTGATGCCTGTGCGCTGGGCGGCCAGGGTGGCGTTCAGACGCTGGCGCTCGGTATCAAAAGCTTCCAGCACGGACAGCCCTTTGGCCAGGCCTTCGATGTAATCTGCTTTGGCGATGGTCATGGATCAGGACACTCCAGGATGGTGTCGGGGCTGAAGCCGCCGACCTACAAGACAGGTTCTTCCTGTAGGTCGGCGGCTTCAGCCCCGACGTGCTGCATTGTTTGGCCCACTTGAGCTGCATCAATTTGCGCGATATTCGCACAATACGGCTAATCATCGCACAAAGTCTGCTCAATCGAAAAGCCAAAGACCCCAGCATTGCCTAAGCTTGCGTTCATTGCTGAGAGATACCCAAACGGAGACACCCCCATGAGCACCACACGCACCCAAGTTGCCATCGTCGGAGCAGGCCCTTCGGGCTTGTTGCTGGGCCAACTGCTCTACAAAGCCGGCATCGACGCCATCATCGTGGAACGCCAGACCGGCGACTACGTGCTCACACGCATCCGCGCCGGTGTGTTGGAGCAAGTGTGCATCGACCTGCTCGACGAAGCCGGTGTGGGCCAGCGCATGCACAAGGAAGGCCTGATCCACGGCGGCTTTGATTTGCTGTTCAAAGGCGCACGCCACCGCATCGACATGAACAAGCTCACCGGTGGCAAAAACGTGATGGTTTATGGCCAAACCGAAGTCACCCGCGACCTGATGGACGCACGCCAAGCGGCCGGTCTGCCCACGGTGTACGAAGCAGGCAACGTGCAGGTGCACGACTTCGACAGCCAAAAGCCCCGCGTCACTTACGAGAAAAACGGCCAATTGCACACCATCGAATGCGACTTCATCGCCGGTTGTGACGGTTTTCACGGCGTGTGCCGCGCCAGCGCACCCAAAAATGCGATCAAGGAATTCGAGAAGGTCTACCCCTTCGGCTGGCTGGGCGTGCTGTCGGACACCCCGCCCGTGCACCACGAACTGATTTACGCCAACAGCCCGCGCGGCTTTGCCCTGTGCTCGCAGCGCAGCGAAACCCGCAGCCGCTACTACCTGCAAGTGCCGCTGACCGACAAGGTCGAACAATGGTCGGACGAGGCCTTCTGGGCCGAACTGCGCAACCGACTTGACCCGGAAGCGCGTGAACACCTGGTGACCGGGCCCAGCATCGAAAAAAGCATCGCACCTCTGCGCAGCTTTGTGACCGAACCCATGCGCTTTGGCCGCATGTTCCTGGCCGGTGATGCCGCCCACATCGTGCCCCCCACCGGTGCCAAAGGCCTGAACCTGGCCGCCACCGACGTGAAGTACTTGTCCAGCGCGATCATCGAGTTCTACCAGGACAAGACCGAAGCGGGCATCGACACTTACTCCGAGCGCTGCCTGCGCCGCATCTGGAAAGCCGAGCGCTTCAGCTGGTGGTTCACCAGCCTGATGCACCACTTCCCAGAAAATGGCGAGATCGGCCAGAAGTTCCAGGACGCTGAACTCGACTACCTGATCCACAGCGAATCGGGCTCGCGCACCATTGCCGAGAACTACGTGGGCTTGCCGCTGAACTTTGGCGACTGAGGTTCAGAACAGGCGACAGTGCCCCGTCAGCCGCCTGCAGATAATGCGTAAAAACCGACGTCGCATGGCGCGGCGTCTATCTTGAAAAAAGGTTCACGCATGTCCTCTCTCAAGCCCCTGCGCGGTGTGCGCATCCTCAGCCTGGCGCTCAATCTGCCTGGCCCGGCGGCGCTCATGCGCCTGACCCAAATGGGTGCCCGCTGTACCAAGGTCAATCCGCCCTCAGGCGACCCCATGCAGCACTACACACCCGAGGGCTACGAGCTGCTGCACAAAGATGTGACGCTCAAGACCCTGGATCTGAAAACCGCCGCGGGCCAAACGGCGCTGCACAAGCTGCTGCCCCAGACCGATGTGCTGCTCACCTCGTTTCGCCCCTCGGCCCTGGCCAAACTGGGCTTGGGCTGGAAAACCCTGCACAAGCAATACCCCACACTCAGCCTGATCGAAGTGGTGGGCGCACCCGGCCCGTTGGCCGAAATTCCGGGTCATGATTTGACCTACCAGGCCGAAGTGAACCTGGTCAACGGCATGGACCTGCCGCCCAGCCTGTTTGCCGACATGGGCGGTGCGCTCATGGCCAGCGAAGCCACGCTCAAGGCGCTGATCACCCGCCAAAGCACCGGCCAAGGCAGCCGCCACGAAGTGGCCCTGTCCACCGCCGCCGAATGGCTGGCGCTGCCCCGCCAACTGCGCATGACCACACCCGATGGCGCGGTGGGCGGTGCCCATGCGGGCTACCGCGTCTATGCCTGCAAAAACGGCCGCGTGGCCGTGGCCGCACTGGAGCCGCACTTTGCCGTTCGCCTGTGTGAAGCGGCGGGCGTACCCCTGAAAAACCCGGTCAAAGACCTGTTCAAACCTGCCACACGCCAAGCCATTGAAGCCTTCTTGCTGAACCAGACCCGTGCACAGCTGGACAAGCTGGCCACGGCCAAGGACATCCCACTGCTGACACTGGCACGCTGACACGAAAGCACGCCACCTCAAAGCCCCGCAAGGTGCATGCCTTGCGGGGCTTTTGTCTGCGCTGCAACAGCTGGAGCCGCGCAACACTCAAGCGATCTTGAGCAAACGGGCTTGCCCATTGGGCTTCTTGGGCAAGGTCAGTTGCAGCACGCCGTTTTCGTATTTGGCCACTGCTGCCGACTGGTCCACACTTTCATCGAGCGTGAAGCTGCGTGAGACGCAGCCGTAATAGCGCTCGCTGCGAATGACTTTGGCACCTTCCTTTTCTTCTTTTTCCTTCTTCACCTCGGCGCTGAGCGAGACTTGGTTGCCTTCCACTGACACCTTGATGTCGTCCTTGTTCACACCAGGAATCTCGGCCTTCACAAAAAAGTTCTTGTCATCTTCTGTCAGGTCCAGCCGCATTTGCGGCTCGCCTTCCAACATGCGGTACACCGGGCGCATGGCAAAGCCTTTGAAAAAGTCGTCACTGAAAGGGTCTTTCAATTCATTGAAAGGGTTAAACCGTGTGATGTTGCTCATGATCAGTTCTCCGTGAATGGGTCAAACATGTGCAGGCCGTGGGCTGCACCGTGTTCGAACGTCAGCCTGTCGCTGCGCCCGAAGGACTTGTCCGTCAAAAAAGTCCCGACCACACTGTCCGATTTGTCGCAACCCACGTCTGTTTTTCAGCGCACATTGCACCGCACGGGGTCCTCTTATCGGTGTGACCGCACACCCATACCAAGGGCTTCATGCCTGCCGTGCGTCAACTGGCGCACTGTGAAGCGACGCCCATCGGCTTAATGTGAACAGACGCCCTGCATCCAACCACTCCCTTTTGAGGTACACCATGAAGTCTGCATTTCACCGATGGCTCACCCTGACCCTGCTTTTGACCAGCTTGGGGCTGAGCGGCTGTGGCTACAACCAGTTCCAAAGCGGCAACGAACAAGTCAAGGCCAGCTGGTCCGAAGTGCTCAGCCAATACCAGCGCCGCGCCGACCTGATTCCCAACCTGGTCAATGTGGTCAAGGGCCAGGCCGACTTCGAGCAAGGCACCTTGCAAGCCGTGGTGGAGGCCCGGGCCAAAGCCACGTCCATCCAAGCCTCGCCCGAACTGGTGAACGACCCGCAAGCCTTTCAAAAATTCCAGCAGGCACAAAAGGACTTGTCGGGCTCCCTGTCTCGGCTGCTGATGGTCTCGGAAAACTACCCCACCCTGCGCGCCAACCAGGGCTCCATTGACCTGCAAGCCCAGCTCGAAGGCACCGAAAACCGCATCGCCGTGGCACGCAACCGTTACATCAAGGCCGTGCAGGACTACAACGTCACGGTGCATTCCTTCCCCTCCAACCTGACGGCCATGGCCCTGGGCTACAAGGAAAAACCCAACTTCACGGTGGAAAGTGAAGCCGCCATCGCCAAACCACCTTCGGTCAATTTCGGCACCGGCACCCCAGAGGCGAAATGAGCGATGTGGCGGCGCGCGATCAGCCGGTTTTTGACGCTCGGCGCCTTGCTGTGCGGGACACTGCTCGCCCAGGTGCCGGTGCCGCCCTTGACCGGTCATGTGGTCGACCAGACCCGCACACTCACGGCCGAACAAAAACAAACGATCGAGCAAACCCTGATCGCCTTTGAAGCGCGCAAAGGCAGTCAGCTGGCCGTGCTGCTGGTGCCGACCACGCAGCCCGAAACCATCGAGCAATACGCCCTGCGCGTGGCCGAGCGCTGGCAAATCGGGCGCAAAAAAATAGACGACGGTGCCATTTTGCTGGTGGCCAAAAACGACCGGAGTGTGCGCATCGAAGTGGGCTATGGCCTGGAAGGTGCCTTGAACGACGCCACCAGCAAACGCATCATCGAAGAAGTCATCACCCCGCGCTTTCGCCAGCAAGACTTTGCGGGCGGCATCTCGGAAGGGGTGCAGCGCATGGTGCGGGTGATCGACGGCGAACCCCTGCCCGCCCCCAGCATGGACAACACCGCCGCCCCCTACCGGGACATCACTTGGATCATCGTGGCCGGTGCGATGCTGGGCTTTGTCTTGCGCGCCATCCTGGGGCGCTTTCCCGGATCGCTCATGACGGCGGCCATCGTCGGCACCGTCACCTGGCTGCTGCTGGGTGTATGGGTCACCGCCTTGATCGCCGCCAGCATCACCATGCTCACCACCTGGATCGGCCTGGCCGGTCTTCTGCGGGCACGTTACGGTGGCCGGGGAGGCCCTGGTGGCGGCTTCAAGGGCGGTGGCGGAGGATTTGGCGGCGGCGGGGCATCCGGCAAATGGTGAGCCCCTGCTCAGCCGCTAGACTGCAGGCTTTGCAAGGACTTGTATGCAGCGCTGCCCCTGGTGCGAAGGTTTTGATCTTTACCGCCATTACCACGACACCGAATGGGGCGTGCCCCTGCGCGATGACCGGGCCTTGTTCGAGTTGATCAACCTCGAAGGCGCACAGGCCGGACTGTCCTGGTCGACCGTGCTGAAAAAGCGCGAGACCTACCGCCTGGCCTTTGACCAGTTCGACCCCGAAAAAATCGCCCGCTACGACGACCGCAAAGTGGCCGAGCTGCTGGCCAACCCCGGCATCGTGCGCAACCGCCTGAAGGTGGCCGCGACCATCCGCAACGCCCAGGCTTATTTGGCGCTGCAAGCCAGTGGCCAACGCTTTGGCCACTTCGTCTGGCAATTTGTGGATGGCCAGCCCCTGCAACACCAGCGCAGCAGCCTGAGCGAAGTGCCCGCCCAGACCGCGCAATCGGACGCCATGAGCAAAGCCTTGCGCAAGGCCGGCTTCAAGTTCGTGGGCTCGACCATCTGCTACGCCTTCATGCAAGCCTCAGGCATGGTCAACGACCACTTGGTGAGTTGCCACCGGCATGCCGCACTGAGCGCTTGAGCCATTCAGGCCGCCGCCCTGCGCATGCGGTCCATGCGGGGCTTGAGGAAAAAGGTCATGAACAGACCCACCAGCACCCCGGCGGGCAAGGAACGGCTGAAGGCCAGCCACCACGCCTGGGCGAACTGGGCATCAAAGGGCTGGCTGATCGCGGTCACCCCCACTGCCAATACCGTCTCGATCACACACGCGATGATCAAGGAAGCCAAGACCTTGCGGCCCAGGCTGTGCACAAAGTGCAAGGTCTGGTCGAGCCACTTTTGCAGCTGGCCAATACCCACCAGAATCATCGGCAACAGCACCAGACTGACGGCAAAGCTGCGCGCCCAGCGCCCCATGAACTCCTCCGACCCGCCCACATTGGCCCAGGTCATGATGCCGCTGAGCAAGGCGGCCACTGTGGGCAAGATGAACAGATCCGGCAAGATCTGGCGAAGGATGCGGAGAAACGAAGCTGGATTTTTCATAAGACCTACAATGGTTGACAAGATCAACAGTATAGCATTTGGTTGACTTTATCAACCATTAACCCCATGCGCACACGAACGCCCAAAACACAGACAAGCAGCAGCACATCGCTCAGTGACAGCGCCAGCTTTGTGTCCTTCATGACCTTGTTTGGCAGCACTCAGCAAGTGCTCAAAAACCGCATGCAGGCCCAAGCCGAACAAGGCCTGGGGCCGCTGCATCTGCGGGCACTTTGTCTGTGCCTGCCCGATGGCACATCGCAACAGCAACTTGTGCAGGCCATGGGCCGCGACAAGGGCCAGATTGCCCGCCTGGTGCGCGAACTGGAAGAGCGCCAACTGCTGCAGCGCAGCGCTGACGAACAAGACCGCCGCATCTGGCGCCTGAAGCTGACGGCCGAAGGCAAAAAAAAATGTCAATGGTTCAGCGCCATCGAAGCGCAACTGGCCACCGACATGCTCGCGGGCCTGCAGCCTGCACAGCGCGCATCCTTTGACGCGGCACTGGCCGTGCTGCGCGAACGCATCACGGAATTGACCGCTTCATAAAAATCGTCAAAACATACTCTCTGGCCGCGAGCCATCCCCCTCAGCGCAACGGACCCGCGCCCCATCCTGCAGCGCATGGCCGGGGTAGCGCACCACTTGCTCGCCTGCGCGAAGCCCTTCGGTCACTTCGGCCTCCATCAAATTGCGGTGCCCCAGCGTGATGGGGCGTTGACGCGCCCGACCGCCCTCCACCACAAAAACACACCAAGCCTGCGCGCAGCGGTACAAAGCACTGGTCGGCACTTTCAGCACCTGGTCGGCCTGCCAGAGCACGATGCGCGCCGTCAATCGAAAGCCATCACCCAAAGCCGCCGGCACTTCGGCCAAATCGGCGATCACATTGACGCGCTTTTCCTCGATCCCCAAGGCCGAGACTTTGGTGAAGGCATGGCCTTCCACCTGGCGCACCTTGGCTTGCAACACCTGCGGGCCACCCCAGCCTTCGATCAAAACCGGCATGCCGGGTGCCACTTTCACCGCTTCAGTCGACAACAGTTCGATCACCACCTCCAGGTGACGGACATCGCCCAAGCTCATCAAAGGCGTGCCCATGGCCACCACCCGCTCGCTGGGATCGTTGATGCGCAGCACACGCCCCGCCATGGGTGCACGCACCTCCAGCCAGCCCTGCACACCCGACTGGGCTGCACGGATGGCGTCCGTGGCTGCTTGTGCCAGCCTGACATTGGCCGCGGCCGCACGGGCACGAAAGCGCGCCGCCTCCAGCGCCGATGTGGCGCGCATTTCATTTTGAGTGACTTGCTCCAGGCCTTGCGGTGCGATGAACCCATCGCGGGCCAGATCACGCATGCGCTGGACTTCACGCTGCGCTTGACTCAGCTCATCTGCCCCCTGGCGCACACCTTGTTCCGCTTCGCGCTGAATGGCTTGTGCAGAAGCCACACGCGCCGTCAATTCGTGGCGCTCGCGCTCGGACAGTGGCAAGGGCGCAATGCGCGCCAGCAATTGTTGGTCCTGAACCGCATCGCCATCGTGCAGTGCAATGCGCTCCAGACGTCCGGCCACCGGGGCCGACAACACAAAGCGGTCATGGCTTCGGGTCTCACCCAGATCGTCCACCGTGACCTGCAGCGGCCCGGTCTGCACACCCACACCATCCACCGCCATGGGGGCGGGCCAAAGCACAAACACCACCGCCGTCACGAGTGCAGCGGCTGCGACAACAAAACCCATCCGTTTCCAGTTCATGTTCACTCTCTTGTCTTGAGGACCGCGATCAGGTCCAGTTGACGAATCCGCCGTGCCACCAGAACGCCCGACAAAATCGACGCCACGATGGCCGCCATCACCGCATAGGCGTATGACCACGGCGTGATCACCAAAGGCACCCGAAACAGCTCCCGGTCAAACATCGGCACCAGCATGGCACACAGTCCATACCCCACGCCCAAACCCACAGGCATGGCCAGCGCCAACACCAACGCCTGCTCACCCAGCAAGAGGAAAGTCACCTCGCGCTGCGTGAAACCCAGCACCGACAGACTGGCCAGCTCGTTGCCCCGCTCGGACAGGGCAATGCGCGCGCTGTTGTAAACCATGCCTGCGATGATCACGCAGGCCAACACCAGCAAGATGCCGCTGAAGAAAAAGAAAGCCCGCTCCATGGTCGCGCGCACGCTTTGCTGCAGCGCATGTGCAATGACCACACCAGCCACCGCCGGCATGCGCTTGAGGCGCTCGTACACCTGTTGCGCCTTGTCGGACTCGATGCGCAGATAAGCCCCGGAGCTGGTGTGCTCCTCGCCCAGCAAGCGCGCCAGCGCACCGGCATCCATGTAGGCCCCAAGCCCAAGCATCTCATCGACCACCGCCACCACGGGCATGTCCAGCACGGGTCTGCGCCCTTCCAGCGCGGCCAGTGTCAAGCGATCGCCAGGCACCACTCCCAGCACGTTAGCCAGCTTGGCCGACAACACCAAGCCCTGCGGCGGCAGGTCCACAGGCTGCAAATTCGCATCCAGCAATTGGTGCAGGCCATTGCCCGGCATCAGCCCCATGACGTCAATGCGTTTGCGCCGATGTCCATGCTGCAGCCACGCCGGCATCGCACGGAAGGGTTCCACCTGAATGATGCCGTCCATCGACCCCATCTCCAGCACAGCCCGAGGCCCCAAGGCCTCGTTGTAGGTGACCATCACATCTTCGCGTTGCACCTGGTTGAACTGCACCGAGAGCATGTGGGTGGGTGCATCCATGGCAAAGCGACCGAGCAACAACAAGCCCATCGCGCAAGCGATGCCCAGCACAGACCCCAAAGCACGCCCAGGGCGGCGCATCAGATTGCGCACGATCATGCGCACCGATGCAGGCAAGGCCAGCGCCCAGCCATGCTGCAGCCCCGTGCCAGCCCGGTAAGTAGCCGGAGATTCCGGCCGCATTGCCTCGGCCGGTGCCAGCCCGATCGCCCGGCGCACCGACAACAGCGCACCGGCTCCCGCCGACAGCAAACTCAGCCCCACACACCAGCCGATCAACGCTGGATCGGCCACAAAATACAAAGACGGAAAGTGGAAAAAATCGCGGTAAATTTCCACAAACATGCGCCCCAGAGCCAGCCCCAAGGGCACACCCACCAACAGACCGATCGCCACCGTGAGCACCGCGAACGCCAGGTAATGCAGGCCCACACGCCCATCCGAAAGACCAAAAGCCTTGAGCAAACCAATCTGGGTGCGCTGCGTGGCCACCAGACGCGACAACACCAGATAGAGCAAGAAGGCCGAGACCGCCAGGAACAAGCTCGGCAAGGCTGTGGTCATCACGCCCAACTCGCCCAATTCATCGGTCAAAAAACGGTGCGACAGTTGCAGGTCGCGCCCATGGGCACTCAAGCCACCGTAGCGCAGCAACAAGTTGTCCAGTGCGGCAATCACCTCTGGCTCGTTCGCGCCCCGCCCCAAGGACAGACTCACATCGTTGAATGCCCCTTGCATGTCAAACGCCGGGGCCAGCGTCTCGTGTGCGATCCACATCACCCCATAACGCCGGTTGTCGGGAAAAATCATCCCCCCACCCACCTCGTAAACAAACTCGGGCGACAAAGCGATGCCTGCAATCACCAGCGACTTTTTGCGGCCGTGCAGCACCGCGCCCAAGCTGTCACCCACCTGCAAGCCATTGGCCTGGGCAAAAGCCTCACTGACCAGCACCTGGTCCGAAGCCCCTGCATCAAGGTAACGGCCGCGCACCAACTGCACATCGTTGAGCATGGGCCTGTGCGTGCTGGGCACCGACACCAGCTTGGCCATGGCCGGCTCGACTAGGCCTGGCACATCAACAGTCACCTCGACCACCAGGCGCGTCTGGACCTGATCCACCCCGGGCCATTGGCGAATCTGTTCGGCCAGCGAATCGGGGGCACGCCGAAGGTGGGCAAACACATCGGCAAAGCGGTGCGTCTGGTAATAATCGGTTTGCGCCATCAACAGCGACTGGTGGGTGCCCCGCGTGGCCACCAGCACGGCAATGCCGCAAGCGACAACCAAAGCCGCCGCGATCAAGGGCCCCCGCAAGTGCCACGCATCACGCCACAGCATGCGGCCCAGCATGTTCACCATGCAATGTCCTCGGGGGAGGCCTTGGTGGCATTGCGCTGCACCTCCACAATGCGACCGCTGCTGATGCGGATCACCCGGTCGGCCATGGCGGCAATGGCCGCGTTGTGCGTGATGACCACGGTGATCGTGCCCAGCGCTTGATTGACATGTTGCAGCACCGACAGCACCAATTTGCCCGTCGGGTAGTCCAGCGCGCCAGTGGGCTCGTCACACAGCAGCACATCCGGACGCTTGACGATGGCGCGGGCAATGGCCACCCGCTGTTGCTCACCGCCAGAAAGTTGTGACGGGAAATGGTTGCGCCGCTCGGCCATGCCCACCAAGGCCAGCGCCTCGTCGGGATCCATGGGGTGGTTGGCGATCTCGGTCACCAAGGCCACGTTTTCAAAAGCGGTCAGGCTCGGGATCAGGTTGTAAAACTGGAAGACAAAACCCACGTGCTCGCGCCGAAACCGCGTCAGCTCAGCTGCCGTGGCGCTGGTAAGTTCATGGTCACGGTAGCGCACCTGACCCGAGGTGGGTCGGTCCAGCCCGCCCAAAATATTGAGCAAGGTGGACTTGCCACTGCCCGACGCACCCAGCAAGACCACCAACTCGCCCGCTTGCAAATCCAGATCCACATCGCGCAGCGCATGGATCTCGGTCTCGCCCATGCGGTAGACCTTGGAAATACCGCCCAGATGAAATACCGATGGCACGGCACGGGCCACATGAACCGGGCTGTGGTGTTGATCGGTTGGGGTGCTCAAAGGTCTGCCTTCCGCATTGCAATGGATTTCGTTGTCCCTGGATGGTATGAGCCTAGCGGGTCACCACTGAAAGTCAATGCGGTGACTGAGCCTACCCCGCACTCAAGCTGATTGGGTTTGGTCCAGAAAAGCAGCAATCAGACGGGAGCGCGACGACCCTCTTCGCCACAGAATGCCAAACCGGCGCGGCTCCAGCAGGTCTTTCAAAGGGATACGCGCCACGTTCAAGCCCATGGTCAGTGGTGACTCGATGTCAGGCACCAGGGACACCCCCAAGCCTTCGTGCACCATCATGGCAATGGCCAACAGGGAGCTGAGTTCAAAACGTTCTTTGGGCGCAATGCCGTGCCCCCGCAGGTAACGATCCGCTTGCTTGCCGCCGCCAAGGGCCCTGTCATATCGCAAGAAAGGCTCTCGCCTCAACAGTTCAATCGGGTCTTCATTTTTCAATGCGGTCGGCACCAACACCACCAGCGGTTCTTCGCGCAGCAGTGCCCAGTCCATGGACTTGGGCAAGGCAAATTCGGGGTGCAGGCAAATGGCGGCATCGATCTGGTCCTGGCGCACCGCCTCGACCAGCTCCTGCGACAAGCCAGATCGGATAAACACCGTCACATCGGGGCAGGCGCGCGCCAACTTGCCCAAAATTTTAGGCAACAGGGTGTGCAAGGCCGAATTGATCGCACCCAAGCGCAACTCCCCGGTCACCACATCCTCACGCACCAGGGTCTGCAGCGAGCCCACAGCTCTGAGCAACTCGCCAGCCCGATCCAGCAACCTGAAACCTGCAGGTGTTGGCGTCACCGTCCTGCCCGCGCGCGCCACCAACGTTGCGCCGAGCTCACGCTCCAAGGCGCGCAACTGCTGGGCAATGGCCGCTGGCGTCACGCCCTGACGGCGCGCTGCTTCGGCCATGGAACCGGTTTCTGCCACCAGCACAAAGGAATGCAAAAAAGATGTTTCCATGCATTGATCATATCTAATCAAGTAGATTTTCTATCTTTTAAAGCAGGTTCAAACCGCTTTATTCCCGAACAGATTTGCCAGACACTGAACACCATGAGAAGCAAACTTTTTGTCCCGGGCTCGCGCCCCGAGCTGTTTTCCAAAGCGCTCAACAGCGAAGCCGATGCCATCTCCATCGATCTGGAGGATGCCGTGGTCGAAGACCGCAAAGCCCAAGCACGCACACAAGTAGGCGATTGGCTGCAGAATCCACAGCGGCCCACCACACACCAGCTGATCATCGTGCGCGTCAACGCGATGGACACCCCCCACTTTGCACAGGATGTGGCCGCCGTGGTCAGGCCCGGCCTGGACATCCTGAACCTGCCCAAACCCGACAGCGCAGATGCCGTCCGGGCAGCCGTGCAAGCCATTGCCCAAGCCGAGAAAGTCAACGGCGTCACACGGCCAGTGCGCGTCCTGCTGAACATTGAAAGCCCCAAAGCACTGCGAGAGGCTGCGGCATTGGCCCAGGCCGATGCCCGAGTCATGGGTCTGCAAGTGGGCCTGGGCGATCTGTTTGAACCCTTGGGCATCGACCGGCGCGAAGTGGCTGCAGTGCAACAAGTTCTGCTGGCAGTGCGCATGGCAGCCGGCGAAGCGGGCATTGAGGCCTGGGATGGTGCCTTTGCAAATGTCCGCGATACCGAAGGCTACCTGGCAGAGGCCCACTTGGCCCGTCGCCTGGGTCTGTCCGGCAAGACCTGCATCCACCCCAGCCAAATCGCGCTGGCCAACCAGGCATTTCGTCCGACCGATGCAGAAATCAGCCACGCCATGAGGGTGCTCGAAGTGGCAGCGCAGTACGACGCCGCCGGTCAGGGCGCATTTCTGGTGGACGGACAGATGATCGATGCACCCTTCTTGCGCCGTGCGCAAAACATTGCCGCCATGGCTCAGCGTCTGAGCCTGCAAGCCCCTCACTGAGTTTCATCCATTCACAGAAAGTCTCACATGCACATTTCTCAACGCCTGAATCGCTGCACCCGTGTCACATTGGCGGGGATTGCCATTTTGCTGGCGGGTGCCGGCACAGCCATGGCGCAAGACAACTTCCCGTCCAAGCCCATCACCATTGTGGTGCCCTACCCACCGGGCGGCTCCAACGATGTGTTTGCACGCACCATTGCCAAGGAAATGGGAGATCACCTCAAACAGCCGGTGATCGTTGACAACCGGCCTGGTGCCAGCGGCACCACAGGCACCGGGGCTGTGGCACGGGCCTCAGCCGATGGTTACACCCTGGTCGCTGTGTCCTCCAGCATGACCACCAATGCGGCGATTCAACCCAAGATGCCTTTTGATCCGGTCAAAGACCTTGCGCCGGTGGCCATGTTCGCCGAAGGCCCGTTCATCGTGGCTGTGAACAACGCATTTCCAGCCAAAAATCCTACCGAGCTGATCAGCGCCATCCGCAGCCAACCTGGCAAGTTCAACTACGCCACATCAGGCACAGGCAGCGTCAACCAGTTCGGCACCGAACTGCTCAAGGCGCAAGCAGGCAACCTGTTCATCACGCACATCCCCTACCGCGGTATGGGACCGGCGGTCACCGATTTGATCTCCGGGCAAGTCCAGGTGCTCATGGCCAGTGGACCCAGTCTGCTGCCCATGGTGCGCGCAGGGCGTGTTCGCGCGGTAGGCATCACCAGCCCGAAAGCAAGCGCCATTGCCCCTGATCTGCAGCCCATGTCGTCTGCTGTTGCGGGTTACGAATATTCCTTGTGGTGGGGTTTGCTGGCACCCGCCGGCACGCCAGCGGCCGTGGTGACCAAACTCAATGCCGCCGTTAATCAAGCGCTGGCCAAGCCGACCATCAAAAGCCAATTCGTCACCGAAGGGGCTGAAGCTAAAGCCTTGACGCCAGCCCAGTTCGGGGCCGTGATCGCACGCGACGTCGACCGCTGGAAGAAACTGGCACGCCAACAAAACATCGTTGCAGACTAAAAATCCAAGCACCATGACCCTTGAATCCCCCCCTCCCAACACGCCCGCTGGCCCACTCGCGGGTGTTCGCGTGCTGGACTTGAGCGCCTACATCGCTGGCCCCTATGGTTGCTCCCTGTTGGCAGATCAAGGCGCAGAAGTGATCAAGATTGAACCCCCCGTGGGCGACAATTTGCGCAAATACCCATCGACTCTGACGACTGAAAGTCGCGCTTTCCTTGGCGTCAACCGCAGCAAGCGCGGGCTTGTTCTGGACCTCAAAAGAGAGGATGACTTCCAACGCTTACTGGCTCTGGTTCACAGCGCCGATGTGCTCGTCCACAATTTCCGCCCCAGCGTGCCAGCACGCCTGGGCATGGCCTACGAACAACTGCGCGACCTCAATCCACGCTTGATTTATTGCGCGGTCACAGGCTTCGGCGACCACGGCCCGCTCAAAGACAAAGCCGGCTATGACCAGGTTCTGCAAACCATGACCGGCATGTGCACCTTGCAAGGTGCCGCTGACGGCCCTCCTGAAATTCTCTATGGCTCAGTGGTTGACTACTACGCGTCGGCCATGGTCGCCAGCGGCGTCGCCTCTGCGCTTTATGAACGTGAAAAGAGTGGCCTGGGACAGTATGTGGGAGTTTCATTGCTGCGCTCGGCCTTGGCCATGCAATCGGCCCGAATGGTCTGGGCCGACCATGAACCCCGTGAAGTCGGACGCGACATGCGATCTGGCGGCATCACCGGCATCCACCCCACGCGCGAGGGCTACCTCTACATCTCGGCCAATACACCACACTTCTGGCAATCCTTGTGTCAGAAAACCGGGCTGGAGGCCTTGCTGTGTGAGCGCTACGATACGGTCCGCAAACGCGCCGAACACCACGAAGAGATCGTGCCCCGTTTGCACACAGCATTGGCTGCACGATCTGCATTGGAATGGGAAGTCCTGTTTGGGGAAGAAGTGCCCTGCGCCGCAGCCCGCGCTGTGGAAGATATGTTTGACTTCCCGCAGGTCCAAGCCGAAAACATGGTCCAAGTCTTCGAACATCCTGTCGTGGGCACCTATCGAGGCTTCACCCGGGCCGTCACATTTGGCCGGACCCCGGGCTCCTCACCGTTTGCAGCGCCCACGCTCGACCAGCACGGTGACGCGTTGCGCCAGGAAGCCGATCGGCTCCGCCAGGCTCACCTGAAAACCAGCGCCTGATGCCCTGCTCCACCCATCTGCCCGTGGCACACTCGACCGCCCGCACCCGCCCACAACACACAGCCCCCCAACTGGCCTGTGATGCGCACATCCACATCCTAGACTCGTCGATGGATGCACGAACACCGGCACACCAGGATGCCACCGTCGCGCAATACCAGCAACTTCAATCCTTGCTGGGAACCCGCCGTGCCGTGGTGGTACAGCCCAGGCCCTATGGCACCGACCACCGGGTGACGTTGGACGCCATCGCACGCTTAGGGCTGGCGCAGACACGGGGGATTGCCGTGGTGCATCCAGATGTCAGCGATCAAACATTGCAGGAACTGCATCAGGGTGGCATTCGCGGCGTGCGCATGAGCCTTTACACCGCGCACAACGCGTCCGTTAGCTTCGAGATGCTGGAACCCTTGGCTGACAAAGTGCATGCGATGGGTTGGCATCTGCAACTGCACTGGACCGCCGATCAGATTGCACAGCACGCCACCACGCTGCTCAAGTTGCCTGTGACACTGGTCTTTGACCACCTGGCTCGCCTGCCCGTGCCTCAAGGCCTCACACACCCGGCCTATCTTGTGGTGCGCGAGTTGCTGCAACAAGGCCGCGCCTGGATCAAGCTTTCTGGCGCATATCTGAACACCGCCCTACCGCATGGACAAGGTTACGGCGACTTGCAAGACATTTCGCGCGCCTGGGTCCAACTGGCACCCGATCGACTGGTCTGGGGCAGCGACTGGCCACACACCACCGAAATTCATCACAAACCTGACGACAGCGGTTTATTTGACGTGCTCTACGACTGGAGCAACAGCCCGGAAATCGCCGAACAAATTTTGGTCAACAACCCAGCCCAGCTGTACGGCTTTGAATTGACCTGATCACTGACCTAGGAGACATCATGGAAAACATCACCCCACTCTCACGCCGCCAGTGGCTGGCACTTGCGGCCAGCGCACTTCCTCTGACATCATGGGCCGCGTGGCCAGACCGGTCAATGCGCTTGGTGGTACCTTATGCCGCAGGCGGCGGTGCAGACAACGCCGCCCGCGTGGTGGCCCAGCGCCTGGGCGAGTTGCTCGGGCAAGCGGTGGTGATTGACAACAAACCTGGCGCAGGTGGCGTCATCGGGGCCGACAACGTGGCCAAATCAGCACCCGATGGCTACACCGCCTTGTTCGATGCCTCGGCCCATGTGGTCAATCCGGCTCTGCGCAAGCTGCCCTACGATCCCAGCAAAGATTTCATCCCAGTCTCGCTGATCGTGGCTGCGCCACAGATTTTGGTGGTCTCGCCGCAATCGCCTTACAAAACGCTGGGCGACTTGCTGGCGGCTGCGCGCAAATCGCCAGACAAAATCACATATGCCTCGGCCGGGGCTGCCACCGCGTCACACCTGGCCGCCGAGCTGATGGCTGATGAAGCCAAAGTGGACTTGCTGCATGTGCCCTACAAAGGTGGCGCTCCGGCTCTGACCGACGTCATGGCGGGCTCTGTCGACATCTACTTTGGCAATGCGGCCTCCACGCTGCAGCACGTCAACAGTGGCAAGCTGCGCGCTCTGGGGGTCAGCTCGCGCCAGCGGCTGAAAAACCTGCCCCACGTGCCCACCCTCAGTGAAAGCGGCATCCCCAACTACGAAGTGCTGGAATGGAACGGCATGTTCCTGCCCAAAGGCACACCAACTGATGTGGTGCAGCGCTTTGCCAAAGAAGTGCAGGCCACCATGGCCGACCCGAAGGTGCGAGAGCGTCTGTCACAAGCCGGCGTCATCCCGGTTGGCGATTCACCTGGCGAGTTCGGCAAATTCATCGAGGCCGAAAGCCGCCGCTGGCAACAGCTGGTCAAAGCACGGGGCATCCGGGTGGATTGAAGCCCTTTACAGCACTGCACCCCGCAGACATCACGATCTCCTGGTTTGTGCAGGAGATCGTGATCTCTTGGGTTCACGCGCTTTCAGTGCTTGGACTCGATCTTGGTGACCTTGAACGCGTTTGCGGCCGTCATGTAGCCTTTGGCTTCTACCCAGCCGCTGCTCACTTGGCCATGCTCCCAGACGGCTGTACTCAGATCGGCGGTCATG